>Ga0209802_1000164_pt1 | contig 49884 bp, 52 predicted proteins | sample GraSoiAngelo_129_FD_185886 | JGI IMG/M metagenome (GOLD analysis project Ga0209802, IMG submission 185886) | Grasslands soil microbial communities from the Angelo Coastal Reserve, California, USA - 14_0927_12_40cm (SPAdes) (version 2) | ecosystem: Environmental > Terrestrial > Soil > Grasslands ...
GCGACGGCCTCGTGATTTTGGATGCAAGTTTTGACAACTCGAGGGTCCGCCGAAGAGTCTACATTCCCAAGATGAGAGGGACTGAACACAGACTAGAAGGATATGACTACTACATAACAAGAGACGGATTCTCCTTGGCACCAACTCCGATTCCCCCTGACAAAATACGATAGGCCAAAGATAAGCAATCATTGCTGCGGCTTTTTGTGTTCTTGCCAGAACTGTCGCGGAGAGTCTAATGCCCCCTCTTAGGAGCGACCTTCTTGAGAAGCTGATTGGGTCCGAAACCAAAGCCGAGTTGTTGATGTACTTCCATGACAATCCAGACTCCACAGATACGATAGAAGGTATCGCCGCTAAGATTCGGCGGAGTCCAAAGGAAATCGAGCGTGATGTCTCAGACCTCGTCGAGCTAGGCTTGCTTCAAGAGGTGCGAGTTATCTCCTTCAGCAAAGACAGGGATCAAGAATTGCAGAAAGAGATCTCGCAACGACTTGTCTCGGCGGGTTCCTTCGAAGAGACGTCAACCTCTTCGAATAGAGACCTGACAGGAGTGGGGATGGTCGATTCCCTCTTACCCGATGGCTATCCCTCGTCCTCCGTGGTACTAGTCATGGGTGATCCCGCAACAGGGAAAACGACCCTACTGATCCAGCTTGTTACAGAGGCTTTGAAGAAGGGCAGGAACGTTGTCTATGCAGCCTTAGATGATTTTCCGGACAGCATCAGAGAGTCTATGAAACTAATGGGGGTCAATCCGAGAGACTACGAAGTTGAAGGCAGGAGAAGGCTCGTCTTCATAGACTGTTACTCGTTCCTCGTGGGCGTAAAGAGTCAGGAACAATATAGCGAAGATCCTCAACGCTTATCCGACCTCAGCATAGTGATAACAAAGGCTCTGTCGGAAGCTCGCGACTCGGGCAATGTCCTGCTCGCGATGGACTCGCTAACTACTCTCATCCAAAGAAGTGGAGTCAGGCCCTCATTCGATTTTCTACACACCTTGATCGCAAAGATAAGGAGCAATCGAGCCAGCTGTGTAACGTCACTCTCGAGGAAAGCATTTCATCCAGCCATTATCGCTGCAATACAAGACAAGGTCGATGGCGTAATTGAAATGAAGGTAGAAGACACCAAGGATGGGTTAGCCCGTTTCATCAGGATCTCGAAAATGAAAGGTGCCCAACACATAACCACGTGGACGCCCTACAACCGAGACTCCTCGATGGGTCTGATAATTCCCTATGAAGAAGCCCGCGTGAAGAAGTCAGTTTGATCAGGTTATAGAACGCTTTCGCGCGGAAAGACCTCGATTCCAGTATCGGTTATTCGGTACGGCCTGGGCTGGTTGTCTAAGGGAGTTTTGCGCATTTTCTCAACCTGGATCACACGCAGTAGCGATTTTCCAACCTGCAGTTGTTGGAGCAGTATGACTCCGTGAGCGAGATACTCTTCGTAGTCGATGCTCCTCTCGAAACCCGGCCTTCGAAGCTCAGTTGTAATCAAACATGTTGCGCCAGTGTCCGCGAGGGCCTCCATGAGTTCGACCAAGGCGTTTCGCTGTGCTGCCACTCCTTCGTATTGAAAAACCAATGTCGTCACCGGGTCGACAACTATTCTCCTGGCCCCAATCTCTCGAACGCTCGTCTTAATCATCTCGATCAACGTTGCCATAGAGAACTCCTTTCGGCCGACAGTCAATTTTCCAACCTTAATCTCGGCAGGAAGATATCTGATCGGCGAAGCTTCTAAGAAGATTAGCTTCTTGTTGTTCTCAAGGTCCTCGAAATCCCAACCAAAGTCAAGCATTTCCTCGAAGACATGTTGTTTGTTTTCATCGAGACTGACATAGACGCCGCTTTCCTCATAGTCCAAGATGCCGTTAACGAGATACTGAGAAGATAGTATGGTCTTGCCCGTTCCAGGCCCCCCGGAAAGCAGAATGATCCTGCTCTTAGGCAATCCTCCAGTGAGCAACTTGTCCAGGCCCGGGATCCCAGTAGGAGTTCTAGAACTAGCGTTCGGAGTGCCCGGAGCGTCAGCCATAAGTCTTCAAAACGGTTCAACAGACTGGCAAACCATATTCGTTCTGATACGTCCAACGTCTCGAACAAGATACAACTTCCGAATATCCAGCTAAACGCGTCTCGCCTACGAATAACCCGAGGCGCTTCCGGGGTTAGGTCAAGAGGAATGGCATCCAAAGATAGGCTTACTCTATACCAGGATCAGGGGGTTCAACTTCTTCTAAACAGGTTTGTCAAGGGGGAAATCGTAGAACTCGTACCAAGTTTTGATCTCAGTCAAACAGCTAGGTATCCTGAAGTGGAAGAGGTGGTTGATGGTGATATGATCGCGGCGAAGCAACTCGTCGAGAAGCTCTGGGACGTGGGAATATTCAAACGCAAATTCCATGAAAAGACCCTTGTTTGTCCCAGCTGTCTGTCTGCAAATGTCAGCAATGATTATGTTTGTCCCAACTGCAACTCCATCGATATAGAACGTAAGACTCTCCTTGAACACACGGCCTGCGAGACAATAGATAGCGTCGACAACTTTCTAGTCGAAGGTAGTTTATACTGTCCGAAGTGTAACAAGGAGCTGATCGAAGCTGGCGTGGACTACCAGAAGCTCGGCGCCTGGTTTCAGTGCTCTCAGTGTGGCAAAAGGTCAGACCTGCCAAGTCCAATTCATAGATGCAGAAGCTGTGGGCACATCTTCACTATCAAAGACACTGGGTTCGTCAACGTCTACAGCTACCGTATTAGCGCGGATGCCGAGGATGAATTCAAGCGGACCTTTCTAGTGATGATGCCGATTGGTGCCACTCTCGAGGATTTCCAGTACAAAGTCGAGATGCCTGGTCAGGTTGCGGGCCGTTCCGGGGCTCTCCACAGATTTGACGCGATTGCCTCAAAGGGCTCCTCGGAGATGGTCGTGCTTGACGTCATTGCAAGTGATCGTGAAATCGAGGAGACACCCATTGCATCCCTCTATGCTAAGGTGTTTGACGTAAGTCCCACTCAAACGATTCTCGTGGCGATCCCGGGGCTGACTCAGAAAGCCAAGAGGCTGGCAGCGTTGTACAGAATCTCTGTGATCGAAGCAATCGACTCGCAGCAAGCTGCCGATCTCCTAAAGCAACACTTCGGCTGGACAGGCCTGTCCGGCAACGAAGAATCAATAAACGACCTACAATTGTAACCTGGTCAATACTAGTACGGTTACGCCAATCTCAAGCCGAACAGCCACTTTGCGGTGGCTAAGTTGAATCGTCGTGCCGCTTAAGGTCAAGCCTGTCAAGCTCAGGGACAGTCTTTACTTGCTGATTCCCGTGGACATCGCAAGGCTCCTCGGTGTAGCTGCGTCTTCTCACTTCCAGCTAAGTCTGAACGAGAACCAAGAGTCTGTCAGACTCGTCTATGAGATGAGGAAGGACGAATCGCCGAAAGAGGTCGTGCCGAAAGACGAGTGAGGCGATGAAAATTAGTCCATCAGATCTTGGATCTGTTAGCGCTCAGCGCTTCTTGCATGGCCTTAGTCTTTACGATACGAGCCAAGAAAACCTACTTTCTGGATTCAGTTTTCTTCATTGCTGTGGCAAATGTTGGCTTCATTCTGTTTCTGTCTGATACGACGGCCTCAGACCTTCTGAACAAGCCTCCCAGTCCCTACTTGGATACCCTCTTCCTCGCCTTGACCGCTATTTCGATCGGTTTTGCAAGTTACCTTCTGAAGGAGAGCGAAGGGAAAGGCGGATTCACAGAGTTCACGAGGTTCTTGAAGAGGCCTCCGAAGGCTTTACTCGTTTTCCTTTTCATATCCGTCGGCTGGTCTACCACGGCTCTGATTTGGCAACCGTTCACCGTGAATAGTTTGATGACCAATGGCGAGTATATCTACTACTTTTCCTATCCAACTTGGTATCTAGCATCGAGCTCTCTGCTTTTAGCATCGTTCATCGCTCTTCCTGTCCTCTCCTTTTACGAGCAGTCAAGAAGAGTACAGGATCCGAAAGCCTCGGGCTCAATTAGGCTGATCAGTCTATGCTGGGCATGTTTCGGTCTCATAACTTTCCTCCAAGAAGCCTTCGCAGGAAGCTACGCCAGTTTGGTCAAGAGTTTCGGCAGCTTAGCCGACGGAACCTTGTTCGTTCTGGTATCCTTTGCTCTGAGGGAGCCTACCATCTTGAGTAGAATTGTCACTGGAGGCGAGATGATCTCCCAAGCAGTAAGCTCAAGGACGGAAGAAGACACGATAGTGTTGTACAACACTGAGTCTGACAGGAAACGGCTCGTTGAAAGGTTCATGGACGACGGAATCGCGACGGGACAGGAGTTGGTCTTTTTCGTTATTAAGTCCGAAGTCCCTTTCTACAGGGCAATCCTAAAGGGAACAGGGACAGATCATGCGCGACTGAGGGGTCCACAAACGACGATTCAGTCCATTGACTTTGGAGCAGGCGAGACGTTGAGTGATCTGGCGGTTCCTCCCGGTTTCCACCGGTCCAAGAGAGAACTCGTTGACCTCGGGGAACTGAGTCTAGACCAATGCAACCTCATAATATCAAAGGTCAAGTCCCTCGACAATCTTCCGGGTCCTCGGCGGAGGCCGCGGATATGGGCTCTTAACGTTGAAGAGGCACAATCAGGCACACTAGAGGCCCTGCGTGAAGCGAACCCGAAGGCCCGAGTTCGCGACCTTGCCCTCCAGCAAGACAGCTTTTCCAAGCTGCTCAACACTAAGCATCAGGCATTGTCAAGGAGCAGAATCTTACTGGAATACGATCCAACGAGCAACTATGAAGATGCAGTCCAGAAATTTGCTAGAGAATTCCAAGCAAACGTCGAGCCGATAGCGATATTCACCAGCATGGGCAGTCCAACATTTAGACAGTTTCGGGGGCAGCACAACCTGCGAATGTTCACGTTCAGCACAAAAACGTCAACTCCGTCAAAGGTCTCTGAAGAACTTGTCCTCTTACCTGAGAGAGATACTTCATTGCTCTTAGACGCGGTCGATAAACTACTACAGGCGAACCATGGCCGTTTGGTCGGGATGGTTTTCGACGTATTCACCGATTTGATACTTTTTCAGGGATTCGAAAAGGGCTATGGAGTGCTATCATCTGTTGTGGAGATGTCTGAGTCAGAATCGGCTTCAACATTAGTGTTGATCAACTTCACAGCCCTCGACGAAAGGTCTCTGAATGGAGTAAGAGGTCTTTTCAGATCACAAGCCAAGTACGACATGGATGGGTTCAAAATGGTTCGCACGCAGAACACCGGGTATTCCGGCTTCGAGAGCAAGAGACCGACTTTCGAGGACGAGAGCCAAGGGTCAGACGGAAGAGTGTCCAATTGAGCAGAACGCAATCTTTCAGCCAGGTGCTTCTTGAGTGTGTTGATGAGGGGCTATCAGTTCTCGGAAATGAGCCTAGGCAAGCCGTGTACCAATATCTATCCACAATTCATTCTCTGGATCGCGAGCAGATTCCCGACAAGGTGGATGAGTTCGCAGCGGGACTCAAAAAGGCGCTGGGCGGTGCATCAAGAGTGATCGAGAGACTGATCCTGAAGAAACTGTTTCAGAGAATAGGCTCAACGTTCCGTGAGACACCAGACTCGGAGTTCACAGATTACGTGAGCGAGGCAAAGCGCAGGTTCGAGATTACCTCAACGAAACATAGCGATCCATTAGAGGGCCTTCGGTCAAAGAAGGGCCAAGTTCCCAGTTAGAGAGTCGACAACCTCCGCCGGGGCTGGACCAAGGCCCAGACATGTTATCGTCCCTGGAGGGACCTGCGTAAGCCCCATGTCTCTAACCAGGTGAACCGGAATCCCTTTCGACCTACCCTTCCGCTCAAGCTCCAAGACGCTTTCCAGATCAGGAACTTTCAGAGCGACTTTGAGTTGGCCTTCGTCCATCCACGACTTCCACCAACCATGCAAATGGTTACGGGCCTCTTCCGCGGCTGATACTGCCGCATGAGCGCACTGGACAGCCGCCTTGCCCCGTCCCATATCCAGATCCAATCTGACAACGAGCACCTGTTTGAAACGAAAACCCTCTGACATGACTTGGGCCAGAATAACAGCTCAGGGTATTTTAACGCGCACACATTGACTCGTTAGTCGACTCGGATGGATTCACCGGTACAAGCTTTTTCCATGAAAATCTCAACGATTATCCATGCAACTGAAGACCCCGAAAAAGTTGCTCAAGCTATGCGAAACCTCTGCCTCGACGGAACACCTATGAATTCAACAATGAACCGAGCCAAAGGTCATCACGGCAACGAAATCGTAACTTTGGGATTCACGATAAGAAACACGAAGAACGTAGAGAGTTTGCTCCAAAACATATGGACAGGGTTTTCCCAGCTAGACAGGACCGAGATATACTCCAGTCTAGCCTCGAGGATTGACAGCACAGGCACTTTCTTCCTGCGGATTGACAAACAAGATTCGTTGAAAGGAAAAATACGTCTTGAAAATTCAGATCCGATCAGAATCGAAATCTCATTCAGGACAAAGTCGCCGAAGGGTGAGGCTTTCGTGGATGATATTCAGAAAAAGCTGGAAGAAATTCAGGGCTAGATTAGCACTGGCATCCAGACCCACACCCTCTTATTCAGGCGTCAAGAGTTGCGTTTGGGGAATGACGAAGCCAGTCCCAGCTTGACCAAAAGGATGATGTCCTCAGCGACGGGCCGACCCCAAAACTTAGCCCAACTTCGAAACACAAGGGTGAGAAAGGTTTTAGTACGCACCCACCCTCGTCACCGCAATTTCAGCTAGGTGCACCAGGTTGTCTATGTTTGCCGTCCCCGGAGCTTACGACCGGGCGATAACCGTTTTCTCTCCAGACGGGAGATTATTCCAAGTTGAATACGCAAGCGAAACAGTCAAGCGAGGCGCAACAGTCCTGGGCATCGCCTCACCTGAGGGAGTGGTTCTCGCCGCAGAAGAACGAGCGGGCTCGAAACTTCAGGATCTTTCCTTCATGTGGAAGATATTCCAGATAGATGATCACGTTGGAACGGCCGTGGCCGGGCTAAGCTGCGACGCTCATATTCTCGTGGACCAGGCAAGGATATACGCTCAGAGCAATAAGCTCATGTACGATGAACCGATCGACATCGAGATACTAACTCGGCGCATCGGAGAGATAAAACAACTCTACACCCAGCACGCGGGCGTTCGGCCCTTCGGGATTTCAATGCTTTTTGGAGGAGTCGACAAGAAGGGGAGTAGGCTGTTCTGGACGGACCCAAGCGGGGCATTCTTCGCGTACAGAGCCTGGGCAATAGGTGCCGGGGGCGATGCCGCCAACGAGATACTTGAGGCGGAGTACAGAGATAACCTGACAATGGACGAGGCATTATTGCTGGGAATGAAATGTATGACAAAGGTGCTAGAAGGCAAGGCCGAACCTCAAAAGATACGCGTCGCAGTTATCCCGAGGGAGACGGGCAAATTCCAGAAACTCCCCGTTGAAGAGGTCGACAAGTACCTCCGAAAGCTGGATGCTGGTAAAAAGGCACCGGCTGGCAAATGAGTGACAAGTTCACAACGGCGCGCCTATCCAGGGGCCAAGACCGTTTTGAGATATTAGTAAAACCACAACCGGCCCTCGACTATAAACTGGGGAAGCCGATACCCATTTCTCAAGTCTTAATGATCGAAGAGGTATACTCGGACTCAGGCAAAGGAACGCGGGCTTCGGAAGAAAAATTGCAAAAAAACTTCGGTACGACGGATGCCGTCAAAGTGGCGGAGGAAATAATGAAGGCCGGTGAGCTTCAGCTCACTACCGAGCAGCGTCGTCAGCTGATTGACGAGAAGAGACGTCAAATAATATCGATAATCTCACGGAATGCTATCGACCCCAGAAGCGGAGCACCACATCCGCCACTGAGAATCGAGCAAGCTCTCGAACAGATCCGCATCTCAATAGATCCCTACAAGAGCGCTGAGGAACAGGCGAAACAGGTGATAGAAGATCTCAGGCCGGTGCTTCCGATCAAGATGGAGCAGATGCGAATAGCCGTTAAGGTATTCCCAGAACACGCCGCGAGGGCTTACAACGCATTCAAGAGCTTCGGAACTGTCACTCGCGAGGAGTGGCAGCCTGATGGTGCTCTAGTAGCAGTTATAGAGATGCCCGCTGGCATGTATGGGTCGTTCACGGATAGAGTAAGCAAGATGACACAGGGAACTATTCAGATGAAGGTCCTGAACTAGAGCGAGAACACTATGGTAATCGTAGCAGAACCAAAACAAGTAGTGGCACCCGGCGAACTCCTCGCCGAAGGAGACCATGTGCTCGGCGATAACTCTTTCAAAGTAGGAACCAAGATATTTTCCGCCTGCATAGGAATCTTTGAGGTTGATGGCAACAGAGTCACAGTCGTCCCCCTCAAGGGTGGATATTTTCCGCGAGTAGGAGACCTCGTCGGCGGCAGAATCGTAGATGTGGGACTATCAGGCTGGACCGTGGACATACGCGCCCCATACGAGGCGATGCTTCCTGCGTCCGAGACCCCGGGTCCGAGGGGACCCCGGCGAAGAGATCTATCAGAGTCATTCGACGTTGGAGACATGGTTTTGTCTCAAGTTCTTGCTTTCGATAGAACTAGAGATCCGCTTCTCACGGTAAAGGGTCCAGGCTTAGGCAAAATCTCCACGGGGAGAGTGGTAGAGATATCGGCCGCCAAGATACCCCGTCTGATAGGGAGGAAGGGCTCGATGATCAGCATGCTGAAGAGAGAAACGGGTTGCCAGATAACTGTAGGACAAAATGGCGTGGTCATGGTCTGGGGCAAGTCTCCTGAGAACGAGAGGGTCGCAGTAGAAGCCATATACATGGTCGAACGTGAAGCCCATACAAGAGGATTAACAGACAGGATAAGAGAAATGATCGCAAAATCAAACGTGGTAGGAGAAGTTGCCAGAACCCAAACAGCCTGAAAAACTGATCGACGATAAAGGCGTCCGGATTGACGGTCGTCGTCTGGATCAGCTAAGGCCCATAAAACTCGAAGTAGGAATACTCGACAAAGCCGATGGGTCCGCCTATATTGAACAGGGAAAGAACAAGATTCTTGTTGGAGTCTACGGGCCTAGAGAAGCACACCCGAAGCACATCGCTCTTCCTGACCGTGCGGTCTTGAGGTGTAGATACCGCATGGCTCCCTTCTCAGTGGATGAACGAAAGAACCCTGCACCCTCTAGGAGAGAGATGGAGCTCTCCAAAGTAATCCGAGAATCGCTAGAGTCAGTAGTTCTGACAGATCTCTACCCCAGAACAACTATCGACGTCTTCATCGAAGTCCTGCAGTCCGACGGCGGGTCTCGCTGCGCCGGAATTACCGCAGCGTCCTTGGCATTAGCAGATGCAGGCATACCGATGAGAGAGCTGGTCGCCGCGTGCGCTGTCGGCAAGATTCAGGGGCATATGGCGCTGGACCTATCCGATGCGGAAGACAAGTACGGTGAAGCTGACCTTCCAGTAGCATGGGTCCCCAACGCAAACCTCGTAACTCTCCTCCAAATGGACGGAATACTCACAACCAACGAGTTCGAAAAAGGACTAACGATGGCCCTAGACGCATGCAAGACCATCCATGGCATGCAACAAGAAGCACTGAAGAAGAAATATCTAGTGATCAAGGAAGTGGCTGAGGAAAGAGAAGAAACCGAGGTAGTGGCTTAGTGTCATTCACTCCCCAACTTCCGCCCGTCGCGAAGCTCGAACAAAAAACTGTAATCGATCTTGTCGCAAACGGAAAGAGGATAGACGATAGAGCAGCAGACAGCTATAGGCCATTACACATTCAAGTGGGTCTAATAGAGAAAGCAAACGGCTCGGCACAAGTATCCCTCGGTAAGTCAAAGGTCCTTGTCGGAATCAAGATAGAAACGGGAACACCCTTCCCCGACACGCCGGACGAAGGTGTGCTAACCGTAAACGCCGAGCTAGGTCCCCTAGCGTCTCCACTATTCGAAACGGGACCTCCAAGTGAGCAAGCCATTGAGCTGGCTCGCGTTATCGATAGGGGAATCAGAGAGTCAAAGGCGGTGGACATGAAATCGCTGGTTCTTCTGAAAGGCAAGAAAGTCCAGGTGGTCTTCGTCGACATCTACATTCTGGATCACGACGGCAACCTAATAGACGCAGCATCCATAGCCGCCCTAGCCGCCCTTGCGAGCGCCAAGCTGTTGAAGGCCGAGCTCAAGGGCGACGAGGTCGTATACAAGCCCGGGCTTCATCCGCTACCCCTCAATAACCATCCTGTTGCCGTCACTTTCGCCAAGGTTGGCAAGACAATCGTTGTGGACCCCGTACTCGAGGAGGAGCAGGTCATGAACGCGAGGCTCACAGTCACGATCGAGAAGAACGGCAACATTTGTGCCATGCAAAAAGGAGGCCTATCAGGTTTCACGCAAGACGAACTGAAAGCGGTGGTGCACTTGGCGGTGCAGAAAGCTGCTGAGAATAGAGCGAAGATATTGGCAGCGGCGAAGGGCTGATGGGAAAGAAGATAGGGCTCGCCGGGGGCTTCAGCGCCCGTTATGGAACAATCACCCGCCGACAGTACGTGGAGATAGTAACTGGCCTTAGAGGAAAGCACGAGTGTCCGAGATGCATGTTCAGAACCGTCAAGAGATGGAGCGTCGGCGTTTGGCACTGCCGGAAATGCGGCTACAAGTTCGCAGGAGGAGCTTACACGCCGAGGACGAAGCTTGGCGAGATCGCCGCCAGAGCCACGAGGGGTCTGATGAGTCCCTCAACACTGTCCACCGAACTCGACAGCCTCCGCGCGGGCGCCAAAGTTGCAGTTACAGTGGCTCCCCAGATCAAGAAGACGAGGACTAGAAGAAAGAAGGCAGTGGTCCCTGAGGCCGAAAAGAAAGCTGAGGAAGGCCCAATTGAGGACCCGCAGCCGGCCCCGATCGCGGAGGCTGAGCCGGCAAATCAGCCGACCGACGACGCATGAAGATTCTCGGCTTACCATATCTATTATCCTGAGCTCGCCAAAGATAGCCGAGACTATATTCTCTTCAGTGGCCCCTGAAACCAAACAAACACCAGGATATCGATCTTCCACAAGATTAGAAGCTCGTGGACGTATCCTGACGTTGCGTATTCAGGCTCAAGATCTCGTGGCGTTGCGAGCCGCCTCGAATTCCTTCTTACGATTCATCGCAGCCGGCGTCGGGGCGATCGAAGTTGTTGCACCCTTTTATAGGACGCGCCGGGTTCACCGACCGAGCGGCGCATAACAAACTTGAGTGAAGAAGTTGAGCTTCCACCACAGCTGCAAGAACAGCTCGCCCGGCTGCAGCAGCTTCAACAGACACTACAAGCGGTAACATCGCAGAAACAACAGCTGGAGATAGAGCTTTCAGAGACAGATAGGGCGCTCGCCGAGCTCGATAAGATCACCGACCAGACCCCCGTTTACAAGAGCGTAGGCAGCCTCCTCTTGAAATCCGAAAGACAGACGGTTCTTTCAGAACTGAAAGAGAGGAAGGAATTGCTTGGAACGCGGATCACAGTCTTGGGAAGACAGGAAGAGCGTACGAAAGAGAGGATGAAAGAGCTTCAGACTAAGCTTCAGGAGAAGCTCCGACCTGCAAGCCCTGCGGCTAGCTAAAAGCCGGCCCGTGTCGACGATTCCCATTAAGGCTAAGACTATCTGGAAAGGATTTCTGCGGTCGCTGTCAGCCTCTGCTCGCATGGCCGAACACATCGTTCTCTTATGCCATCAAAACGCAGACCCGGACGCAGTATGCTCGGCTTTCGCTCTACAGGCCCTTCTGCACAAGCTTGCGCCTGGAACGAAGGCGACAATATCATGTCCTGAGGGAGTTAGTGCTCCGACGAGACAGCTATTGGAAAACCTCGGCATCTCGACGCCTGATCAGAAGATCCCGGCTGACGCCGATTTGGCGGTGCTTGTTGACACGAACTCGCTAGACCAGCTTGGGAAGGCGTCTACTGCTCTATTGAAGATGGAACACGGTCTAATCGTGGTCGACCATCATCACCCCCATCCTGATACGATGAAACTGGCGCGTCAAATGATTGTTGACGAGTCGGCCGCTGCTGCCGCGGAGGTTGTCTTCCAGTTGTTCGAGGCATCTAGGGAAGAACCAGATAGAGTGGAGGCGACTGCTCTGATGGCTGCGCTTTTTGTGGAAACGAAACATTTCCTGCTTGCAAGAGAGTCCACGTTCGAGGTCGCGGCCAGGCTTGTGAAAGCCGGAGCTGACCCGCGACGTCTCTCTGGGATGTTGAGTTCGCCTATGAATCGGTCAGAGAGAGTTGCTCGGCTAAGAGCTGCAGAGAGGTCGAGTGTCACTATGCTTGGGAATTGGATCGTCGTTACATCGCAGCTTGGGTCGTATCAGTCTTCAGCTGCGCGGGCCTTTCTGACATTGGGTGCGCACGTGGCGTTTGTCGCTGGAGAGGTGAAGGAGAAGATACGGGTCAACATGCGGGCAACCGAAGACTTCTATGAAAAGACGGGCGCACACTTGGCGCGGGATGTGGCTATTCCCTTGGGGAAGATGTTGGGGGGAGTTGGTGGGGGGCATCCAACTGCTGCAGGCTTAACCGCATTGGGGGCTGTAGACGATGTCTTGATTGCGTGTGTAGATCGTCTCCGAGAGTCTGTCGGTCCGCTTCAGACCTAAAATAGCGCGGACGCTCATCGTATCATTATAGAGTACTAACTCAAGAGTGAGTAGGAGATTTGGCTGGGACTCAAGGGGAAATCATTGCCGCCCGGGGACTGGGTTTTCAATACGCTGGCTCGGCATCGAAAGCTCTCGACGATATCAGCATCGTCATAGGTCAAGGAGAGTTCGTGCTTCTGACTGGTCCCAGCGGTTGTGGGAAGACTACTCTCTGCCGGTGTCTCAACGGGCTCATCCCGAACTTCCACCCTGGAGAGATATCGGGAGAACTATTGGTTGATGGGGTTAGCGTTGCGGCTGAGACAACTAGTGAGCTGTCCCGTAAGGTTGGCTATGTTTTCCAGAATCCTGAGAACCAGCTTTTCGCGCTGACGGTGGAGAAGGATGTGGCTTTTGGGCCTGAGAACTTGGGTCTGACAAGGGAGGAGATTAGGGGTCGGGTTGACTGGGCGATGGAGGCTGCGGGGACGGTTGCGCTCAAGGATTTGGCGCCTTACGAGTTGTCAGGGGGGCAGCAGCAGCGTGTTGCTTTGGCTGGGGTTTTGGCTATGAAGCCGAGCGTGATCGTTCTGGACGAGCCAACGTCGTTCCTGGATCCCCGGACGGCTGAGGAAATTATGGGTGCGGTGGACGATCTTCGAAGAGAGAATGGAATCACGGTTATCGTCGTTGAGCACCGGCTGGATCTGGTTGGGAGATACGCAGAGAGGATCGTGGTTATGGATCACGGAAGAATCGTGGCGGATGGAAAGGTCGAAGATGTCCTCGATGCCGAGTTTGACCGGTTGAGCGGGCTAGGGATTGGTCTTCCCAAGGTGAGCCTTCTCTGGTCGCTGTTGAAGAGAGATGGGCTCGTCTCCGAACGTCTTCCGACTCATGTCGAGTCTGCTGTTAAAATGTTGTCCCAGAGGCTCAGCAACTGATTCTCGTCGAGAAGGTCTCCTTCACGTATCCTTCTGGTCAACTGGCGCTGGACTCTGTCGATCTGAAGATTGACAGTGGCGACTTTCTGGCGGTCATGGGCGAGAATGGTGCGGGGAAGACGACATTAGCGAAGCAGTTGAACGGCTTGTTGAGGCCGACTCTAGGAAGGGTCACTGTCGATGGAGATGACACAACGAAGAAGAGTGTTGCTCAGCTGTCCAGAAAGGTCGGGATTGTGTTTCAGAACCCTGATCATCTACTCTTTTCGGAAACCGTCAGGGATGAGGTTGGGTTTGCTTTGAAGAACTTCGGCTTCGAGCTTGGTGTAATCGTGAAACAGGTAGAGCGGACTCTAGAGGCACTTGATCTTGCGCACTATGCGGATACTTCTCCGTTCTTGTTGAGTGGCGGAGAGAGGAAGAGGGTAGCTTTGGCGGCGGTCCTGGCCTGGGAACCGGACTATTTGATACTGGACGAGCCTACGATTGGGCAGGATTACCAGCAGAAGGAGCGTCTTCGCAACTTCATACTGCAACTCAACTCTCAGGGGAAGGCTGTGGTGATGGTGACTCATGATGTCGAGTTTGTGGCGGAGTGCAACCCGAAGGTTGTTCTCATGTCCAAAGGAAGGATTGTGGCGCAGGGCCAGGCGGACGAGATCTTGTCTGATGATGGTCTGATAGAGAAAGCATCGCTGGTCAAGCCTCAGATGGCCAAGCTGTTCAGCCAGTTAGGCGGTTTCGGTTTTCCGAGGGACGTTGTTGACGTGCACAGGGCGAAGATGCTCTTGGAGGAGAAGTTGTCGGAGGTTAAGGTTCGTGTCGCTCAGGGTTCTTAATGGGTTCAAGTTCTCAAGCCTCAAGACGCGGGTTCACCGGCTGGATCCGAGGGCAAAGTTCCTTTTGGTAATCGGGATCATCGTGCCCTCGCTGCTGTTCACTAACATCTACTTGCTAGCAGGATTGTTGCTGGTGCAAGTACCATTACTCCTGATTGGCCGTGTCACGAGGCGGTGGGTTCAATCCCTCAGAGGAGGCGTGTTTCTTTCCGCTTTGATCTTTGTCGTGAACTTCTTCACGGGACCCTTGGTGAACGCTGTGGCGTTGACCCTCCGATTTCTTCTGCTGATGACAACTTTCAGCTTCTTCTTCATGACCACCTCCCCAGACGATCTTGGGCTGGCTATTGACAAGGTCGGCTTCATCCGCTGGCTGTCACGTCGCTGGCTGGGCTATCCGAACGCTCTGTCCTTCACATTCACTACGGCCGTCCGGCTGGTTCCTACCATGGCGGTGGACGCACAGACTGTAGTGGACGCGCAGCGATCCAGGGGACTTGAGCTGGATAAGGGGAACATACTGAAACGCGTCCGGAACTACATTCCAATCTTGATTCCCCTCTTACTGATTGCGATACGAAGGAGTCTCGAACTGGCGGAGGCGCTTGAGGCACGCGGATTCCCGGGAAAAGAGGGACGAACCTCACTTTTCGAACTTCGATTCAAGCCTGTTGATTACGCTATGCTGGCAATATCTTTGGCGGGAATAGTCCTCTCCTTCTGGGTCTTCTTCCACTATAAGGTCCCGACGATCTAGGAAACTAGGGCTGCAAGAAAAGCCGGGTCGAGGTGTTGCCACAGAACGGCGCGGCACCGAAAACAGGTATTAGGAGGACCTACGAAGAGTAAGGGCTACTGGGCCGAGTGAAATGACTGCGGAATGGGATGATCGTTTCGCCTTCTCGTTGCCGTTTGAACAGGCCTTCTGCAACGCGCTCTGCCTTGGATACTCGGATACACCGCTCTTGCGTCGCGAGATCGAGTCGCTAAGACCCCCGCGGGTCTGGAGAGGTCGTTTGCTGTCTGGCACGGATTCCAGGCGAGTCTCGGGATTCAGGGCTTGAACTGGGCTTAGATGCCAGGGCGGACAATGGGATTTCATCCAGTGCAACCCGAACGATTGGAGGGAAATCTAGCGACCCCCTCCCATTTTCAAGATCAGGGCTGAAAATGGGCGATTTCTTGTGCAGGGTCTCAGGTCATGAAGGGCGGGGCATGGGAAAATCAGCCACCTCGGTGGGTCACCCGGAAAGGAATTCTTAGACAATAGTTACAAAGAAACAAAGTTACGACTCAAACATTGCCGTTCTAACCCGATTTTCTAAGTCTATGCTTTTCGGGCCCAACCATTGATGGGACAAGAGTATCTGTTTTTCAAATTCTCCATTTTGAAGCCCTCACTAACTGGCTATCGGATTCGCGAGCATGGGATCCGGTCCAGTACAAGTGTTCATCTAGTGAAGCAAAGTGAAATATCGAGATCGAAACCTTCTTAATTCCGGTCCATAAGAAGTGTCTTCCCAATTCAGCTCTGGAGAGATCCTATCCATTGTTGTTGCCTGGATAGTGCTCTCCGTCGCGATCACATACCGGAATCTTGTCGGTCTTTTGATCGGAACAGGGGGTCTTGATGCTGTGATAGCGGGTTTCGTCGCCGCCGCAACTGGATTTATCCTACACGAGATGGGACACAAGTATGTTGCAATAAGACGGGGATATCTCGCCCACTTCCGCCTCTGGATTTGGGGACTCGTGCTCACTATATCCATCGTCACTCTCTCGGGTGGAGGACTAGTTTTCGGCGCTCCAGGAGCAGTGTACATTGCACCGGTAGCTGTCAAGTTCTACGGCTATGATTCGGGCCGAGAGATTGGGGATCCGGAAAAGGATAACATGATAATCTCGGCAGCGGGTCCAGGCATCAACCTCGCTTTCGCCATTAGTTTCCTACTCTTGTGGTTATCCGTTCCAGCCGGTTTCCTTTCCACTGTCGCCACCTACGGGCTTTTACTAAATGTGGGACTCGGGTCATTCAACATGCTCCCTGTCTCACTACTAGACGGCGCTAAGATATTCCGGAAGAGCGTTCCGATTGGACTTGGAGTAGCGCTTCCCTTGTGGGCGATGTTCATAATCTTCAACTTCTTCAGATAGAAAATATCAGTTCTCTGCGAAGAGTCCCTTCAGGAGGGTTTGGGGGTCTTTTCTGCCATCTGGAGAGTTTCAATGGCCTGTCGGACTTCTTCGACAGATGCTCCGTCTTCGAGTGTTGACAGGTCTCCTATCGAGCCACCTCCAGCGACTGCCTTGATGACCCGTCGCATTATCTTCCCGCTCCTGGTCTTTGGGAGGAGCCGAGCGAAGTAGATGGCTTCGGGGGTTGCGATGGGACCAATCATCTTCCGGACGTGTCCCTTCAACTCCTCCGAGAGATGATTGGACGGGCTGGCTGCGTCTCTCAACGTCACGAAGGCAACGATGGTTTCGCCCTTCACGGGATCGGGTTTGCCTGCAACCGCGGCTTCGGCCACAGATGGATGGCTGACGAGCGCATCCTCCACCTCTCTTGTTCCAAGACGATGACCTGCTACCTTGATCACTTCGTCTGCTCTCCCTAGAAGCCAGAAGTAACCATCAGCATCGAGCAACGCGTAGTCCCCGGGGTAGTAGAAACCAGGAAACCGGGTCCAGTAGACTTGGCGATACCGTTCCGGGTCCTTGTAGAGAGTCGTGAACATGCCCGGCCAGGGCTTCTTGATGACTAGGAATCCTTTCTCGCCAGGAGAGAGGGGCTTACCCTTCTCGTCGACAACATCAGCCTCTACACCGGGCAGCGGAAACGTCGCAGAGCCAGCTTTCAATGCGACGAGCCCGAGACGAGGGCTAGGCGAGATCATAATTCCACCGGTCTCGGTCTGCCACCAAGTATCGACAATGGGACAACGGCCCTGTCCTATCACGTCAAAGTACCACTGCCAGGCAGCTGGATTAATCGGCTCGCCGACCGTCCCGAGCAAGCGCAAACTCTCAAGATGATGTTGCTTGGGAAGATTGTCTCCATGGCGCATCAGCGAGCGGATCGCCGTTGGCGCTGTATACAGAATCGAAACGCCATAGCGCTCCACTATTTTCCACCATCTGTCAGGTTCCGGATAATCCAGCGCTCCCTCGTACATGACGGAGGTGAGGCCGTGCATCAACGGGGCAAACACAACGTACGTGTGCCCAGTGACCCATCCAATGTCCGCGGTGCACCAGTAAACATCGTCATCTTTCCCGTCGAACACCCATTCCTGGGTAGCATAGGCGAACACAAGATAGCCCCCCGTGCTGTGGGCAACGCCCTTCGGTTTACCCGTTGTTCCTGACGTGTAGAGAATGTAGAGAAGATGAGTTGACTCTACAGGCACAGGCGCGACATAACTGGCCGCCTTCGCCATCAGATCATGCCACCAATAATCTCGGCCCTCAATCATCGGCACGACATGCCCGGTCCGCCGGAAAACCACAACAGTCTTCACACTGGGGGATTCTTTCACTGCATCATCGACGACTGTTTTCAATTCCAAGATCTTTCCCCTACGATAACCACCGTCGGCAGTCACAACGATCTTGGCTTCGCAGTCTTGGATACGTTCTGCGAGTGCTTTCGCGCTGAACCCTGAGAAGACAACCGTGAAGGGCAGTCCGAGTCTTGTGCAAGCGAGCATTGTGATCGGGAATTCGGGGACTAGGGGCATGTAGATGGCCACCGTGTCGCCCTTTCGGAGGCCCAGGTTCTCAAGAACACTGGCGAGTCTGTTCACCTCCCGATGGAGTTCTGCGTAGGTGATTGTCCGATGTTCTCCGTTTTCACCCTCCCAGAGATACGCCGCCTTGTTCTTGCGCCAGGATTTCGCATGCTTGTCCACGGCGTTCTCGGACGCGTTCAGCGTTCCTCCAACAAACCATTGGGCGAACGGCGGGTCCCATTCCAGCACCTTGTCCCATTTCCTGTGCCAGACTAATTGACCGGCAAGTTTGGCCCAGAAGGATTCTGGATCTCGAAGCGAATCCTTCTGGAGGGAGAGATACCTTTCCTTAGGCTGGTACATCTTCTCCGAGGGTAGTTTGACAGCGTCCGACATTTACGGAGGTAGAGTTCACCATAACTTAAAAACGGGTCGCTTGGAAACCGGCCATCGACATCGACTTGGCAAATCTGACTCAGTCGAAGCGGACCCGAAGCATCGAGGAGCGCTATGAGATGCTGAGGAAAACCCTGGCTCACTACCTTCTACTCCAAGTAGGCACTTTCGTTGGCCTCGCAGGCTTTGACGCTGTTGGTCCCGCAATGAACATGCTGACGGACATGAAGGCGAATCTCAAAGTTGAAGAGATCAAGACGAAAGGCGAAGGGAACAAAGTAGAGGCTCTTTCCCAGAACCTTGCTGAAAGTATGGGTGAAACATTTGCCAGTGACTATGATATTGAGACGGGCGATGGGGTCCGGACGGTGAAACTGGACAGGTGCGGATGCATAGAATCCGTGCTCGCACAGGCAGAAGCATATGGACTCACAAAGCCCCAAGCTAGGTCAATATTTTGCAGCACTTGTATTGGTAGCTACAAGAAGGCCGCGGAAACTCTAGAGCTTGGATTCCAAGGAAAGCTTCGTGGCGAACACGGCTGCTCCATGAGCTTCTCCAAAAAATAGTCGCCCTCTACTCTGGACGGACGACCCTCCGATTCCCGGGTCCATGAAACTCTGGCGGAGAATCCAACCGTTTGTCCTGATCACGCAACCTCCTGATTCCATCGAAAGTCACAGATGGCTGGGGTTTTAGTAGGATTTCTTCCTACTGGATCCTAGCTGGATGTCGGAGAAACAGATCCGTGTGAGGAGTGGGGGTCATCTCGTGGCTGGCTAGGCGGATTATTCTCGCCTTTGAACGATTTGAACCAGACTGGGAAGAAGCTCTGAACTGCCAATGCCAATAGGACGAGGAACAACACTTGGATTCCTGAGAAGATATTCGGTGGCAGTCTAGAGCTGGTAAATCCAAGGTCTACTGCGAACTGTGTCGCGCTCCCGATAATCTGGACAAAGCCTGCGACGGCGGTAAGGGCGAAGCCCCTTCTCAGCCCTGTACCATTCAATCCCCTCGAGAGAATGAGGGATAGAGTCGTGAGGACAAGTACCGCTCCGATAGCAATTACGTCTAGGGCGACCGCGATAGTGTCCAAGGACCCAGGCACTGAGATGTTGAAAGAGGTTCCGCTCAAGAAATTGTTGTAACCCGCGACCTTACCCCTAAGACCCGAATCGAGAGAAAAGGACGACGAATGTGGGAATCACGAACTGGTTCGGGCTGATCTGTAACGAGCGAGTGATGTGAAGCAGTTACAATGTGGATTTCAAAGCTCTCCTGGCGATGGTAACCATCGGAGCTTAGGATTTTAGGCCAAGGAGGTGAGCCTGACGCCAAACAAGAAAGGGTCTTTCGGTGGCTATGGGATCGAACTAGACGAACATCTCGCCACTGTACTCGGTGGGAAGGAAGGACAGAAGGTCACCCCATCCGAAATGACCAAGAGACTCTGGCAATACGTAAAGCGGCATAACCTCGGCAAGAAAGACGGTAACTAGCAGACAGAACTTGCCCTGGCGGCCTAAAACCCAACCCGCTTTTTTGGGATCCTATCCTAGTACAGTTTTTCGTTTTTCGTGTGAACCAACGCGCCTATTGTAACTAACCGACCTTTCACGAGGTAACACAAGCCTTCACGCAGAGCGTGTCCTCTCCGAGCAAGATCCGGAGATCAGCCGATTGGGGAAGTAGCGGCAGCTAGAAAGACTTGAGAACAAAGGCAGGCATAGCGCTCTGCATCGCACTGTCCATCGTAGCTGTAGCCTTCACCACGGATAAAGCGTGGGGAATAGGATATGCGGTGAGTGCAGTTCCCTCTACCATCAATCTGAGCCAAAACGTAACAATCACCGTCTCTTGGAACGGCGGTACTGCAGGAGCCAGTTACACATTCAAGGTCACTGTGACCAAGCCGAACGGACAGGGGTCGGCATGGACATCGCTACCCAGTTTCCCCGCCAACTCCACAGGGGGAGGATTCGCTGCGATCAATTATCCGCAACCCCAGGGGAGCTGGACACAGGTCTCCGGGACGGTCAACACAGACATCGAGGGACAGTACATGGTAAGCGTTGACAAGACATCACCCAATCCAGCTCAAGCAGGAGTAGTAACAACTTCCTTCACTGTGAAACACCTCATTTCAGTCACTATTACTTCACCAAGTGGAGGGGCAAACCTCTACCGAGGAAGCGGCGCGACGATCACCGCTTTGCTTACCGACGCGAGAGGGGTACCAGTCACCACGGGTTCAGCGACTGCAACAACGCCGAAAGGAACGCTTCCTCTATCACAAGGTGCTCAACCCGGGACCTACTCTGGACAATACCTGATACAACTAGGAGATGCAATCGGACCTTGGAATATTACTGTAACCGGTACTCTGGCCGGTGGAAACTACGGCTCAAGTTTCACAATTGTAACCATCTCCTCCACTCAGCTCATCGTGTTAGGTCTGGCAACGACAAACGCCTACCAAGCCCCAACCTCAGATTTCAATCCAGGAGACAGCCTCTACGCCACATTCAGGATTGCATACTCGAGCTCTGGATTCCTAGGACAGGGCACATTCAATATTCAGGTCAGAGACCCATCTGGAGGCTTCGTTGCAAACCTAACCAGCATCTACGATTCTAATCGAGGGTTGTACTACACGCCTTCCGGTTTCCAGATCACCTCCAGCGATCCGGCTGGCGCATGGGATTTGGTCTTTCGCGCGAACAGCTTGGATGACTCTTATGGGAATAGCGGTCCCAGCATCCCCGTGACGTATAGGTTCCAAGTCCATCAGCCCGTCAGCCCCGTATCGACGATAAGCCCATTCTACTATGCCATCATAGCGCTAGCCATAGGAGGAGGTCTAGGCACTACAGTATTCCTAAAGCGGTTTAACGAGACCATAAGACCCTTCGACGACCTATTCAAGCTCACTGGAGGAGAGCTTCAACCGCCCATGTCCTTGATGCTGGCAGGGAATGCTGGCGCTGGAACTTCTACACTTGGCCTCCAACTACTCTATCGTGATCTGAAAGCCGGAAAGCCGGGTGGGCTGTTATCTTACGACGCCTTTCCGTCTGAGGTTCAGAAGAGGATGAAGGGCATGGGTTGGGACATAACGCCCTACTTGGAAAAAGGGGAACTGCGAGTCCTGGATATTTACTCTGCACTGGCCGGGGTTGAAAGCGGGACGATCAGAGACCCCACCGACTTCACCGAAATCAGCATTCAAGTAACCAACATGCTAGACAAGACAAAAGGCCCCATCACAGTGCTGCTGGATTCAGTCACACCGATCTTTAACTCCGCCCAGGCCAAGGACTGTGTAAACTTTCTGCAGGTAATCGCGGCCAAGGTCAAGAACAGCGGGGGGAAATTCATATTCACCTCGACCAAGGGGTCAATGCCAGAGGACGCGAGGCTCACCATCGAGTCTTTGGTCGATGGGATCATCGACCTCAGCCTGGTGAGGAAGGGCAAATCCCTGACGCGCTTTCTCCAGGTGAGAAAAATGCCCGGGCGGGAAATATCTTCCGCTGAGACGGGGTTTGAAATAGTACCAGGCAAGGGCATATTGTTCTTGAAACAGAGAATACCCCTAGGCTTTCCTGCCAAGAAATAGACTTCTGAAAGATCGCTCTTGAGTTAAGATTCCAAAAAAAGGAGGGGTGGTTAAGGATGCTTAGAGAGCATAAGTCCCTGAGCACGATGTCAGCTGGCTCCCTTTGCTGTTGAGTATCGCAGACTGGAAACTATAGGTTCCCGCTCCATTCGACGGCACGGGCACGGTGACAGTGCTGGTAGTGGTCCCGGAGGCAACCGTGTATTTCACGGATTGAGTATTGTATAGGACCCCGTTCTGATACGAATTGAGATCGTTCGTCTCGCTTGGACCAGGAAGGGTACTGCCGCTAGCGGAATTGACAGTCGTCTTTACGTAGAAGTTTCCGCTCGCTACAGTCACGGTGACAGCGCATGAGTAAGGCGATCCGCCACCACCCCTTGCATAGACAGGAGTTACAGAGCTAAGAGCTACGATGCTCAGGCTAACAAAGAGGGCCAGGAGAAGGAGACTTCCTTTGCTTCCCTTGACTCTCATCGAACCTTCGCCAATAGAACCAGTGATCTTACCAGAACAAACGCATAGTGATGCTCGACGCATCCCGATGGTGGTTACGTTTTCTGTTAATACACGCTCAGGACAATCCCGATTCTAGAGTAGAGTGAAGACTCGGCAAGAACTCCACAACCGGCCGCCGTCCCGGTTGCATTTTTGTTGCCGCATTCTATCGACGCAGGTTACAGCACGTTTACACTAGCCTATTCGAGGAGTGCATGGTTATGCCAGCTTCACCTACAAGGACAAAAAAAGCACTGCAGGAGTTAGCTAAGGTATTCAACAAGTTAGCGTCAGAACTCACCGCAGACCTAAACGCGGCCATCAACGAGATCGACAGCCTGAAAAGAGAGGTCCAGAGACTAAAGTCCAGTTCCGGCAAGACAAGTAAGACATCAACCCTCCAGAAGAAATCCCCCTCGTCCAAGACGAGCCGCCCTCACGCTACAAAGGGAACCCAGCAAAGCACCCACACAACTCATCACGAATCAGGCCATGACACAAAACCATCGGAGGACACAGGCTCATTCGTGTTCCCCCACGAGCCATTCAACCCATCCCCGCCTCCCGAGCCTACTCCGCCCGGAAACAACTAGCTATCGCTCCTAGTCCAGAATCTGTGCGCGACAGAGCGGGCAGAGGAAGGCCCGACTCTTCACACCTAGTCATTTCTCAATATTCCGTACTAATACAATCTTTTCGATGATCTTCTGTTTAAAGAGTCCCGGACCACTTTGAATTATTTGGCTGGAAGAGGGTGGTCCCTTGGGAGTGATGCTCACGCCGATTCTGAAGAGGGAACAGACCAGCCTCAGGGCTCTCAAAGGCACATCCTTTGCGATCGATGCGAGCATTGAAATCCACCAGTTTCTAGCGCTTGTCAGAAAGCGAGATGGGAGCCTCTTCACAGACTCCCAGGGACGAGTAACCTCGCACCTGATCGGTCTGCTAACGCGCACCAGCCGGCTAATAGCAGATTTCGGCATGAAACCAGTCTTCGTCTTCGATGGAAAACCGAACCCATTGAAGAGGAGAACGATCGAGATGAGGAGAGAAGCGCGAAAGAAAACCGAAGCGGAGTATATCGATGCTGTTTCAGAAAGGGATTATGTGAAGGCATGGTCCAAAGCGGTCATGACCGGTCGGGTTACCGGATCAGTACTCGACGATTCGAAACGTCTGCTAACATTGATGGGGATCCCGTGGCTCGAAGCACTAGAAGACGCGGAAGCCCAAGCCAGCTACATGGCGGCCAGAGGCGACGTCTGGGCTGTCGGAAGCAAAGACTACGACTGCCTACTCTACGGCGCCCCGATCCTTGCACGATACTTGACCTTAACGGGACGCGAGTGGCTTCCGACTCAGCGACGATCGCGACCACTGATTCCAGAACTAATCAAGCTCTCCGAGAATCTCACACTCCTCGGGATAACACGTGAACAGCTTGTAGATCTCGCGATCCTCGTCGGAACAGACTTCAACCAAGGCGTAAAGGGGATAGGACCGAAGAAAGCCCTGAAACTAGTCCACGATCACGGGTCAATAGAACAAATGCCTGAAGAGATCAGATCAAAACTGCCAGAGGATCTGAACAGTGTTCGTCAGGTCTTCTTGAAACCAAGGGTTCTCGAAAAATATTTGCTGAAAAGGTCTCCTCCGGATCGTCATGAGCTCGTCAAGTTCCTCTCAGAGGAGCGCGGTTTCAACAAGGAAAGAGTAGAACGGTTGACAAAACGGCTCACCAGCAATAGCGAGAAAACGGACGCTGGTCTAGAGACTTGGCTCAACTAGTAAAACAGCCTGCCAAGTTCTCGATTGTCGCGCAACTCTGCCGATCTCTTGAAGAGACCAGTAGGAGAACCGAGAAGATTCGGCTCATCAGCGAAGTTCTCAGAAAAATCAGCCCGGAGGATGTTTCCTACGTGACATTATTCTTGGCTGGAAAACCGTTCCCAGAAGCTGATCCTCGCGTCCTAGAAATAAGCTACGCCACTCTATCAGCAGCAGGGAAAACACTGAACCAGGCACTTCTCTCAGGAAACGAAGATTCGTTGACGATTGCCGAAGTTTTCGCCACACTGGAGAAACTTGCCGAGGTCAAAGGTGCCGGTTCCAAGGAGAAAAGACTCGCACTCTTGAGTTCGCTGATCAATAGGACGACGCCGCTGGAGACAGAGTATCTCAGCCGAATGTTGCTGGGCGAGATGCGAATCGGTGTAGTAGAGGGAGTGTTGCTGGACGCTATCGCTGAAGCCTCAGGAGTCTCCCGACAACTGGTCAGGCGTGCACACATGCTGCACGGAGACATCGGGGATGTCGCTAGGTTGGCTATCACGGAGGGGGCCGCGGCGCTTGAGAAAGTAGGGTTGCGACTCTTCGTCCCGGTGAAGCCGATGCTTGCAGAGATGGCAGAGGATATACCTCAAGTCTTGGCAGAGCACAAGGAGGGCAGCGCGTTCGAGTACAAGTTCGACGGCGCCAGAATCCAGATCCACAAAAAGTCAGATCAGGTCAGGATTTTCAGCCGACGACTGACCGATGTCACAGATAGTATTCCAGAGATAGTGGATTATGCGAAGACGAAGGTGAAAGCATCCGAGTTCTTGATAGAAGGAGAAGTCGTCGCTCTAGGAGAGGGCGGAAAACCAGTTCCATTCCAGGACCTCATGCGGCGGTTTCGCCGGGTCCACGGGATCGAGGACATGGTCGAGAGAATCCCCTTACGACTCTATCTCTTCGATGTCCTCCAATCCGAAGGAAAGACCCTGATAGATGTTCCGTATACTGAAAGGTGGGAAATACTCGCTAGCCTGGTACCAGCCGAATCTCTTGCACCAAGCATCGTGACTCGGGATCCTAGGGTCGTGGACGATTTCCTCCAATCAGCACTCAAGGAGGGCCATGAGGGATTGATGGCAAAGTCGCTTACGAGCGATTACTCGCCAGGTGCAAGGGGCAAAAAGTGGTTCAAGATCAAGCCCGCCGACAGGCTAGACGTAGTCATCGTCGCTGCGGATTGGGGTAGCGGGAGAAGAGTGGGTTGGCTGAGCAACTACCATCTTGCAGTCAGGGACGAAGATACAGGCGAGTACCTGGTTGTCGGGAAGACATTCAAGGGTCTGACGGACCCAGAGTTCGAAATGATCACCAAGCGGCTTCAGGAGCTGAAGACGAAGGAAACGAAATGGACTGTTCACGTGAAACCTGAGATCGTGGTCGAGGTCGCGCACAACGAGGTTCAGAAGAGTCCCCGGTACAAGTCGGGATTTGCGTTGCGGTTTGCGAGAATCGCGAAATTCAGAGACGACAAGACCCCTGAAGAAGCAGATACCATTCAACGGCTGCGCAAGCTGTACGAGAAACAGTTTGAAAACAAGGGCAGATTGCTAACGGAAGTCCCTTGAAAGTCGCGGTTCTTTTCAGCGGAGGAAAAGAGAGCACCTACGCTACATGGATTGCTCAACACCAAGGCTGGGACGTAGAGGCTCTTGTCAGCGTTTTTCCGAAGGGAGTCGAGTCCCTCATGTTCCACTTTCCTAACGTCCGATGGACAAAGATACAAGCTGAGGCAATGGGTCTTCCACACCGGACCATCGAGGCCGATAAGGACGAACTGTTTGGCCTTCGGGAAGGACTAGACGAGACACGGGAGGAGCTTGGGATAGACGGAGTTGTAACAGGAGCTGTTGCTAGCGACTATCAGAAATCCCGGATCGACCAAATCTGTGATGAGCTAGGAATCAAGAGTTTCGCACCACTCTGGCATAAGGATCCAAAGATACTCGTAAACGACTTGAAAATTGCCGGGTTCAATATCATCCTCTCGGGTGTCGGAGCTGCAGGTCTCGACGAGTCCTGGCTGGGGCAGGAACTCACGGATGAGCGATGGTCTATGTTGGAGAAACTGTCGAAAAAGCATGGGATACATCTGACCGGCGAGGGAGGCGAGTACGAAACCTTCGTTTTTGACGCTCCCCACTTCAAGGATCGGATCAGCATCAAAAAGACTCACAATGAGTGGGACGGACAAAGCGGTTACCTGGTTATCGAACAGGCTTCGCTACAGCATAAGCCGGCGAACTGAGGCGCCGACCCCTTCCTCGATCTTCGCAGGATCCAACCTGGCATATTTCCTGTTATTCATCAGAACCTTACCGTCTACTATTGTTGTATCGACGTTGTAGCCGCTCGCAGAGTAGACGAGGTCAGAAATTACCGTCTCTTTTCCGTGAATAGGCATCATGTTGGGCTCTTTCAGATCGACTAGAACAAGATCAGCCCGTTTGCCTTTCTCTATGCTGCCGATCTCCTTCTCTTTGCCAATCGCACGGGCTCCATCGATTGTGGCCATGTCGAGTACCCTCTGTGCACTGGCGACTGTCGGGTCCCACCGGTGAGCTTTGTGAGCTAGAGCACAAGCCTTCATTGTATCGAACATGTCAAGGCTATTGTTGCTTGCAGGTCCATCAGTTCCAAGCCCCACTGGGACCCCTGCCTCCCACATCTCCGGCAACGGCGCCACACTACCTCCAGCGAGCTTCATATTGGAAACCGGGCAGTGAGCGACTCTAACGCCCCGCTTTCCATACAATCTGACTTCCGATCTTGTCAACCACACAGAATGTGCGGCCAGAACTCTATCGCTTAGGAAGCCGATCTTGTCTAGATAATCTACTTCTCGCGATTTCTTGTCCCGTTCGAACCGTGCCTGTTCCCCCCGGGTTTCGGCGATATGGATGTTCACCAGGACGTTTTCTTTCTCAGCTTCCTTTCGACACCAGAGAAGCGTCTCCTCGCTACAGGTGTAGGGAGAGTGAGGACCGAAGGCGAACGAGATTCTGGGCGACTTCATCGCGCGGATGTGTTGGAGCAGTTTCAAGGAGTTTTTTCGCTCCCTTTCTTTGCCCTCTTGGGTGGGCGGGTCGATCATTCCGTAGGAGAGTATTCCTCTAAGCCCTGCCTCCTCTGTGGCCCTGGCCACATCCTCCATGTGAAAATACATGTCAACGAAACAGGTGGTTCCGGTTCTCGTCATCTCCATCACGCCTAGAAGCCCGCCGTAGTAGCACATTTCACCAGTGAGTCGTTTCTCAAGAGGCCAGATCTTCTTCTCAAGCCACTGCTGAAGTTCGAGATCGTCAGCATATCCCCGGAAGAGAGTCATGGAAAGATGCGTATGAGTGTTGATCAGACCAGGAATCAGCACTTTACCTCTACAGTCAATAACTTCGTCTTTCCCTGACCCTTGAGTTATTCCCATATCTCGTATGGTCCCATTGTCATCAATGCTAACAGAGGAGTTCCGTAGAACTTCCCGATGTGGGTTTTGGGTGATCACCCAGTCGCAACCTTTGAGGAATAGTCCCACGAGTTCTACGCCTCTGCGCGAAGCTGGGTTTGAGAGTGGACCCCTTTTGAAGGCTTGTAGGACGCATCTAGAAGAGCCCTAAGGCTCAGAGCCTTGGATTTGCCAATTCCCGCTCCGACCGCCATCTCAGTTACGGAAGCACTGAATGTCCGTCTTAGCGATCCAAAATGGGAAAGAAGTTGCTCGGCAGTGCGAGGTCCGACGCCCGGCACGGATCCAACAATGGATTCCTGAAGGCGTTTTATGTCCTCCGACCTTGGCTTACGAACGACAAGCGGAGGTGGCCCATGACGGCCTTTGTAGCGACCTCCCTTACCGAGAGTGATCAAGAACTCCGCGGTCTCTTCTGGATCTCGTGTGAAAAAACAATGCATGTCAAAATCTAGGACGGCAGAAATCAGCGCGCCCCAGAGAGAACGCGGGTTCCTAGCTCTCTTGAGCTCATTTTCCAAGTTACCTTCGACGACCAGAATCTTATCTCTGTAGGACTCGCCTATCCTATAGGCTTGGTCGAATAGCCTCCCGCTGAATAATGAGGAGACGAAGTCACGGGTGGATTTTCGCTCCACGGCATATTCTCCAACTATGTAATCAGCCACCTCAAGGACCCTATATTCCACAGAAGCTCCCTTTGACCGAAGCACGTCGGGAACCCCCGACGCCTTCTCCCTCTCATCGACGGCTATTCTGACCATTACGGGTCTGGAATCTCAATGACTTCGTCACAACAAAAGACTATGCAAGCAAAAAAGAACTAGATCGGTTCGGGGTTATGGGCTATCCTGAGCCTTCTTCCTGTCTGGAAACTCTTGGACTGTATGCGTCAATAAAGGTCCACTGTCTCCTCGTTCCATTTCGTCAGCTCCCTAGAAAGCAACCCTCAAAAGTAACTGTTCCCGTTTTTCGCATCGGCCTTGATGGGCATACCGAAATCGGCCGTCGAGCAGCTCTTGAGGGAGAGCGAAGACCACGCATGCCGTGAGGCACCTGAGATCTGCGTCAAGGTCATGGCTATCGCAAACCTACCGACTCTATACGGTGACTATCAGGCCGTCGCGTTCTGGAACAATTTCGACAAGAAGGAGCATGCTGCGTTTGTCCATGGCGATACGTTCGAGAAAGAGGACGTTCCCGTAAGGCTGCACTCCGAGTGTCTGACAGGCGATGCTATCGGCTCGCTACGTTGCGACTGCCGCGAGCAGCTTCAGGAGTCCCTCCTGCGAATAGGCAAGATGGAACGGGGGATAGTTCTCTATCTAAGACAAGAAGGTCGCGGAATCGGTTTCGTCAACAAGATCAGAGCCTACCAATTGCAGGACACAGGTTTCGACACTGTTGAGGCGAATAAGAAGCTGGGCTTCAGGCCTGACGAGCGAGACTACGACATAGCAGCCCACATGCTGATGTCGCTTCATGTAAAATCGGTCAAGCTTCTAACGAACAATCCGGACAAACTGAAGGATTTGCAACTTCATGGAATCAAAGTGGCTGAGAGGATACCTGTTGTAATGCCACCGAACCAGTTCAACAAGTTCTATCTGGAGACGAAAAGGAAGAAGCTGGGCCACATACTCGACATAGAGCAGCGTGACGATCTAGCTTATCATCATAACCAGGATTGAGATTAGCCTCTTCTGTTTCCTCGGTCCTGCCTAGCTTTCTCTTTGAGTTTCATCTTGTAGTTATTGATCAGTTTCCTCTGTCTCGAATCCAGTTTGCCAATCCACTCATACCTCTCTGTTATCCGCAGATAGAATCCAAAGGGATCGACTATTCTGAAGTCGCGCCTACCCCATTTTTTCAACTGCAGAGGTTGGACGATCTTTGCGAATTTCCTTACGCTGTTATAGACGCGTTCCACTCGGTCGACTGGAATGATTAGCTCGACCCCATAACCGCATTTTGTGGTCTTCTTGAATCGTCCGAAGTACGAGTGGGAGTACACTTTCTGACTGCCGCCGTAGAAATTGAGGACGCTTCTCTTTCTCTTCATTACAAGATAGTCTTCGGTCCGCCAAAGGAGTTTGAAACCCAGTCTTGAGTAGAACTCTATTGCTTTCGTGAAGTCCGGGACGTGAAGCTCAATATACACATCCGTTAACATTGTCGGCAACCATGGTTAGAACGGTGCAATTATTTGAAGACCCGAACGTATCCATAGACCAACTGTCAGAATTCTACAAGGTCGAGGGATCTCCTCACACCTACCTGATGTTTGTGACCACGATCGATGGCATTGCGGTCCCCCTGGAACCTGGGCAACGCGGAGGATCCGAAATTGCTCTTCGACACTTGAAGGACAACCCCTTAGCCGCAGGGGGTCTTGCCGATAATAGAGCGCTCCAGTATGGATGGGCGACGGCTGATGCAGTCTTGGGAGGTGCCGGGATCTTGAGAGACAACCCGGCGGCGACCTGGTATCCTAGGGACAAGGACCTACTGGATCTCTTGACGAAAAGGAAGCGTAAACCCGTCAGGGCAGTTGTAACTGGGAGAGGAGAGGTCGATTTGAAACATCCCGTGTTCAACCCGAAGAACGACGAGTGGCAGCCGGTCATTTTCACAACAAAGCTAGGAGAAGAGAAACTGAAGAGTCAAGCAAAACGGTTGCAAGCCCAAGGCCACATCCCTCTCCAGCCCACCAAAACGTATGCCATTGGCGATACAAGCGTAGACGTTACCAAAGCCGTAGGGATTTTGAGGAAAGACTACAGGGCAAAGCTTCTGGACATTCAGGGAGGGCCCACTTTGGCTGGGGGGGCGGTCAAGGCGATGCTGATCGATGAACTCAGGCTCACAGTTTCCCCCCAGATCATGGGTGACCTTAACTCCGAGGGAAAGAGAAGACTCGGTTTTGTAACCGGGATTCATTTCGGATTAGAAGACTCTCCCCTCGCAGAGCTTGAGGCGGTCGGAGTCTCGGGGAGTCATATCTTTCTAAGATACTTGATGAACTACAGGAACTAGAGTGACCACGAATGGAAATGTTCGCGATGAGAGAGTTCCAGTTTTCATCAGCTGCCTCTCTCGATGTTGACGAGAAGGCGATGCAAGGACATAACTACGAGCTAAGAGTGGTCGTCAAGGGGACCCCAGACGCAAGGGGAGTGATTCTAGACACACGCATTATCGAGAAAATCGTCAACCAGGAGATAATCGCGAAATTGGACAAGAAAAATCTGAATGAGATCATTCCCAACCCAACAATGGAACGAATATCGGTGTGGATATGGGAGAAGCTCAAGCCGTCTATCAAGGAACTGCACGAGATTAGAGTGTGGGAGAACAGAAAGAAAGGAACCAGCGTGATCTACAGAGATTCAGGTTCTACACAATTCTAGCCATTCGATTCATTTCCTATCTTCTTAGCGTGCAAGTATTCGGGTACGTCGAGCTCGAGGAAAATCTCACCGATATCTCCCATTGTTTGCTTGAAGTAACGTTTCTCGTACAGCTTCTTTGCTGAGGCGTGAATTGTCGATGTTTCAATGCCAACTGCTCCCATTGCTAGGGAATATTCGATCGCTTCAGTTAGGAGGAGCGTTCCTACACCATTTCCTCTATAGGCTGGAGAAACGTAGAACGCTGTTATGAACGAGTTGAGGCCTCCGTCGATGATATCTTCATGCATGGCGTAGTGGATGAACCCGATCACAAGACTGCGAACCTCTGCCACAAGCAATTCTCTTTTAGTGATCGCCCGACGTATGGAGTCTAGTCGTCCTGAGTCTGGTTTCCAATCAAACCATTCGGACAGAAGGCCATCTACCGCGTAAGCATCTGCCTGCAGAGCTCTCCTCACTATGAGGCATGGGTCCAACGCTCATCAAAGCCCCTCCCGCATAGAGTCATTACAAACGCAGACGGATAAACCCCTCCCCCGAAACCATGAAACCCACCTGTCTGTAGCGAGTCCGCACGGGTTCACAAGGTTATCATTGAAAGGAAAGGCCAAGAGATCGCGGCTGCTACCCTCTTTTCCTAGAGGCATTTTCGAGAGGAAGTTGTCAGCAACCCTCGATTGCCGGTACAATACACGTCTATCTACAGGCGACTCCCGTTACCAATCAAGTAGAATAACTTATATGCCCAGCTCCGGCACCAAGCTCCGAAAATATCTTGGAGCGATCAAATAGGAAGAAACTCTCTGTCAGCATAGTACTCTTTGGACTAGCGATCGCATCGCTGAGCTTCCTGCCGGCCATGCCTCGATCCGCACACGCTCAATTCACAGGAATAGTCTGCCTCTCTGCAATGACGACTTCCTGCCCAACGTCTGCGCCAACCTTCAGCGAATCTGTGGGCAATCAAATAGTAGTGAACGTTGTTATCCAAGGATCGGATTCCTTCAACAGCTTCGACATCAGCGTTCAAGCTGATCCAGCGGTTATCAGTCCAGTAGGCGTAAGCACGGCGGGCAACGTTTTTTCGGGACACGGTACCTTCGTCCTTGCAAACTCCACAAATACATCCACAGGGGTCGTCCGTCTTGCGGAGGCTGCGATGGGCTTCATTACCTCCAGCCCCACAACAGGTCTGCTGTTCAGTATAAGATACAATATTGTCGGAACTACGACGGGCACTCCGATATCATATCCGACTGGGTGCAGCAATAGTAGCGTACAAGGTACCACTACATGCGTTCAGGTTGTAAACCCTAACACCCCTGGAGGGGTCGTACCGGAGACAGCCCAAGGGGCAACATTTGTAACCACAGCCGGCTTCACTGTCTCGGCGAGTGCCTCCTCATTGGCGCTCAATCGGGGATCCTCAGGATCCGTTACCATCACGGTAACCGGCACGGGCGGGTTCACTGGGTCCGTAAGTCTTCTGGCCGTCGTCTCTCCTGTCGTAAAACACGGCCCGTCGGCTACGCTGAACCCCACAAGTCTCACGCTCAGCGCTAGCAATACGGTTGGGACTTCATCGTTGACAGTCTCAGCGCTTCATTCCACGCCAATTAGATCGTACACTGTAACAGTAACCGGATCAAGTGGAACGATATCTCACTCCGTGACAATACAGGTAACCGTCAGCTAACCCCTGCCCGATTCCGAACTCAAAGGATCTAAACCCCCTCTTTCTCCATAACAACTGCTTAGCAATCCTGCGAAGTAATATGCGCACTTCAAATGATGAGCCCGCCCGGATTCACCACCCGGCGCTAACATCGACGATAGGTTCACCTGTATTCCCTGCCAATCCAGCTTTGCATCTTACCCTCGAGCACGTCCAGTGCAAGCGCGCCATCGCCGAGGAGTTCGTCGTGAAATTTGCGAATGTCGAAACGTGGTCCCAGAGCCTTCTCGGCTCTATCCCTCAGCTCGCTGATCTTGAGCTGACCAATCTTGTACGCGAGAGCTTGCCCTGGCCATGCGATGTATCTGTCCACCTCAGAAGCAATATTGAGTTCTGACAGAGCGGTATTTTCTAGAAAGAATTGGATGGCGCGCTCACGTGTCCATCGCTTATGGTGGATTCCTGTGTCAACTACAAGGCGCGCTGCCCGCCAGGCGTCAAAACTCAACCTTCCAAAATCAGAAAGTGCGTCCTTGTAGAAACCAACCAGCTTCGGGAGCTCCTCCGAATAGAGACCCCAGCCTTCAATGAACGCGGTATAGCCACCATGTCTCCGAAACTTCGGCAGATCAATCAGTTCTTGCTGAATCGCCAGTTGTAGATGGTGGCCTGGCACTGCTTCGTGGTAGGCCAGTACCTCCATCGTGTACTTGGGCCGTTGTTCTGGTCGGAACGTATTCACGTAGAAGTAAGCTGGACGTGACCCGTCTTCGGGAGGACGATAGTAGTAAGCGTCTGGCGCGGCCTCGGCTCTGAACGGTTCAATTTCGCGGAACCCATATTTCGCCTTGGGCAGCCGTCCAAACAATAAGGGAAGCTTCTCATCCATGCTTAGGAGAATTTTCTTGAATCCTTCTAGAAGCTCGGTTGCTGAGGTATTGTAGAGCGATCTGTCCCGTCTGAGAGATGAGATGAAATCTTGCAAGGACCCCTTGAATCCGATCTGGTCTACAATCGCACGCATTTCCCTGTGAACACGTGAAAGCTCCTTGAGACCCAGATCGTGAATCTCATATGGTGACAGGTTGGTAGTAGTGTAATGCTTCACCATGTATGCATACCGCTCGTTCCCATCGGGGAGAGACCAGGCACCAACATCGGTTCGGCATGCTAGGAGATACTCTTCTCTGAAGAAGGCGAGGAGCTTCTCAAAAGCCGGAACGACTGACTGCTGGATCGCATCGTCAACGTCGCTCTTTATCCGATGTGCCTCGCCTGAATCGATTCCCGGTGGAAAGTTCTCAACTGACTTGTAGAGATCGAGCTTCTTAGGGTCTCGGACAACGTTAGCTTCCAATTGAGGAATGATCTTTTCCGCAGTCACCTTCGCAAGAACAATCTTAGCCCGTATTCCGCTTCGCATGCTCTGAATGACTTGGTCTACAAGTCGGGGAAAGGCTCGAAGACGGCCAGAAAAATTCTCGAAATCCGAGAGCGACCCGAATGGATGATACGTGACTAGCTCGGGAATGTCGATTTGCAGTCCGGACTGCTGCGTCATAGGCGTGAGATAAGGACGGAACTTCGCTGCTTCTAGGTTGTCTTTTAGTTCACGTTCGAAGAGTTCGTAGTTCAGCAGATCTGGTTTTGAGGATGGTTTCTTGATACTCCTCAACCGTTCGAGATATTTCTTGGACTGACCGACTCGACGATGGAAAGCGTCCTCCGAGGCGTCTTCTAGGGAACTATCATATCGATGGTCCCCGAGATAGGTTGCGCTGAGAGGATATTCTTTGAGGATGAATTCCCAGTAATCGTTGTACAGCTTGCTAAGCTGAGATACGTTATTACTAGACGAGACTGATTTCCCGCGCGGCATATTTGTCCGTTTGACAATTCGGAAGTTGGATTCTATTTATGCACAGGGATCTAGGTAAGACGTTGAAACTCCACCTCGCGAAGAAGTGGGTTCTGTCTATTCTTTCTTGACGTTGAGCAAGAGGCCTTGCTGTTTGAACCAAGTGGAGAGTGTGTCTGTCAACTGGTCGAATTGCTTGTTGACCTTTCTCATTCCGAGGAGTCCTCCTGCGGCTCCTGAACCCACCTTGATTGGTCTGAGGGTTCCACCCTCGGTGGCGGGGTATATCTCGAACGTCACGGTATGATGTTGAGCCATCGCCCCAAGGAGTATGTTGGCTCCCTTGCTTCCCTTCTCCGCCTTTCCTTTCGTCGGACCATCCCATTGGATTGTGAACCCGTTTGACGTGAAAGCTTGAAGGGCCAGGTTCTGAATATTCTCGACTGAACCCTTTACCGCAATGTCAGCATACTTCGCCAAGCTACCTTCTCGACCCAATATAGAGGGTCCCTTGTCGCGAATAAATTCATTCCGCCTCCGACTCGAAATTCCCCAAAATCGCCAAGAGCGCTTCACAGTGACTCGAGAAGACTAATTACGAGAGATGGCAAGAATCGCTCTAATGGCCGGCAATGACTTCAGTTCAGCTCTAACCTACCATGAGGCTACGAAGCACTCCGAAGTCAGAATCGGAGCGTCCGCCCACTACCTCGACTGGGACAACAAACCAGCTCAATTCAAAGAATACAAGAATCTCCCTTCTATCGCCCTTCCACGCAACTTTCCTCGCCCTGAAAAAACCTCTGTCAAGGCGATTAAAGGCGAGAATGAGGATGCAGGCACCAAGCAGATCGACACAGGGCTGCTCTCCGAGCTTCTCTTCTTCTCTGCGGGACTCACACGAAAAATGAGATTTGGCAAGGAATTCTACTACATGCGGGCAGCCTCCGCAACCGGCGCGCTCTATCCCATCGAACTCTACGTGATCTCCGGACGTATCCCGGGCTTAGAGGCAGGAGTGTACCACTTCAACCCTCTACACTTCTCGCTAGCGAAATTGCGAGAAGGAGACTATCGAGCCGAGCTGGATTATGCGGGTAGCCCTGATAGCTTGTCTGCTCCGTTCACCTTCGCATTCACATCACTGGCATGGAGGAACGCATGGAAGTATGAAGCCAGATCCTATCGTCACTGGTTCTGGGACTCAGGAGTTATCGCCGCCAACCTTCTCGCTACCTCTAACTCAGCCGGCCTTTCTACCAAAGTTGTACTGGGCTTCGTCGATTCCGAGGTCGACCGGCTTCTGGGTTTGGAGCCAAAGAAAGAAGCAACTGTAGCCCTCGCAGTTGTCGGCGCTGGCCCTGGTGAAAGAGCTCCAAGGATGGATACATCGGTTCCGAGCCTTGCCCTAGAGGTCAACCGGCTATCAAAGGAGGAAGTTGACTATCCGATAATATGGGACACCAACGAGGCCTCCCAACTAAAGACCAAGTTGGAGACCGAATCGTGGAAGAGGAGTCTAGGGCCATTCAAACGAACAGTTCCACTAACTACGTCAGCCTTTCCATTGCGAGAGTCGGAAGAAGACTTGTCCGCACGCCTGGATGAAGTGATTCTGCTTCGAGGGTCGACCCGAAAATTCGCCCGAGATCCTATCTCCTTCGATCGTCTCTCCACGATCATCCGGGCTTCTGCCACCAAAATTCCTTTTGACTTTCTTCCAGATAATGAGACGCTGATTGATTTCTACTTCATAGCAAATGACGTCCAAGGACTCGCTCCGGGATCCTACTTTTACGATGCAAACACAAACTCGGTCGAACAACTGAGGGTTCTCAAGAATCGCTCCATGTCGGGCTATCTCTGTCTCGGACAACAGCTCTTTAGCGATGCCAGCGTCGTATTCTTTCTATTGACAAACCTCAACTCTGTTCTCAAATCTCTCGGCAACAGAGGCTATCGAGCCGCCCAGTTTGAAGCCGGGGTCCGGGCAGGAAAGATCTACCTCTCCTCTTATGCAGTAGGAATCGGAGCCTCTGGATCGACCTTCTTCGACGATGCCGTCACAGAGTTCTTCTCACCACATGCTAACGCGAAGAGCCCCATGATCGCAGTCGGAGTTGGAGTGCCGGCCTACAAAGCAAGATCAGGAAAGGTTCTTCCGCAAATGACAACAAAGTCTTAGGCATTCTGAAAATCTGTCGGTCGAGGTTTAGGATTGAGCAGTAATCTCTGTCCGCGGTGTCACAAGCCGATCCGGATACCTGAGGAAGAGGTGATAGTAGTCAGGACCAGGGTTGGAAAAGGCAAGAGCGAGGATAGAATGGTCCACAAAGTATGTCCATCGAGTGAGCCTGTGGCTCAAGTTGGGGGCCAGCAGTATTGCACTAACTGTGGTCATGCGAAGTCGATTCATTCTCTCCGGTGTTCGTATTCAAGCTTCGACTACCGCTGCGAATGCAAGGAATTCCGCGGGTGAATGCGAAAAACCCTCTTGACCCGAAAATGGCCACGAGGAGATAGAAGTACGAGATATCAGCAACCAAACAGTTGATTATCTAGCCTGGTGTTCGACTGTCTGAAATCAATCGATAGGAAGCTGAAGCGTCTAAGACGCGGAGCCGATTGGCTCATCTACGCCTCGGTGATCCTCGGAGTGGCTCTACTGGTACAGCTATACGTGCTCATGGTCCCTTTCTGGCTATTCTACTCGATCCTTGCTGGTTGGTTACTCTATTTGCTCGTAGCTATTGGAGTGGCAACAGGCCGCGATAAGGCATACCTCCCCGCCCTCGTTCTCTCAATCGTAACTCTGGCTGTTTCTCTCCCGCAACCGGAACACTATTCTCTGGCGGACGCGGGTCCAACCCTCGCGTCACTCACCTTCATTGCAGGGTCACTGCTACAGGTAGGTGTGATAATCCTCGTCACTTCTTTTCTGATTCTCAAGCGAAGGCAATCACGCATCAGAGCGATTCCCGTTCGATAATACAACCGGGGCTGTTCGACAGAATCCATAAAGGTCGATCTGAGAAGACGGCTCGTATGTCTCTACAGTCTCAGAAGGCAGGAACCCAGGTTCTCGCCCGCAGAGTGAGCTCCGGGATTGCGGGTCTGGACGCCCTCCTTGATGGAGGGTTTCCAGAAGGTAAGGTGGTCCTAGTTCTCGGCGAACCTGGAACAGGTAAGACCATCATGGTCTCCCAGTTCTTGCACAACGGAGTCACCGGGCAGGGGGAAAAGGGCGTCTACATCGGCATGAACGAGCCGAAAACCCGCTTCAACGCGGAAATGATGAGCCTGGGAATGGACTTCTCCAAACTGGAGAGGGAAGGCAAGTTTGCGTACGTTGACGCGACAGAAGTAAGACGAATCCCAGAACAGGCCAAGGTCGGAAGAATCCCGGTCGGCGGGAGAGAACTCGGCCTCGTCAATCTCATCGATCTCGTCCAGGAGGGAATCGACAAGCTCTCACCCAAGAGGGTGGTTGTAGATTCGATCTCGGACCTCGTATTTCGGTTTCCGCAGATCGAAGAGCGACGGCCAGCTGTCCTTGATATCGTTGAGGTGTTGCAGTCAACCGGCACGACCTGTCTTTTGACGAGTGAACTTCCGACTACGGGAGAAGACAGGGTATTGCAGCCGGAAGAGTATCTTGCTGAAGGAGTGATACTGTTGAGGATTCTTCGGAAGGGAGTCCGCACGTTACAAGTGTTGAAGATGCGTGGTTCCAAGGTCGACACGACCCCCCGACCATATGTGATCAAGAACACAGGCCTCGAAGTTTATGCGACGGAGGAAGTTTACGGGCAGACCTTGGAGAAATGAAACGTCCGAAGCTAGAGTCGTCTCAGGTCCCAGATCAAGTCGTTGATCTCCTCGAGAGCAGCAAGATCGGATACCTCTCTGTCCTCTCCAAGAGCGAGGAGCTTTACAGCTATCCCGTCGCGTTTCACTATTCGGATTACAAGCTCTACTTCATGACGCCTGTAAGTGCGGCAAAATTCAAGATCCTGAAGGCAAACCCGACTGTCTCATTCATCGTTGATAATGGGAAAGTTACTACAGAGGCTTGCGGGGCCATGATTCAAGGCAAGGCGAAGATATTCACAATTGGCCGAACGCTGGTCTCAATCCTTTCAGTTGGGCCAAAGATGATTGGGTTCACAAAGAAATACCCAGGAATGCTCTCCTTCTACGCCCGGGGAAAAGGACTTCCAGACGAGCGTAAACTGTACAAGTATAGGCTAATCAGAATAACCCCGACAAAGATCATCTACTGGATCGGCTATTCCTTCGGAAGATGGATAGGAAAGACGGCCGAAGAATCCGACAACACCCTTGACCTCCCAAGCGACGAGAGCGGCGTTGAAACAGTCGCAACCCTATTGCAGCCCGTCGACTCGACCACAAGCGTTTTGGCTGACCACGACTGGCTGGCGACTATAGGTGCAGCCTCTCCTCAGACCCTCTCGGCAGACGAACGCAGAATCCTGACTGGATACAAGTCCACAGCAACATCGGAGTTCAAAGGAACTTCGGCTGGCGTATCCGAAGCCGAGCGCACCTTACTGAGATCCAGCCGCGACCGGCCCAGGTCCAAGACCAGCAGCCTCAATCCGCGAGAGGCGGCCGATAGGAGCGAGTGATCGGGCGCTCCTATAAAGCGAGTATGCGCTCAAGCCGACGAGAGCGAGGGCGATTGTCTCCACCAGGTACGCGTCGGTGATGATATTGAAGAGCGGACCAATAATCTGGTTCCCGAGCCAAAGTATGAAGATGCACAAGCCCATCCATTTCAAATGCACTCTTAGAGTGGGGTCACCAGACCGTTTTGCACTCAGCAAGAGCGTTATCGCTCCGAAGAGCAGCGCTCCGCTGAACGGAGCGACTGTGGTGAAACCAGAGAATATCGAGTCTACTAAAGCTCCGATAGCCCCTCCTATGGTTGCGATTCCCCAAAGGTATCGGAGCTTGCTCCATCGTCCACTATCCCTGTAAAGGGGATCTGATCTTCGCGCGACTCGAATCGTGGAATCTATCCAGAAGAATAATACTATGAATCCCGAAGAGATCAACAGTCCTCCAAGGATGTTGACGGGAAGCAAGTTCACGTTGAACGAAAGGGCCAGGGTCAAGAAAGTGGAGATCGCGACGAAGTAGATGGCCATCCAACCGACCCATGATGCCTGTCTCCGGTAGAGATGTTGCATCAGGACACGCCTTAGGGCAAATGCCCAGTACGCTGAATACCCAAAGATGGCGACCACTATGAACCAGAGAGCGAGGAAGAGAATCGCGAAGTCATCTAGCATGTGGGGTTATCTCCATTTTATGATGGGCGAAGGAGAAGTTGAAGTAAGATGGGTCAGGGGGCAGTCCTCGCATCTTCAAAATCCGTAAAAGTGGACGGATTCTCAATCCTTCTTCGTACAGGCGAAGCTCCAAAACTCCGTCGAATAATTGTTCCATTGCGGCCAAGACCTGGGGCTGGTGCATTCCTTCCTCCAGACTGGCCAGTACCACAGCGTTGTACTGTTTTACTTCGGAGAGGAGTTGAGACAGAAACCGATAGATTGTTTCGGGCGAATTCAGCATGAGTAGCGAAGACAGAATATCCGTTACGATTCTCGTCGGTTTCTCTCCATTCTGCTTCAATGTCTCTTTGATACTGAAGGATAAACCAGGAAGATCGTTAATGTCGACCTTTCCTTGACCACCTTCTCTCGCAAACCAGACAGTGGGACCCTTGATCTCGGCGCCGAAGGCCTTGACATCCTGTACGACCTCGCAGACTGCTAATCTTGTTACGTAGAGGCAAAAGTCGCCCTGTGAAAGTCCGGCTTGCGTGAACCAGTAGCCCAGAGCCTCTTTTCCAATACCCGGTGGTCCAACCACTAAAATGGCTGATTTGTCGGGGTAGCCGTCTTTGAGGAGCTGATCCAGTTCCCCGACGCCCGTTGAGACCATAAGACCGCGGTCAAACGGTGATGATGCGAGACTATGAAAGTTGCGCCTCCGAAAGACCAAATAGCGCTATTTCTTGAGGGCGGGCGATGCAACAGCCCAGTGCTGGAGCACATCCACGCCCCCGAATCGAGACACTCGCCGACCTGATTTTCGGGCTCTCGCTTTCAATTGGCTCAATCGCCCTAATAGCGAATCCTCCGAAGAGCAACGCAGAGATAACAACCCACATACTCGCATTCGCGTACACGTTCTTTGTGCTAATCACGGCCTGGATGATCTACACGACATACATGTCCGTATTGCCAGTCGAGACCAGAACAGTCACATTCCTCAATGTGGGACTACTCTTGCTGGTTGCGATTGTTCCATACCTGCTAAACGGTGTTGAGGTGGTAGCTCCCGGTCTAACTTCGGATCAGGTATCCATGATCCAGAACTATTCTTCCACACTCTTCGCGCTCGACCTCGGAGGAATCCTAGTGATCTTGGCTACTTTTGCTCACGTTATCAGTTTGGAGGAGAAGAAGTTGGTGGCTCCTGAACTCGTTACACTATTCCGGAACGGACGGAACCGAATGGCTATCCTCGCGGTGCTGACACTGATTTCTGTCGCTCCCGAGTTCTGGGAGTGGACATTGCTGGGCGTCCCGATAAGGCTCTACTTGTGGTATCCACCCTTGATATCTTACTGGCTTGGGAGAGCGGTCAGGCCGGACAGTCGTACATACAAACTCGCATAAAACTAGCACACCACGTCAGTGAGATACTCGATCTCCGAAAGGAGGACGTGCTAGGTCGGCGGTCCTTTTTTCGAGAATCTCTCTCCAATGGTCCCTCTGCCCTGCGACCTCTTTAGGACCGGATATTTCACAGCGTTTTTCTGGAGCTTTATCTGAACGGCGTTGGAAACATCAATACCCAAGATTTCTGAGAAACCCAAACAGTAGATGATGACATCCGCCAGCTCGTTGGAAATCTTCACCAGTTCTTCTGGGTTTCTCAACATTTCTGCAGCCTGCTCGTCTGTTTTCCATTGAAAATGCTCGAGGAGTTCTGCGGCCTCAATGCAAATCGAGCCAGCCAGGTTTCGAGGAGTATCATATTTTTTCCAATCTCTACTGTCTCTGAATCTTGCGACGCTCTCCATGAGTTCCCGAACTGTCGTTTTCCCATCCATGTGAGAAGGGCTCATCATTCTCGCCTCTCGTTTTCTCCGGCTCCGGATAAATAGTCGACAGCCCTGGGAAAAGTCCCTCAGAACAAACGCTGGGACGTCGCAACGGTCTAGTTGGTACGCACACACAGAAAAAGCATCAGTTACTTCTCAATCGGGCCATGATTCGTTGAAGGTTGTCAATCCTTTCGGTAATGCTCGGCTTGAACCTTCTCCGTAAGCCGCCCCCCTTCAATCGCTCAACATCTTTCAGACCCATCGCATCTATCTTCTGAAGCACCCGGAGGAAGTTATCCCTGCCCACAACCGCCGCAGCGAGCCTATCGACGAAGAGCGATCTCTTCTTCAGGGCAGGGGCAAACAGGAAGACAAGGAAGGCGAATGAGATTGCGCCCGCAGCGTCGAGAAAGCCCGGTGTCCATGGCTCTTTGAGAAAACTGAGAGCGACAGCCGTGAGAATTACGCCGATTAGAACGGCCGGAAGGACCAACCATGTTAGCGCTTCCCGTTTTATCATTTTCCCGGCCGAACTGGAGAGGATTATCGATGCGGCTATGAGAGGCCCCCACTCAGGGGGTTGCAGTCTTCCCGCCAGGGCTTTTGGAAGAAGCAAGACCTCGTGGTTACGGCCGAGGAAGCGGCATGTGTCGGACTGATCCGGCCACACCCAAGAAACCCTCTTCAAGTCAAACCTGGAGATGCCACACTGCCCAGCAACCTCCCTAGCACTTCGATAATAGACGCATCTTCTTGACTCGCCAATAACAGTCAAACCGGCTCGAGCTCCAATATGAACGAACACGGCTAAAAGGAAATTAGGAAACACCCAAGTTCCAGGTTTAACTCATTCTACGTGAAGATGGCAGTTAAGGTGGGCGCACTTCTCTCTGTTATTCGCAAGAATTCTCAGGCTAACCGGTGTAAGCCTGGTGGCGGTGTGGCTCCTACTAACCGAGTATCTCTATCTTTGGTCATTTTCCAACCCGTCGCCGGAAGCGGGTCGCTTTTTTGCCATTGGCATTGTAGTCGCTATAGCTAGCTTCGCACTCGGCGTTCCACTTGTGCTCATTGGAGACTATATTTCTCCCCCCGACCCGTGGCTTGACTTTTGGCTGGATCTTAAGAAATTCCGGAAATCACTAAAACTCAGGAGCGAGAACGAGTCACCTGAAAGAGATGGGGGAATTTGGGCGACGATTTTGAGCCATAACGATCGGGGACGGCTTGAAGTCAAAGGCAAGTGCCTCGTGAAGTTTGAGCCGAATCATCTTGTCCTCGAACAACCGGGAAAAGACCTCGTCATGATGGACCCTAAGAAGGTCTCGCGGACGAGCGACGTTACTCTCCTACTCGACACGGGACTCTTGGGATACGGAAGAGTCACGCTTACTTTCAACTCGGCTTCGGACGCGGACACAGTTGAACGCGAAGCAGCTAAGTTGGTTGAACATAATTGAGAATTTGGAACTGGTAACCCGCCTGCTAATTATCAGGGGAACACATGCACATGTCTCAAAAGTTGCTTCGTGGTCTCAAATGCCGTAGTGACTATTTCTTCCGTGTGCGGTGAGTGGTCTAGTTGGTGCGGCCGCCGGGATTCGAACCCGGGTTCCCGGCTCTTTCCATATAGTAATGGGAAGCCGGTGTCATAGACCAGGCTGCCCGTCAACGCTCAGAGTTGAGCGCTGACTCTGGACCACGGCCGCTGTTACGGCCCAACAGGGCCACTCTTTCTAAGCGTTTTCTCCAACATTCGGATAGACCGTTCTCTTAGATCCGTTAGGTTCAACTATTCGCGACGGGACGTTGTTTTTAGGATCTCTGTGAGAACGCTGCCCAAGCTTACTGCCATAGCGGGTTTTTTTCTGATCGTGGGGCCTGCGCTGCTGACGATCAATGGTCTGCTCGACAACTCGACCTTTACGGCGTTGTTCATCGTGGGTTTCGTGCTGGTAATCGTAAGCAGCTCGAACCGGGTGAGATCCTCCCACAGTCGGAGAAAGCTGGACTAGAACTAGTCAGAACAGATACTTCTTGGGGATAGTGTTGATTAGAAGTATTTGCAGGGGGTTGTCCGATGTTTCCGGTTCGATTCAACAGTGAGAAATCGTCCATTATCATCCCTGATCGCGAATCTGATAGGTGGTCTCCAGTCTGCCCGTGAATCGTTCGTGATTGGTTGAAGATTTACCGTCTTTTCGCCCTGGCATCCATGGCTGGATTGTGCCCTGAATCGCGGAAATCACCCAGAATCAATGTCGGACAACAAATCGTCTCGGCGAAAAAGGGGGTATGTTTCAAGCAACTCGCGACGCGAGAGCGGTTGATCCGCTAGGCTTCCATGAAGTCTGAGGCTTTCGGCGGCTCGAGCGAGAGTCCCTTTCGCTTCCGGATTCCCTCGACGACTGTCTGCAACAGAGACGTTGGGACAGGTGACCAGCGAGCGAACTCCAATCCCCAGAACGCCCGCCCCTGGGTCTGACTCCTCATTACCTCGGACAAATCAAAGCTTTCCGCAGTAGGCATCTCCCCAACCACCGAGACCAAGTGCCCCTTCTGGTCAACTGAAACAATCTTTCCACGCTTCTGCGTAATCACGCTCGTCACAGCACCCAGCAGCTCGTTCGGAACACGCGTAGTAATCTTCTGAACCGGCTCCAGCAATGTCGGCGCGGCTTCTAGAAAGGCCACGAACATAGCCCTGCGAGTCATGGGCATTATTTGCGCGGGACCCCTGTGAACAGGGTCCTCGTGAAGACTGACGTCAGTTACCTTCACTTTCAAACCTCGAATCTGCTCGTACGCAATAGGCCCTTCCTTGATTCCCCAGCGATAGCCAGCGAGAACCATGTCCTTGACCTCTTGCATGTACTGCGCTCCCTTGGTCACGTCGAGAATCATGTTGAAGGGCTCGTCAATGCTCCAGACTCCTCTTGCCTCCTCAGGCTCCCATCCCACTGATCGGAGGGTCTTAGCCATCTCCGCCTTATCGCCGTACTCGCTGAGTTTGCCCTGTTTGATTAGGTCCAAGACGGCGTCTTCGAGCGGTTCGACCTCGATGTAGATCTTGTTGTGCTTGTTAGGCGACTTCCCTTCAACAGGACCCGCAGTTTTCCGCACCGCCTCACGATAGATCACAATAGGTTTGGAGGTAACAATCTCCATTCCAGTCTTCGTGATCAACGTGTTGGCAATCTCAAGGTGCAACGTACCCATACCCGAGATCAAGTACTCACCAGTCTCCTCGTTAATGCTCGTCACAAGGTTCGGGTCCTCGAGCGAGAGCTTTCTCAAGATCTCAACCAGCTTGGGAAGGTCCCGGTTGAACTTCGGCTCCACGGCAATCGTGACAACTGGCTCGGTGACGTAATGTACAGCCTCGAAGGGAACGAACTGTTTCACGGAGGCCAGGGTTTCCCCCGCCTTTACATTCTCCAACCCAAGAAGGGCTGGAATGTTACCTGCGCTAAGATGTCCGACAATCTCCCGTTGTGGACCCATGTAGATAGCCACCTGTTGGACCCGTCCCTGTGCGCGAGAGTTGATCAGAAAGACCGCCTCTCCATCGGAAACAGTGCCCGAGAACAGGCGACCCGTCGCAACAACTCCGGCCTGCGGGTCAACGACGATATTCGTAACAGACATCAGAACCGGGCCCTTGTCATCACACTTGATCATCGCCTGACCGTACTCGCTTTCCGGATCTCCGTGCCAGATCTTGGGAATTCTGTAGACCTGGGCTTTGTGGGGAGGCGGCATAACTTCCACGGCCATTCCTAGAATGGCCTCGTGGATCGGAGCGTTGGTCTTGAGCTCGTCCACCTTACCGTTTACATATGCGTCGACAACATCGGAGAACTTGATCCCTTTCTTCTTGGCGACTACAGCATTGAAGCCCCACCTGTCCTTAGCTGAGCCCATCGCCACCGTGTTGGTGGCGAAGTTGACCTTCCACTTTTCCCGGAACTCGGGCTCAGCGTAGAGGTCGAGGAGGGCGTTGAAGTCCTTGATTATCCTGGCAACTCTTTCCTGTATCTGTTCAGGGTTCAGCTTGAGCTCCTTGATCAGCCGGTCAATCTTGTTAATGTAAAGGACCGGCCTGACACGTTCCTCGAGAGCCTGTCGCGTCACGGTTTCAGTCTGGACCATCACTTCCTCAACCGAGTCCACCACGACCACCGCTCCATCAATAGCCCGGAGCGATCTAGTGACTTTGCCCGAAAAATCCACGTGACCAGGGGTATCGATCAGGTTGATGACGAAAGGGACGTCATTGTGTTCGTAGTAAAGGCTGACGTTCGCAGCCTTGATCGTCATCTGGCGTTTCTGTTCTTCCTCCATAAAGTCCATCGCTAAAGCGGTCCCTGCTAGGGACGGCGAAAGAAGTCCGGCACCGGCTAGAAGGCTGTCTGTCATCGTGGTCTTCCCGTGGTCCACGTGTGCGATGATGCCTATGTTGCGGATCTGCTCTTTGTTAGAGACGATTTTCAGAATGTCTGCTGAACTCTTGAAACGGGGCAACGAATCCTACCTTTCAAACCGAAGAGATTCAGCGAATCTCCACGGTTCTCTATTATATATTGCGCCAGAATAGGCCCGAACTAGATCCGAACTGAGACATTCCCTGCGCGATCGTCATTACTAATATCCAGGCACTCCACAGAATTCGTGTCCTTCCTCAAGGTGATGAAAACTGGAGTTAGATCACTGCAGTTTTCCGGACCATCTCTTGTATGATCTGGAACACAACACTTGGGTAGAAAGCGAAGAGAACGGCGAGATGACTGTAGGAGTGACCAGTCTCCTTTCCGTCATAGCGGGAAAATTCGCTTCGGCCCGAATCCGGCCGGTCGGAACTAGAGTAAAGCGGGTGAGCAGCCTTGGGACGCTTGAAAGCCTGAAATTCGTTGGTCCTGTTCCATCGCCCATCTCAGGGATTGTGTCAGCCGTAAACGGTGATGTGATCAAACGGCCGAAGCTGCTGAACGACGCACCCTATACAGAGGGATGGATTGTGAGGCTGAAACCGCTGAAGCTCCAGACAGAGAGAGGTTTCCTCTCACGAGCGACTGATGCAACAGACACTCTCAAGAAAAAGATTGCTGAATTTCATGCTCGCTGTTTCAAGGCCTTTCCTGACCATGAGATGTATGAGATCGGGACAGAGTGTTCTGCAGTTCTTGTTCATCTAAACGAGCTTCTCGCGACTGTTCCGGTCGGAGACATTGTTCATCTCGTTACGGATGATCCGACGTCATATGTGGAAATGGTGCGGTGGACGGACCAGACTGGGCATGAGCTTGTTGACTGGCGGCAGGAGGGAACTCTCTTCCACTTCATCGTTCGGAAGGAACACTGAGACGAATGTCTGAAGAAACGGGGGGGAGGAAAAAAGGGAGGTTGACTGGTTATCCTATGCTGGAACGGCTTGTGCGATCGATGGGCTTGGCTTCTCGATGGGGTTCCGAATGAGGTTTCCCCATTCGGTCCATGACCCGTCGTAGTTTCGCACGCTTGGGTAGCCGAGGAGATACTTTAGCACGAACCATGTGAACGAGGATCTCTCACCGATGCGGCAGTAGGTTACAATGTCCCTGCTTGCGATTATCCCTTTGTCCTCGTAGAGCTTCTTCAATTCCTCTGGGCTCTTGAACGTGCCGTCCTCTCGGACAGCTTGGGACCATGGAATGTTGATCGCGCCCGGTATGTGGCCTCCACGTTGTGCATGTTCTGTCGGGTACTCTGGTGGGGCTAGGACTTCACCGGTGAACTCTTTTGGTCCTCTCACGTCAACCAGCCTCACGTTGGGTTTCTGGTAGAGGTCAAGAGCTTGTTTGAAATAGACTCTAACGCTCTCGTCGGGTCCTGATGCCTTGAAGCCGGTTCGTTGGTATGTGGGGACGTCCTTGGTTAGTGGTTTGTCTTCGTCGATCCACTTTTTCCGTCCACCGTTCATTAGTACGACGTTTTTGACGCCGTAGTATTGTAGGTCCCAGAAGGCGTAGGCGGCGAACCAGTTGTTGAAATCACCGTAGAGGACGATCCTAGTATCGTGTGCGATTCCGGACTTGGCGAAAAGATCTTCCAATTGCTGTTTTGATAGAATGTCTCTTTCGAGAGGGTGGTTGAGGTCTTTCTTCCAGTCGAAGAGGACCGCGCCTGGAACATGTCCCAGCTGATAGTTGGCAACCGGGTCATAGTCCACCTCTACAACCCTTACCTTAGGGTCGTTGAGGTGTTGTTGGACCCAGTCACTGCTTACCAATACTTCGGGGTGTGCGTATGACATATGTCATCTAGCTCGCCGGCTATAACGTATGTCATATTAATCTCTTGCTCGTTCGATTCTCCTAAGAAATATTCCCCTCTCAAACTGCCTTACCTCGCAAATGCTATTATAATAGTAGGATTACCGTAGTAACTTCCGGAGAAACAAGCGGGAAATTCAAAATGAAAACAAAATTGACCATAACCATCATCTTAACTCTGTCAATCGCTTTTGCAATGCTCGTTCCAATCGGTGCCATAGCCTCTGTTCACGCCGTCTCAGCCTTCAACACACCAGGCAACATCCTGATTACTGATCAATTCAACAGCCGCGTCATCGAAATCGATCCCTCTGGCAACATAGTCTGGAGTTTCGGGAACGGTCACGGGGATACCTCGGCTAATGCTATTGCAGGTACGAACGATGCTGAACGAGTCCCCGGAGGACTGACCCTGATATCAGGAACAGGCATAGCCCCGGGTGTCACCACCAATTGCAAGAAATCTGGTTGTGTTGACAACCGGGTTCTCCTTGTCGATAGGGGTGACAATATCGTCTGGCGGTACGGCCAGTTCGGAGTCACGGGATTCGGTCCAAACCAGCTCAACACACCAGTCCAGAATACATACCTACCAAACGGTCATGTGCTGATCACCGACCAGGGCAACGAACGGATCATCGAAGTTGACCGATCGACCAACACGATCGTATGGCAATATGGCCAAAACGGCGTTATCGGTAGCGGTCCCAACCAACTGAACAATCCGAACTCGGCAGAGCTACTACTGAACGGAAATGTTCTGATTGCTGACGAAAACAACAACCGAGCTATCGAGGTTACCCATACTACCCCGAGCAGCATAGTTGCAACCTTTACTGTACAAGGAACCGCGAGCGGTATGGCTTTCGCCAGCAGGCTCGCCAACGGAGACACCCTACTGACCGACTCCAACAACGCACGCATCGTCGAGGTAAACACGAACGACCAGTTTGTATGGCAATACTTCACCAATACAGATGCGAAGAGCAACCCATCTCCGCTGCCAACAAGGGCTGTGGAACTCGCGAGCGGTAACGTTCTGATAAGCGACCAGTTCAATGACCGGGTGATCGAGATCACCAACCCTGGAACCACGGCCGGCGCGATCGTAGCAAGCTACGGCATCATCAACAAGCCAGGCTACAGTCCCAGCACCGCCAGCTTCTTGAATGCACCGTACAGTGCGTACGTAATCGGTGACTATACCGGTCTAACCTTTCCCTGACACTCTCCATCTCCACCTTTTTTTCTAGCCCCAAAATAAGCCCCGATCATTGATTCTAAGCCCGCGATTCCAAATACACCATATTCCACGCTTATCCCAAGGGGAATACACAGGGATCGAAAAGGGGCAAAAAAGCCGATAACGCGCCCATCTCAAAGAAACAAGCGCGAAACAGGGTTCAGACAGAAAGGGGATCACGAAAAGAAATTCCTATAACTTTTGCAGGGCCCCGGTGCGCGAGAGAGGCGT
>Ga0209802_1000167_pt1 | contig 49812 bp, 45 predicted proteins | sample GraSoiAngelo_129_FD_185886 | JGI IMG/M metagenome (GOLD analysis project Ga0209802, IMG submission 185886) | Grasslands soil microbial communities from the Angelo Coastal Reserve, California, USA - 14_0927_12_40cm (SPAdes) (version 2) | ecosystem: Environmental > Terrestrial > Soil > Grasslands ...
GCGCGAGCTCGAGGAAGTGGCGACCATGCTGCGCGAGCTGACCCGCGGCTTTGCCAGCGTGGCCTAGCGGGTTTACCATTCCGCGGTGCCCAGGGGGGAGCGGGTCTACGTGGCGCTGGGGTCGAACATCGGAGACCGCGAGGCTCACCTGGCCCACGCGCGCGCTCGGCTCGCGCGGCTGCCGCGCACCCGCTGGCTCAAGAACTCGCGCGTGGAAGAGACGGCCCCCCTCGGCCCCGTGTCCCAGGGACCCTACCTCAACCAGATGGTGCTGCTCGAGACGGAGCTCGACCCGGCGGAGCTGCTCGCGCACCTGCAGGCGATCGAGCGGGAGCGCGGCCGCGTGCGCGGCGCCCGCTGGGGGCCGCGCACCCTCGACCTCGACATCGTGAGATTCGGCGACCGCGTGGTGCGCGATCCCACGCTCACGATTCCCCATCCCGAGCTCGCCAATCGGGACTTCTGGCAGCGCGAGCTGGCCGAGCTGGACGCGCCGTGAGCCCCGAGCCCAAGGCCATCAGCGTGCACGAGCTGCTCGCCATGAAGGAGCGGGGCGAGCGGATCGTGTGCCTCACCTGCTACGACGCCCTGTTCGCGCGGTTGCTGGACGAGAGCGGGGTGGACATCCTGCTCGTCGGAGACTCCGTGAACCAGGTGCTGGCCGGCGCGGAGACCACGCTCTCGGCGACGCTCGAGCAGATGATCTACCACACGAGGATCGTGCGGCGCGGGACCAGCCGCGCGCTCGTCGTCTGCGACCTGCCGTTCCTCAGCTACCAGATCTCGAGGGAGGAGGCGATCAAGAACGCCGGCCGGGTGATGGCGGAGACCGGGTGTCACGCCGTCAAGCTGGAGGGCGGGAAGCCGATGGCCCAGACGGTGCGGGCGCTCGTGGATGTGGGCATCCCGGTGATGGGCCATCTCGGCCTCACCCCGCAGTCGGTGCACGCGCTGGGCGGGTATCGGGTGCAGGGACGGGACGAGAAGACCGCCGAGCGGCTCAAGGAGGACGCCAAGGCGCTCGAGGATGCAGGCGCGTTCGCGATCGTGCTGGAGCTCGTGCCGGCGCCACTCGCGTCGCAGATCACCAAATCGCTCACGATTCCGACGATCGGCATCGGTGCGGGCCCGGCGTGCGACGGCCAAGTGCTCGTGCTGCACGACATGCTGGGTCTCAACGACAAATTCGCCGCCAAGTTCGTCAAGCGTTACGCGGCGCTGGCCGAGGACGTGCGCGAGGCCGTGCGCCTGTTCGCCGCCGAAGTGCGCGAGGGGCGGTATCCCGGTCCGGAGCATTCGTTCGCGAAGTGACCCCGCGTCCCCCGGCAGCGCACGCATGCGCCGCGGTCGCGTAGCCCGGCCCATGCACGAGATCACCAAGCTGCCGGAGATGAGGGCCTGGTCGCGCGCCGAGCGCGCGAAGGGCCGCCGCATCGGGGTCGTCCCCACGATGGGCTCGCTCCACGAGGGCCACCTGCGCCTGGTGGACCGCGCGAGGGATCGTGCCGATCGGGTGGTGCTGAGCCTCTTCGTCAATCCGCTGCAATTCGGCCCGCAGGAGGATTTCGTGCGCTACCCGCGCAATCTCGCGCGCGACCGTGGCCTCGCCGCCCAGCGCGAGGTGGACTGCCTGTTTGCGCCCGACACCGCCGCGATGTATGCCGCCGAGCCGCTCGTGCGCGTCTCACCGGGCCCGCTGGGGGAGACGTTCGAGGGTGCGGCGCGGCCCGGCCACTTTGCGGGCGTGCTCACCGTGGTGGCGAAGCTGTTCCACATCGTCGAGCCCGACCTCGCCGTGTTCGGCCGCAAGGATTATCAGCAGGCGCTGCTCGTGCGGCAGATGGTGCAGGACCTGGATTTCCCCGTGGAGATCGACGTCGCACCCACGGTGCGGGAGCTCGACGGCCTCGCGCTCTCTTCACGCAACGCCTATCTCGACCCCGACCAGCGCCGCGCCGCGCTCGCCTTGTCGCGCGCGCTGCGCGCCGTCGAGCAGGCGTGGCGCGGCGGGGAGGCGAACCCCGCCGTGCTCGAGCGCCGCGGCCTGGAGGTGCTCAAGACGCCCGGTGTGACTCCCGAGTATCTGGCCGTCGTGAGCGAGACGCTGCAACCCGTGAAGCAAGCCGATGCCCGCAGCGTCGTCGTCATCGCGGCGCGGGTCGGGCCGACGCGGCTGATCGACAATGTGGTGCTCGGGGAAGGCGTGGCAAACGACGTGTCGGTGCGGGGTGCGTGAGACCCGCGGGACGCGTGACCCTGCCTGATTGGGCCGTCGTCACCCCGGAGCGCCGGGCGCACATCGAGCGCGTCGCGCAGCTCGTGGGTGACTGGGCGCAGGCGCTGCACGTCGCCCCGGCGGAGCGGGAGCGGTGGCTGCGGGCGGCTTGGCTGCACGATGCCCTGCGCGATGCCCCAGCGGCGGACGAGCTGGCCCATGGACCGATGGCCGCGGATCGCGCGGCGCGGGACGGCGAGACGGACCCGGGCGTGCTCGACGCCGTGCGCTACCACTCGCTCGGCTCCGCGCGCTGGGACGACGTCGGTCGGATGCTCTACCTTGCCGACTACCTCGAGCCGGGCCGGGAATTCGCTCGCCCGGAGCGGGCCGCGCTCGCAGCCCGCGCTCCGCGTGAGCGCGACGCCGTGTTGATCGAGGTGGCCAGGCGGCGGATCATTCGGGCACTGGGCGCCGGGTGGCCCCTACCGCGGGAAACGGTGGAGTTCTGGAACTCGCTCGTCTCGCGCTGAGCGCGCTGGTGGTGGGTGTCGCGGGTTGCGGCGGTGGCGGCGCCGGTGCGGGGACGCTGCGCGTGCCGGGCGAGAGCGGCCGCCGCGTGACCGTGGAGGTGCTGAATGCCAGCGGCCGCAGCGGGCTCGCCAGGAGCGGCGTGCGGGTGCTGCGTCAGGCGGGCATCGACGTGGTGAGCTTCGGGACTGCACCCGCTGCCGTCGGGACGCTCGATTCCACGCGGATCGTAGTGCGGCGCCCCGCCGCCGGCGTCGGTGACCAGGTGCGCCGTGCGTTGGGGGTGGGGCGCGTGATGGTGCAGCCGGATACCACGAAGCTACTCGACGCGAGCGTGTTCCTCGGCGCGGACTTTGCGCCGCGGCTCGAGTTCCACCCGTAGCTGCCCGCAGGCGGCGCTGATGTCGAGCCCGCGGCTCCGCCGCAGTACCGCCTCGACTCCGCGACTCCGCAGCCGCCGCTCGAACTCGAGCATCCGCCGGCGTGAGCTGGGAGTGAGGTCAGGCGCTCCCCCGGGGTGGAGGGGCAGCAGGTTCACGAGCGCGCCCAGCGGCTTCGCCAGTCCCGCCAGCTGATCGGCCGTCTCCAGGTCGTCGTTCCGTCCGCCGATCAGCACGTACTCGAGGGTCACGCGCCGTCGGAACTGCTGGAGCGCTTCAGCAACGTCGGGAAGCGCGTACTTCTTCTCGATCGGCATCAGGGCGAGCCGCAGCGCCGACGTCGGCGCGTGCAGGGAGAGGGCGAGGCGAAACTGCTCCGGGCGCCGCGCGAGCTTCGCCAGGTTCGCCAAGATCCCCACCGTCGAGACGGTGATGTGCCGCGCTCCGATCCCGAACCCGTCGGGATGGTTCAGGATCGTCAGGCTCGCGTCCACCGCCTCCCAGTTGAGGAGCGGCTCGCCCATCCCCATGAACACGACGTTGGTGGGCGCCTGGCCCGCCGGGGACAGCAGCAGCTCGCGCACCTGGCCCGCGATTTCGGCCGGCGCGAGGTTGCGCCGGAAGCCCATCCGCCCGGTGGCGCAGAACACGCACCCCAGCGCGCATCCCACCTGCGACGAGATGCACAGCGTGCGCCGCTTGCCCTCGGGGATGAGCACGGACTCGATCGCCTCGCCGTCCTCGAGCTGCCACAGGAACTTCTCCGTGCCGTCGCGCGACAGCTGCCGCGTGACGAGGCGGAGACGGCGGAGCGGGAACGCCTCCGCGAGCGCCCGCCGCAGCGCCGTGGGCAACTCCGTTGCCTCCTCCCACGAGGCGACGGGACGCTGCCACAGGCGAGCCACGATTTGCGACCCACGGTATGCAGGCTCGCTCCGCGCAGCGAGCCACGGGGCGACGGCGGCGCGCGCCGCGTCGGGCGTGAGCGACAACAGGTCCGTCACCGCAACAACGCCTCCACGCCCACGCGATACGACGCGCCGAGGTCGGCGACGCCGGGGTTCTCCGCCATGGTGAGACGGTAGTGGCCGATGGCCAGCCCGAGCCCCGCCACGAAGCGCCAGCGCGCCCCGCTGTAGCTCCCCTCGCGCACGACGAGCAGATCGGTGGCAAAGAGGTCGCCGAGCGCGAATCCGGCGCCGACCTGGTGGTCGTGGGTGAAGCCGCGCGTCCACGTGATCCCGTAACGGCCGTGCACCGTGGCCGCGCCGCCGCCCCGCCACAGCGGACCGCGCCACACCCGGTAGTCGATCCCCGCCGAGAAGTCCTGGGCGGCGTCGCTCGCGGCGAAGCGCGAGAAGGACCGGGTCGCGAGCGCCACGGTGAGGGCCCCCGTGACGCCGTACCGCACGCCCACATCGAGTGTCCAGCGATTCGCCTGCTCATAGTCGAGCTTCGTCGTCCGGTACGCGAGCGTGGCGCCAAGCGCGCTCGCGCCGCGGGCGGCGCTCCAGCTGGCGCCGACAATCTGCGTGTAGAAGGGAATGGTGCCACCGTCCGGATCGGGACTGAGCGATGTGGGCACCAGGTCGCTCACGCTCATCCTGCCGTACACAATGCCGACGCGCCCCACGGGACGCAGCCGCGCGCGCGCGGTGAACAGCACGCCGGCCGCTCCAACGGTCGCCGGGGTGCTCACGGCCTCGAGCCCCAAGGCCGCCCGTTCCCCCGTCCCCGGCTGCGCCGGATTCCAGAAGTCGGCGGCGCCGCCCGTTGCGAGCGCCGGCGGCTGGGCGAGTGTGGTAGCGGCGACGCGCCACAGCTCGGCGCCCGCTCCCTCCTGACCGAGCAGGGCCGCCGGGGCAAGCACGCCAAGCAGCAAGGGAACGCGTGGCATTCGGTCACCAACCTAACTATCTTCAAGCGTTTAGGACACTTGAGCCAACGTGCGCCTTTCCGAGCTGCTGTCACCCAGTCGCATCCGGGTGCCCCTCAAGGCCGGCGACAAGGAGGGGATCCTGCGGGAATTGGTGGGACTGATGCTTGCCGGAAACGGGGGCGCGATCGGGTCAGAGGGTGCAGGCGGGATGGGCGGGACGGGGGGGATGGGGGTCAGTGCGGCGCAGGCCGACGAGATCCTGGGGGCGATCCTCGAGCGCGAGCGCCAGTTCCCGACCGGGATCGGTTACGGGGTGGCGGTGCCGCACGGCCGCTGTCCCGCCCTCCCGAGCCTCGTGGTCGTGGCCGGGACGACGCCGGCCCCGATTCCCTATGAGACGATCGACGGAGAGCCCGTGCGCCTGTTCTTTTTGCTCGCCGGCCCCGAGTCCCATGCGGGCGTTCACGTGAAGGCCCTGAGCCGGATCTCGCGTCTGGTGCGGCGCGAACCCGTGCGGGGGCGGCTGCTTGCCGCGCGGACAGCCGAGGAGTTCCACCGCGCGCTGGTGGAGGCGGAAGGCGCGTGACCCCGAAGGGGACCGCGTGGCGCACGCATCGCTGCGGCGAGCTACGCGCGGCGCATGCGCGGCAGCGGGTGCGGCTCGGCGGCTGGGTGCACCGGCGGCGCGACCTGGGTGGGCTCGTGTTCGTGGACCTGCGCGACCGCGCAGGGCTGGTACAGGTGGCCTTCGGCCCCGGGTGGTCGCCACCGGACGTGCTGGCGCGAGCGGGCGGGCTCGGCAGCGAGACGGTCGTCGTCGTGGAAGGCGAGGTGGTGGCACGCCCGCCCGACATGCGCAACTCGGAGCTCGCGACGGGCGACGTGGAGGTACATGCCGCCCAGCTCGAGATCCTGGGGCCCGCCGTGACGCCCGCCATCCCCGTCGCGCGCGCCAAAGGAGAGGACCTCGCCGCGGAGGAGCTGCGCCTCAAGTACCGCCACCTCGACCTGCGGCGTCCCGAGATGCAGGCGAACCTGATGCTGCGCCACCGCCTGCTGCAGCGTGCCCGGGAGACGCTCTCCGATCTCGAGTTCCTCGAGATCGAGACGCCCATCCTGACGAAGCCCACCCCCGAGGGGGCCCGGGACTATCTCGTGCCGTCGCGGCTGCATGCGGGCGAGTTCTACGCGCTCCCCCAATCGCCCCAGATCTACAAACAGCTGCTGATGGTGTGCGGATTCGACCGCTACTTCCAGATCGCGCGCTGCTTCCGGGACGAGGACCTGCGCTACGACCGCCAGCCCGAGTTCACGCAGATCGACCTCGAGGCCTCGTTCGTCGGGCAGGAGGACGTGCTCGGGTTCGTGGAGGCGGTGCTCGTGGCGCTGTGGGAGGAGGCGGGGCACGCGATCGGGCGGCCGTTCCCGCGGCTGACGCATCGTGAGGCGATGGAGCGCTATGGCACCGATAAGCCCGACCAGCGCTACGACCTGGCGATCGCCGACTGGACGGCGCAAGTCCGCCCCCTGGGCGTGCCGTTCTTTCAATCCGTCATGAAGGACGGCTCCCGGGTGCGTGGGCTCGCGGTGAAGGGGGGAGGCGCACTGTCGCGCAAGGATGTGGATCAGCTCGCCGAGGCGGCGAAGCAGCTGGGTGGCGCCGGACTCGCGTGGGTGAAGCGCCAGGGCGAGCAGATCTCCGGTTCCGTCGGGAAGCACTTCACGGCGGAGACGCTCGGCCGCCTCGGCGTGGGCGACGGGGACGCGGCGCTGATGACCGTGGGCCCCGACCGCGTCACCTCGCCCGTGCTCGACAAGGTGCGCCAAGAGGTGATCCGCCGGCTTGCACCCCGGCCCGCGACGGCGCATGCCTTCTGCTGGGTCGTGGAGTTCCCGCTGTTCGAGCCCGACCCCGCCACGGGGCGTCCGGTGTTCGCGCACCACCCGTTCACGTCGCCGCACCCCGAGGATGTCGCCAAGCTCGAGGGCGACCCGCTGGCCTGCCGGGCGCTGCACTACGACGCGGTCTACAACGGCCACGAGCTGGGCTCGGGCTCGATCCGCATCACGGATCCCGCCGTGCAGCGCCGCGTGTTCGCGCACCTGGGGCTGACGCCGGCAGAGGCGGAGGCGCGGTTCGGCTTCCTCCTCGCGGCGCTCGCCGCCGGTGCGCCGCCGCACGGTGGCTTCGCGATCGGCTTCGATCGGGTGACGATGCTGCTCGCCGGCGCGGCCTCGTTGCGTGACGTCATCGCGTTTCCGAAGACGACCGCCGCCCGCGCCTTGTTCGAGGGCGCGCCGGCCCCCGCCGGTCCGGCGGACCTGGCCACGCTGCACATCGAGGTGAAGCGATGAGCGACGAAGTGACCCACCGCGTCTCGGCAGAAGGCGTCGATCCTCTCGCCCTCGCCGGGGTCAACGACGGCAACCTGATCGAGCTCGCCAAGCGCCTCGGCGTGCGGGTGTCGCTGCGCGGCGACACGCTCACCCTGCAGGGAGCCGTGGCGGCGGTGGAGCGTGCCGCGCAGGTGGCCGAGGCGCTGGTCGACCTGGCCCGCATGGGGGACCAGCTGGACGTGGCGGACGTGGAGCGTGTGCTCGGTGAAGGAGCGCAGGGCGCGCTCGGGACGCCCCCGGTCGGCGAGTACAGGATCATCCTGCCCGGGCTGCGGCGCGTGATCCAGGCGAAGACGCCCGGCCAGCGGGAATACCTCCAGGCGATCGCCCAGCACGACATCGTCGTCGGGATCGGGCCCGCGGGCACGGGCAAGACCTATCTGGCGGTCGCCGCGGCCGTCGACGCGCTGTCCCGCAAGCGCGTGCGCCGCATTGTGCTGGCGCGGCCCGCGGTCGAAGCGGGTGAGAGCCTGGGCTTCCTGCCGGGCGACCTGCAGGAGAAGGTAGACCCCTACCTGCGGCCGCTGTACGACGCGCTCGAGGACATGATGCCGCGCGACCGCGTCCAGAAGGCGATCGACAGCCGCACCATCGAGATCGCGCCGCTCGCCTACATGCGAGGCCGGACGCTGGGCGACGCGTTCGTGATTCTGGACGAGGCGCAGAACGCGACCGGGATGCAGATGAAGATGTTCCTCACGCGGCTCGGTGTGAACTCCCGCGCGGTGATCACCGGCGACAAGACGCAGATCGACCTGTCGAACCGGGAGGACTCGGGGCTACTGCAGATCGAGCGCATCCTCCCCGGCATCGAGGGGGTGGCCTTCTGCTACCTCACGGAGGCGGACGTCGTACGCCACCGGCTGGTGCGCGACATCATCCGCGCCTACGCCGAGGATGCGCAGGGTTGAGATGAGGCTTCCCACGCAGGACCAGGTGCGCTATCACGGCGAGCGCTGGGCGTGGGTGCTCGGCCTCGCCCTCCTCGCCTACCTCGCGTTCCCTTCGAGCGCCGGCGAAGCGGCACCGCTGCTCGAGACCGGCAAGTTCGCGGACCGCGATCTCATCGCGCCGTACACGTTCGCCGTCAGCAAGTCGGACGAGGAGCTGGCCCGCGAGGCGGAGGAGCTGGCGGGCACGGTCAAGCCGATCTACGAGTTTCAGCCCCGGGGACTCGACAGCGCGCGCGTGGCGGTACACACGTTCTTCGCGACCGTGGACGCCGCGGCGGACAAAGGACCGCAGGCGATCATCCAGGCGGCGCGGGACCAGGGCGTGACGCTCACCCTGGGCGAGGCCGCGTACCTCTCGAAGAGCGGCAAGCGACGCAACGTCGAGAGAGCCCTCGACGAGCTGCTCGAGCGTACGCTGGCGCTCGGCGCCACCGGCCCGGGCGTGCTGCAGGTGGAGCAGGCCCAGGAGCTGATCATCCGCCGGCGGTCCGGTGAGACCTCGGTGCCGCGCGACCAGGTGATGTCCTACGCCCTGTACCTGACGCGCGCGCGCACCGTGCATCCCGACAAGGGATCGAGCGTCGGTGACGCCGTGTACCTGAAGCTGGCCGGCCATTTCTTCCGGCCGACGCTCGTGCCGAATGCGGCGGAGACGGAACGGCGGCGCGACGAGTTGCGCAAGAGCGTGGATCCCAGCAAGTACATCGTCCGCGCCGGCGACCGCATCGTCGGGGCGCACGAGGTCGTCACGAGCGAAGCGCACGAGAAGCTCGTGGCGCTGCGCAACGACCTCGTGCGGCGCGGCGGGGCGACCGGCCGCTCGCTCGGGGGCCTGCTCGGGTCGCTGCTGCGCGACGGGCTTGTGCTCTCGATCTTCTGGGTGCTGATGCTGTTCTACCGGCGGGAGACGTACCGCGAGCGCCGCCAGATCACCCTCATCGGCTGCCTGTTCGCGATCGTGATCGCCGGCGCGGCCGCCGTCGCCCGTACGCTGCCGCAGCATCCCGAGCTGGTGCCGCTCCCCTTCCTCGCCATGCTGCTGACGGTGCTCTTCAACGGGCGCGTCTCGATGATCGCGGCCCTGATCCTGTCGGTGGTGATCGCCTTGCAGCCGGTCTACCACGACACCCCGGCGCTGTTTCTCTGCGTGGTGGGCGGCGTGACCGCGGCGCTCTCGGTGAAGAGCCTGCGGCGGCGCAGCCATCTCTATGCCGCCGTGCTGGTGGTCGGCGCCGGCTACTTGCTCGGGGCGCTGGCGCTCGGCCTCGCGGGCGCGTGGACCGCGGCGACCATCGGCCGGGGCGCGCTCGCCGGCATCGCGAACGGGCTCGTCTCCGCTTCCCTCACGATCCTGCTCCTGCCGCTCGCCGAGGCGCTCACGCAGATCACGACCGACCTGACCCTGCTCGAGCTCTCCGACCCCAGCCGGCCGCTGCTGCGGCGGCTGTCGCTCGAGGCACCGGGGACCTACGCGCACAGCATCGCCATGGCGAACCTGGTCGAGGCGGCATGCAACCGCGTCGGCGGGAACGGCCTGCTCGGCCGCGTGGGCTGCTATTACCACGACATCGGGAAGGTGAAGAACCCGCAGTACTTCGTCGAGAACCAGACGCGGGGCAACAATCCGCACGACCGCCTCAAGGCGTTCCAGTCGGCGCAAATCATCAAGGCCCACGTGACCGACGGCCTGCAGCTGGCCGCCGAGGCCAGGCTGCCGGATACGGTGGCCGCGTTCATCCCCGAGCACCACGGCACGACGGAGATCACCTACTTCCTCGACCGCGCCAAGAAGAGCGGCGACGGAGGCGGCCTGAAGACGTCCGATTACACCTACCCGGGTCCCAAGCCGCGCTCCGCGGAGACCGCCATCACGATGCTGGCCGACTCGGTGGAAGCGGCGCTTCGGGTGCTCGAGGATCTCACGCCGACCAAGATCGAGGAAGTGATCAACCACATCGTACGGACCAAAATCAGCCAGGGGCAGCTCGACGAGGCGCCGATGACGCTGCAACAGCTGGAGCAGGTGAAGCAGGAGTTCGTCCGCATCATCAGCGGGATGTACCACAACCGCATCGACTATCCGGAATCCAGTGGCGGCATCACGGCGACGTGGCAGCCGGCGGCCAAGACTTGAGGCCCGCCTGGCCCGGGTCGCCCGTCGCGTGCTGGCCTGGGAAGGCGCCCCGCACGCCCGCGTGGAGCTCACGCTGTTGGGCGGCGCGGCCATGCGGCGCCTGAACCGGCGCGCCACCGGCCGCCGGGGGCTCACCGACGTGATCGCGTTCGCGCTGCCGCAGCCCGACGGGACCGTCCTCGGGGACGTGTACGTCTGCCCCGAGGCGGCGGAGCGCTGGGTCAAAAGCCGGGGAAGGCGGAAGGGGGAAGGGGGACCGGTCGATGTGGAACTCGTCCGGCTCGCGGTGCACGGCACCCTCCACGTGCTGGGGTTCGACCATCCCGAGGGGCCGGGCCGCACGCGCTCGGCCATGTGGCGCCGGCAGGAGCGCTACGTCCGCCGGTTGAGCGACGGCGCCCGGTGATGCTCGGCTCGACGGCGCTGCTCCTGGGCGGGGCGCTGGCCGCGCTGGGCGCCGGGCTGTGGGCCGGCCTGCTCGCGCTGGCCGAGGAGGCCGCCGTGGGGGAGGCGCTCCACACGCTGGGCGATGCGCCTCCCCGCACCGTGAGCGGTCGCGTCCCGCTGCACCGCGCGCTGCACGTGTCGCGCCTGGCGCTGCTGGTGCTGGGCGCGGTCGGCGCGTCCCGCGCGCTGGTGTGGTGGCAGCAGCCGTGGGAGCGCAGCCTGCTCGAGCTGGCCGCGGCGGTCGGTCTGCTGTTCGTGGTGGGCGACGCGCTGCCGCGCAGCATCGCCCGCCTCGCGCCCGAGGTGTCGACCGCGGCGCTGCCACTCGCCCGGCGCACCCTGGTGCCGTTCGGGCCGCTGCTCTGGCTCCTCGCCTGGGTGGACAGGGGCCTGCACTCCCTCGTCGCCATCCCGCGGCCGCTCCAGCCGGACCTCGGCATCGCGCAGCGCGACATGCTGCTCGGCGTCTTCACGCTCGCCGACACGACCGTGGACGAGGTCATGACGCCGCGGCTCGACATGGTCGCCGTGGACGTCTCCGCCACCAGGGAAGAGCTGCTCGACACCTTGCGCCAGAGCGAGCACACCCGGCTGCCCGCCTATGACGGGACCCCGGACAACATCGCCGGCGTCGTGTACGCCAAGGACCTGGTGCCGTTCGTGATGGGGCTGGGCGAGGGACGAGACGACGGCACGGCCCGCTGGCAGGACCTGGTGCGCCCGGCGCTGTTCGTGCCCGAGACGAAGACGCTGGACAGCCAGCTGCGCGACTTCCAGCGTGGGCCGGCCCACCTCGCGATCGTCGTCGACGAGTTCGGCGGCACCTCGGGGCTGATCACCCTGGAGGACGTCCTCGAGGAGATCGTCGGGGAGATCCGCGACGAGCACGACGTGGAGGCGCCGGCGGCGATCCGCCGCGACGGCAGCCGTTTCGTCGTGGACGGGCGCGCCAGTCTCAACGACCTGTCGCAGGCCTTGGGTCGGTCGTTCGAGCACCCCGACATCTCGACCGTCGGGGGGTTGATCTACTCGGTGCTTGGGAGAGTGCCGCGCGCCGGCGAGGAGCTCGTGCTGGACGGGTTCCGCGTCGTGGTGGAGCGGGTGGACCGGCGTCGCGTGACCCGCGTCTCGTTCGAGCCCCAGCCATGATCGTGTCGCTCGCCGTGCTCCTGTTGGGGCTCAGCATCGCCGGCGCCTCGGCCGCGGTGGGCGTGGCGACCGCCGCCGTGAGCCAGCTCGAGCTCACGCGCTGGGTGTCGTACAAGCTGCGGGGCGCGGGGGCGGCCGCGCGCCTGCTCGAAAACCCGGGTCGGATGCTCGCCACCGCCAACGCGCTCACCACGCTGGGCATCATCTGCGCCGCCGCCTCGAGTCCGGCGCTGCTCGCCCAGACGACGGCGACGTTCCTCGGCGTGTTCACCGTGACGGTCGGCGTGCCGTTGTTCGTGAGCGCCGCCTATCTGGTCCCGCGCGTGGTGGGCCGGCGCTGGGCGGAGCCGATCGTGGCGCACGCGGTGCCGTGGCTGGAGCGCCTGGGGCGGCCCCTCGGGGCTTTCATCCCGTGGCGCGATCCCTCGGCGCGCTCCACGCTCGCCGCCGTGCTCTCCAACGCCGACACCGATGCGCTCGCCTCTGCCGACGAGATGGTGGTGGTGTCCGGCGTGCTCGCCTTCGCGGACCGCCCCGTGAAGGAGCTGATGACGCCGCGGACGGCCATCGTGGCCATCCCCGAAGGCCTCCTCGCCGCGGAGGCGGCCCATGTGTGCGCTCAATCGGGCTACAGCCGCTACCCGGTGTATCGCGGATCGCTCGACGACGTGGTCGGTGTCGCCCACGCGTTCGACCTGCTGGCCCTCCAGCCCGACGCGCCCGTCCCCGTCCGCCCGGCGCTGGTGGTACCTGCGACGACCCGGGCCGCCGACCTGATGCTCGAGATGCAGCGCGGCCGTAGTCATCTCGCCGTCGTGCTGGACGAGTTCGGCGGCACCGCGGGGGTGGTGACGCTCGAGGACCTGCTGCGCGATCTGGTGGAGGAGATCTTCGGCGAGCGCGCCGCGCTGCCCGCCGCCGCAGCGGCGGCGCCGGCCGGCGTGCTCGAGGTCGACGCGAACGCGCCCCTGGGCCGGATCGAGGCGGCGTTCGGCGTGGGACTCGCCAGCCCCGGCGTCCAGTCGCTGGGGGGACTGCTGATCCAGGCGCTGGGCCGCATCCCACGGCCGGGCGAGCGCTTCCTGCTGCGGGGATTCGAGTTCGACATCCTCGCTGCCACGGCAACGCGAGTGGAGCGCGTGGCCGTGCGTCCGGGACCCGTGCGCGCCGTTCCGCTCGACCGCGCCGAGGAGCGCGGGTGACTCCTGTTATAGTTATGGCGCATGGCGATTGACCCCGTCCTCGAGGGCCTCGAGCGCCGCGATCCCGCGGCGCTGGCCCGCGCCATCAGCCTCGTCGAGAACCAGCGCGACGAGTACGAGCGTGTCCTCGCTCACGCGCACGCGCGCCTGGGGCGTGGCGGCACGCGCCGCGTCGGCATCACCGGCCCGCCCGGCGCCGGCAAGAGCACCCTGACCGAGCGCCTGATCCAGCACTACCGGGGCCAGGAGCTGCGCGTGGGCGTGATCGCCGTGGACCCGACGAGCGCCTTCACGGGCGGGGCGCTGTTGGGCGACCGCATCCGCATGGAGTCCGCGAGCCACGACCCGGGCGTGTTCATCCGCTCGATGGCCACGCGGGGAGCGCACGGCGGCCTCGCGACCACGACCGAGGAGGTGGCCGACCTGCTCGAGGCCTTCGGCTTCGACCGGATCCTCATCGAGACCGTCGGTGTCGGACAGACGGAGCTGGACGTCGCCCGCACCGCGGAGACGACCGTTCTGGTGCTCGTTCCCGAGTCGGGCGACGGCATCCAGACGCTCAAGGCCGGCGTGATGGAGATCGCCGATGTCTATGCGATCAACAAGAGCGACCGGCCGGGCGCGGACAGGCTGCGCACGGAGGTCGAGGTGATGCTGGGGATCCGGCGGGGGAACGCGTTCCGCCATGTCTCCCCCCACCACCGGTCGGACAGCCGGACCGTCGGACCGTCGGACAGAAAGCCCCTACCGTCCGACCGTCCGGCTGTCCGACCGTCCGACCCCTGGGAGCCTCCCGTGATCGCGACGATCGCGTCGCGGGGTGAGGGCGTGGCCGAGCTGACGCACGCGCTGGACCGGCACCACCGCCACCTCCAGACGAGTGGCCGCCTCGCGGCCCGGCGGCGGGAGCGCCTGGTGCAACGGACGCGGGCCGCGCTGGAGCGCGGGATGCGACAGTGGATCGCGGCGACCGCCCAGGCGGAGGAGCTGCTGGCGCGGCGCCTCGACGACCTGGTGGACGGTCGCCGCAGCCCGTACGACGTGGCGGCCGAAATCCTGGACCAGATGAAGACCGGAGCAGGGCGATGAGCGACAGCGGGAGGAAGCCGGTGTACGGGCCGGAGGATCTCGGCCGCTTCGACGTCGCGCGCCAGCTGGGGCAGCCCGGCCAGTTTCCGTTCACCCGCGGGATTCATCCCACGATGTACCGCGGCCGGCTATGGACGATGCGGCAGTTCGCGGGCTTCGGCGCGGCCGAAGACACGAACGAGCGCTACAAGTTCCTGCTCGACCACGGCCAGACGGGCCTCTCGGTGGCGTTCGACTTTCCTACGCTCATGGGCTACGACTCCGACCACCCGCGTGCCGAGGGCGAGGTGGGCAAGTGCGGCGTCGCGATCTCCTCGCTCGCCGACATGGAAGACCTGTTCCGCGGCATCCCGCTCGATCGGGTGTCGACCTCGATGACGATCAACGGCCCGGCGGCGATCCTGTTCTGCTTCTACGTCGCGGCGGCCGAGCGGCAGGGCGTGCCGAGCCACAAGCTCCGCGGGACGATCCAGAACGACATCCTCAAGGAGTACATGGCGCAGCACGCCTGGATCTATCCGGTCGAGCCCGCCCTGAAGATCATCGTGGACGTGTTCGAGTGGGCGGCGGCGCACGCGCCGCTCTGGAATACGATCTCCATCTCCGGCTATCACATCCGCGAGGCGGGAGCGACGGCGGCGCAGGAGCTCGCCTTCACGCTCGCCAACGGGTTCACCTACGTGGAGCGGGGCATCGCTCGGGGTCTCGAGGTGGACCGCTTCGCGCCGCGCCTGTCGTTCTTCTGGGACATTCACAACGACTTTTTCGAGGAGATCGCGAAGCTCCGCGCCGCCCGCCGCATCTGGGCGCGCCACATGCGGGACCGCTACGGGGCGAAGAACCCCCGGTCGTGGATGATGCGGTTCCACTGCCAGACGGCGGGCGTGACCCTGACCGCCCAGCAGCCGCTCAACAACGTGGTGCGGGTCGCCTATCAGGCGCTCGCCGCGGTGCTGGGCGGGACCCAGTCGCTGCACACCAACTCGCTCGACGAGACGCTCGCCTTGCCGACCGAAGAGGCGGTCCGGCTCGCGCTCCGGACCCAGCAGATCATCGCCCACGAGACCGGCGTGCCGGAGGTCATCGACCCGCTGGGCGGCTCCTACTACGTGGAGTCGCTCACGGACCAGCTCGAGCGCGAGGCCGAAGCGCTGTTCGCCGAGATCCAGTCGATCGGCGGCGTCGTGAAGGGGATCGAGAGCGGCTGGTTCCAGCGCCAGATCGCCCGTTCGGCCGAGGCGTCCCAACGGGAGGTTGAATCCGGCAATCGCGTCATCGTCGGGGTGAACGACTTCGTGAGCGAAGACGACCATCCCGTGGAGATCCTCAAGGTCTCGAACGACGCCGAGGACTCGCAGCGACGCCGCCTCGCGCGACTGCGTGCCGAACGCGACGCCGGGCCGGTCCAACGGCGGCTCGAGGCGCTCACGCGCGCCGCCGAGAGCGAGCAGAATGTCATCGGGCCGATGCTCGATTGCGCCCGCGCCTACTGCACGCTGTACGAGATCCGGCACGCGCTGGAGCGGGTCCACGGCGCCTACCGGGAGCCGGTGTTCTTCTAGTTCATGACCGCCGTCCCCGTAGTTCCCAGTGAGCACGCCGTGCGCGACGCCATCGAGCGGCTGTCGCGGGTCGAGCCCGGGCCCTTCCAGGTCCTGTCGTGCTACCTGAAGCTGGAGCCGCGCGACAAGGAGCGCGGCAAGTATCTCATCAAGATGAAGAACCGGGTGAAACGGGTCGAATCCGACCTCGCCCGGCGCGCGCTCGACCACGCGCAGCGCGAGGCGACTGCCGCCGATCTGGCGCGCGTGCTGCACTACTTCGAGGAGCCGACCCACCTGCCGCCCGCCCGCGGCATCGCGCTGTTCGCCTGCGGCAGGCTCGACCTGTTCCAAGCGCTGGCGCTGCCGCACGTGCACCGCTCGCGCCTCGCGGTCGCGCCCGTGCCCCTGATCCGTGAGCTCGTGGCTCTGGAAGAGGAGTTCGGGACGATCCTCGTCGCGGCCTGCGACCGTACGGGAGCCCGCTTCTTCCAGGTGACGGCCTTCGAGGTGGTGGAGCTCCCCGCCGTCGCCGCGCTCGACGCTTCGCGCGGCGGCAAGTTCCACGGCTCCGGCCAGGCGATCGCGCGCGCCGGCGTTCGCCTGGGCAGCTCGGGGGAGCACAACTACCACATGCGGATGCGCGCGGAGAAGCAGCGGCTCTACGCCCAGGTGGCCGACCGCGTCTTCCAGATCCACACCCAGCGCCCCCTCGCGGGCCTCGTGGCCGCGGGGATCGGGGTGGACGGGGCGGCGCTACTCCCGCACCTCCACACCTACCTGCACGACCTCGTGCTGGGCGTCGTGAAGCTCAACCCGAAGCGCGTCACGCCGGCCGAGGTCCGGGAGGCCGCGCTCCTGCTCCGGGAAGAGCGCGAGCGCGCCTGGGAGCGGGCCCACGCCGAGGCAGTGACGGAGGCGCTCGGGAGCGGCTGGGCGGTGAACGGCGTGGAGCAGTCGCTCAAAGCGCTGCAGCGCGGGCAGGTGCGCACCCTGCTCGCCGACGGCCAGGACGACGACCCGCGCATCGACGACGCCGTGGAAGAAGCCTTCGCGCAGCGGGTGCAGGTGGACGTCGTCTACGACGAGCGGGCCCGCAAGGTCGTGGACGGCCTGGCGGGGCTGCTGCGGTTCCGCCGCTGATGGCCCGGCCCGCGACCAAGCGCCCCGTTCGCGTCCTCATCGCGAAGCCCGGGCTCGACGGCCATGACCGCGGCGCCAAGGTGGTGGCGGCGACGCTGCGTGACGCCGGCATGGAGGTCATCTACACGGGCCTGCACCAGACTCCCGAGATGATCGCCCAGGCGGCCATCCAGGAGGACGTGGACGTGGTGGGCCTGTCCATCCTGTCGGGCGCGCACATGACGCTCTTCCCGCGCATCAAGAAGCTGCTCGACGACGCGGGGCGCGGCGACATCCTGATCACGGGGGGCGGCATCATTCCGCCCGAGGACATGGAGGCGCTGGAGCGCCGGGGGATCGGGAAGCTGTTCGGTCCCGGCACGCCGACGGCCGAGCTGGTGAAGTACATCGAAGAGTGGGCGGCCGAGCATGTGTCGGCGTAGCGCGTGAGCCGGCTCAAGACGCTCACGGCGGAATACCGCGAGCTCCAGGCACGCCTCGAGCAGGGCGGCGGCCCGGAGCGGGTGCGCCGCCAGCACGAGCAGGGGAAGCTCACGGCGCGCGAGCGCGTCACCAAGCTGCTCGATCCCCGTGCGGAGTGGTTCGAGCTGGGGCTGCTCGTGGCGTACGACCAGTACGACGGCCAGGCGCCGGCCGCCGGCGTCGTCACGGGCCTGGGCCGCGTGGCCGGCCGGCCAGTGGTCGTCGTCGCGAACGACGCCACCGTCAAGGCGGGGTCCTGGTGGCCGGAGACGATCAAGAAGATCCTGCGCGCCCAAGAGGTCGCGATGCGCCAGCGGATCCCGATCGTCTATCTCGTGGACTCGGCCGGCGTGAACTTGCCGTACCAGGGCGGCGTGTTCCCCGGTCAGTACGGCGCGGCGCGCATCTTCTACTACAACTCCATCATGCGGCGCTACCTGCGCGTCCCGCAGATCGCCGCAGTGATGGGCCCGTGCATCGCCGGCGGCGCCTATCTCCCCGCGCTCTCCGACGTCATCTTCATGGTGGAGGGGACGTCGTTCATGGGGCTCGGTGGCCCGAACCTGGTGAAGGGCGCCACGGGCCAGACGGTGGACGCGGAGACGCTGGGCGGTGCGCGCACCCACACCGCGGTCAGCGCCGTCGCCCACTACCGCGCCAAGGATGACGCGGACTGTCTCGCGCGGATTCGCGAGCACGTGGCGCGGCTTCCCTACGCCCCCCGCCCCACGACCGTCAAGGAGTCCTTGAGGACGCCCGCCGTGACCAAGCCGAAGCGGGACTCCAGGGAGCTCTACGAGCTCCTGCCGACGGACCACCGGATGAGTTACGACGTGGGCGCGGTCCTCGAATGCCTGCTCGACGGCGGCCGATTGGACCCGTTTCAGCCGGACCTCGCCCCGGAGATGATCTGCGGCCACGGCGCGCTCGCCGGGCGAGCGCTCGCCCTCATCGCCAACTCCCGCGGCGTCATCAAGGGCAAGAAGGGGGAGAGCCCCAAGATCGGCGGCATCATCTACACCGAGAGCGCGGAGAAGGTGGCCTATTTCATCGAGAACGCCGATCGGGAGCGGATGCCGCTGATCTTGGGGCAGGACGTCTCGGGGTTCATGGTGGGTACCGAGGCGGAGCACTCCGGGATCATCCGCGCCGGTGCCCGCTTCGTCGAGGCGATGGCGACCGCCACGGTCCCGAAGCTCGTGCTCACGATGAACCACGCTTCCGGCGCGGGCTATTACGCGATGGCGGGGCAGGGGTTCGATCCCGACTTCGTCGTGTCCTGGCCCACGGGTCGCATGGGCGTGATGGAGGGAGAGTCGGCGGTCCAGGCCGTGTTCGGCAGCGGCGCCGCCGACTCCGAGAACGCGGCGGCCGTCGAGGCGATGCGGACCGACTACGAGCATCAGCTCGACGCCCGGTTCGCCGGGGCCCGCGGCTTCGTGGACGCGCTCATCGCCCCCGAAGAGACCCGGGATACCCTCGCATTCCTGCTCGACGTCACGTCGCACTTCACGGGGCCGCATCTCGGGGCCTTCGTCCTCCCCGCTGATCCATGAGACTGCCCTGGCACGTCGCCCTCCTGTCGCTGGTCGGCGCGGCGTGCGGCGGTGCCGGCGCGCGGTCCGCCCCCGCCCCCGCCCCCAGCCCGGCGCCCGGACCCACCGCGCCGCCGACGGTGAGCGCCTCTCCGGAGCCGGCCGATGCGACGGCCGCCGGGGTGGAGCCCGCGCTGCCGCCGGCGATCGCCTACATGTCTGGGTTGATGCCGCTCCGGAGCACGGGCGTGGAGCAGTTTCGGGCCAAGCACCCGACCTATGACGGGCGGGGCGTGCTCATGGCGATCCTGGATACGGGGGTCGACCCGGCCGTCCCCGGCCTGATCGTGACGAGCGCCGGCGCGCCCAAGATCCTGGACCTGCGGGACTTCTCCGGCGAGGGCCGAGTCGCGCTCTCGCCCGTCGCTCCGGCGGCGGACGGGACGGTCGCGGTGGGCGGCCGCAAGCTGGTCGGCGGCGGTCGCATCCGGCGCCTCACCACCGGCACGACCTGGTACGCGGGCATGTTCCGGGAGCTGCCCCTCGGCAAGCTGCCGGCGGCCGACCTCAACGGGAACGGCACCAACACCGATGCCTTCCCCGTGATCGTCGTCAGGGCGGTGGACGGGTGGGTCGCGTTCCTCGACACGAATCTCAACGGCTCGTTCGAGGACGAGATGCCGCTGCACGACTATCGTCAGGGCCGGGAGACGATCGCTCTGGGCACGCAGCCCATCACCCTGGCGGCGAACATCGAGGAGACGAACGGCGTTCCCGCGCTCGACTTGGTGTTTGATAACGGCGGCCACGGCACGCACGTCGCCGGGATCGCGGCGGGCCACAATCTGTTCAACGTGGCCGGCTTCGACGGCGTCGCACCGGGCGCGCAGCTCATCGGCCTCAAGATCGCCAACAGCGCCCGCGGCGGCATCTCCGTGAACGGCAGCATGCAGCGCGCGATGATATACGCGGCCCGCTTCGCGGAGCAGCGCGGGCTGCCGCTGGTGCTCAATCTCAGCTTCGGCGTCGGCAACGAGCACGAAGGCCGGGCGGTGATCGACTCGATCGTGAACGCGTTTCTCGAGCGGCACCCTGCCGTCGTCTTCGCCATCAGCGCGGGGAACGACGGCCCCGGGCTGTCGACCCTGGGCTTTCCGGGCTCGGCCGATCTGGCGCTGTCGGTGGGTGCCGTCTTCCCCGGAGCGTTCGCGCGTCCGGCGCAGGGCGGCGCGCCGTCCGCGGCCGACGTCGTCGGCTGGTGGAGCTCGCGAGGAGGGGAGGTCGCGAAGCCCGACATCGTCACCCCAGGGCTCGCGTTTTCGTCGGTGCCGCGCTGGGACACCGGAAACGAGATCAAGGGGGGCACGAGCATGGCGGCGCCGCACGCCGCCGGGCTTGCCGCCTGCCTGGTCTCGGCACTCGCCCAGGAAGGCCGGGCGGTCGGGGCAGCCGAGATCGCACAGGCACTGCGCGTGTCGGCCATCCCGTTCGCCGGAGCGAGCGCCATCGACCAGGGAGCAGGCATGCCCCAGCTGGAAGCGGCCTATCGCTGGCTCATCGCCGGTCACCAGGGATCCGAGTATCTGGTCCACGCGACGAACGGTGCCTCGGCGGCGTACCGCCGACAGGGATTCGCAGGCCCCGCGGACACGATCGAGCTGTTCCGCGTGCGGCACGTCGCGGGCCTGCGGGCAGCCGAGTTCCTGTTGCGAAGCAACGCTCCCTGGCTCTCCGTGCCACCCCTGGTGCCCGCGGGCGCGCGGGAGACGGAGGTCGCGGTGACCTACGCGCAGGCCCGGCTTCCCGGACCGGGCGTCTACGTGGGCACCGTGACGGCATGGAATCCGAGTGACACGCTCGCCGGACCCCTGTTCGTCCTGGTCAACACGATCAGCGTCCCGTTCGACCTCGCGGCGCGGCCGCTGTACGACGTGGAGCGCGCGCTGGGCCCGGCGAAGGTGCAGCGCTACTTCCTGCGCGTCGCGCGTCCCGGGGCGACGCTGCGCGTCGCCGTGACGGTCCCCGATTCTGCTCAGCAGCGCGCCAGCGTGCGCCTGTACGAGCCGAACGGGCAGCCGTTTCGGGACGCGGAGGAGATCGACGTGGGCCGCGGCGGCGGCGGTACCGCGCGCATCACGGTGCGCGCCGAGGACCTGGTGCCGGGCGTGTACGAGCTGGACGTCACCGCGCCGCCGCTCGGGGGAGCGACGGTCACCGCGCGGGCCGAGCTCGGCCCCGTTGATGTCGCGCCGGGGGCCGGCGGGCTCGAGCTCTCCGACCCCGGCACGGCGAGCGCGACCGTGCGCCTGACCCAGGCCCTCATCGGCGCCGAGCGTGGCTTCGAGGTCACGGGCCGCGGCGCGCCGGCCGAGTCGATTGGCGTCCAGGTGCCCGAGTGGGCGGCCCGCGCCGTGATCGACGTCCAGATGCCGCGCGAGCAGTGGGACGAGTTCACCGACTTCGGAGTCACGGACTTCGACTCCGCCGGCCAGCAGGTCGGGCAGGGTGCGATGAACTACGCCTTCGGCCGCCATAGCTTCGAAGTCGCGCCCGTCTTGCGGAAGGCGCCGGTCACGATCGAGCTGTTCCCGGCGTTCGCCCGTGACGGCGGTGCCCAGCCCTGGCGTGCCACCGTCCGCGTGCGGTTCCTGTTCCGGGACCCGCAGCCGTTCGCCGGGGCGCGGGACGTGACGGTTGTGGCAGGCGGGCGCGCCGCAGTGCCACTTGGCCACCCGCCATCGCTGGCGCTGCCGGAGGGTTTCACTCCGCTCGTCGAGGTGCGCGCCCAGGCCGCGGTCGAGGGGGGCGGGGGGGGCGGGGGGGGCGGGGCGGGGGGCGCGGAAGCCGTGCGCCGGATCGCATTGCCGGCCGCGCGACCGTGAGGGAAGCCGGTCGGCCCGTGCGCATCGCCGCGGGCCAGGGATTCTGGGGAGATTGGTTGGAGGCACCCTACCGCCAGGTGACCGGGGGGCCCATCGACTATTTGATGATGGACTACCTCGCCGAAGTCACGATGTCGATCCTCCAAAAGCAGAAGTCCCGCGACCCCGCCACGGGCTACGCCAAGGACTTCGTCCCCCAGATGGCGCGGATCCTGCCGCTGCTCGCGGAGCGGCGGGTGAAAGTGACGGCGAACGCCGGGGGCGTGAACCCGCGCGCCTGCGCCCAGGCGGTGGCCGCAGCCGCACGGGAGCTCGGGCTGGGCGGGAAGCTGCGGATCGGGGTCGTGACGGGCGACGACCTCCTCCCGCGGCTCGACGGCCTGCTCGCGCGGGGCCACGACCTGAAGAACCTCGACACGGGCCGCCCGCTGCGCGAGATTCGCGACCGCGTGCTCGCGGCCAACGCTTACCTCGGCGCTGCGCCGGTCGTGCACGCGCTGCGCCAGGGGGCGGACATCGTCGTCACCGGACGCGTCACCGATACGGGCCTCACGCTCGCCCCCATGGTCCACGCCTTCGGCTGGCGCGCCGACGACTGGGACAAGCTCGCCGCCGGCACCGTGGCGGGCCACACCATCGAGTGCGGCGCCCAGTGCAGCGGGGGCAACTGCGGCGTGAACTGGGAGCGCATCCCGGACCTCGCGAACGTCGGCTACCCCATCGTCGAAGCGCATGCGGACGGCAGCTTCGAGATCACCAAGCACCCCGACACCGGCGGCCGCATCAGCGTCGCGGGCGTCACCGAGCAGCTCGTGTACGAGATGGGGGATCCCACGACCTACATCACCCCTGATTGCGTCGCCGATTTCACGACCATCCGGTTGACGCAGGCGGGGAAGGACCGCGTGCACTTCACCGACATCAAGGGCCGCCCGGCGACGGACAAGCTCAAGGTGTCGCTCGCGTATTTCTACGGCTACAAGGCCGTGGGGACGCTGGTCTACGCCTGGCCCGACGCGTACCGCAAGGCGCAGGCGGCCGACCGGGTGCTGCGCCGGCGGCTGCAAGACCTCCGCCTCAGCTTCGACGCGATCCACACGGAGTTCGTCGGCGCCGATGCGACGCACGGATCCCTCGCGGGACGGGCGACGCGCTTCGCCGATCTCCCCGAGGTGCAGCTGCGCGTCGCGGTGCGCTCGCCGGAGGCGGGGCCGGTGGAGCGCTTCACCCGGGAGATCGCGCCCCTGATCCTCAACGGGCCGCCGAGCGTGACCGGATTCGCCGGCGGGCGCCCGAAGCCGGAGGAGATCGTGGCCTATTGGCCCGCGTTGATCGACAAGGGCGTGGTGGAGCCGTGCGTCGAGCTCGTCGACGTGTGAGGCGGCGCGTGCTCCTGCTCGAGCTGGCGCATGCCCGGTCGGGTGATAAGGGTGATACCGCGAACGTGGGGCTCATCGCCCTGAAGCCCGAGTACTACCCCCACCTTGTCAAGCACGTGACCGCGGCGCGCGTCGCGCGGCACTTCCGGGGCCTGATCACGGGGAAGGTGGAACGCTACGAGCTGCCCAACCTCCACGCGCTGAACTTCCTGCTGCACGGCGCGCTGGACGGCGGCGGCACGGTGTCCCTGAAGACCGATGCGCAGGGCAAGGTGTTCTCGACGGCCCTGCTCCGCATGGAGATCGAGGCGCCGCGATGAGCGACCGCGTGCTGGTGGAGCTCACGGGCGGCGTGCTCACCGCCACGCTCAACCGCCCTGACAAACGCAACGCGATCGACACCGCGATGATCGACGCGCTGCTCGCCTGCCTGGAGCGGGCCGACCTGGACGGCGACGTGCGCGTCGTGACGCTGCGCGGCGCCGGTAGCGACTTCTGCGCCGGGATGGACCTGCATGAGCTCCTCGCCTCGGCGGACAAGAGCGTCGCGGACAACCGACGGGCCGCGCTCCAGTTCGCCGAGATCTTCATCCGGATGCGCAGGCTTCCGAAACCCGTGGTGGCGGCGGTCCGGGGACGGGCCCTCGCGGGAGGCTGTGGCCTCGCCACGGCGTGCGATCTCGTGCTCGCCGCCGCTTCCGCGACGTTCGGGTATCCGGAAGTGCAGCGCGGGTTCGTTCCGGCGATCGTGATGACGCTGCTGCGCCGCACGGTGGGGGAAAAGGTGGCCTTCGACCTCGCCGCGACGGGCCGCGTGCTCGCCGCCCCCGAAGCGGGTCAGCTCGGTCTCGTGTCACGGGTGTTCCCCGACGCGGAATTCGACAACGGCGTAACGAGCGTGGTGCAGTCTCTCGCTGCGGCCAGCCCCACCGCGCTCGCCTTCACGAAGCAGCAGTTCTATCAGCTCGACGGGCTGTCCTTCGAGGAAGGCCTGCGGCTCGGCGCAGACGTCAATGCCGTCAGCCGCACGACGCCCGATTTCCGGGCCGCCCTCCAGGCCTTCCTCAAGAAGTGACCCGTGTCTTCGTCGCGAAAGCGTGGCTGGGTGGAGCGGGAGTGCTGATGTGCGCGCTCGGCATGGTCCTGCGGCAGCGGTGGCTCGTGGGGAGCGCCGTGGGGCTGCTCGCTGCCGCGTTCCTGCTGCGCTTCGCGGAACGCCGCACGCCCGACGAGTAGGGGCGCAGCAGGCTGCGCCCCTACATCGGGTCGCCCGCGGCGACTGCCCGGCGCGCCGCCCGCACCCAGACGCGTACCTCCGGCAGCGTGGGACGTGGGCCGCGGTGCGCGATCCTCCAGACCGTCTCCGGGCTGGCGGCGGCGAGGTCCGCGATCGTGCGGATCCCCCCCGCCGCGAGCACGGCGGCGTGCCGCGTACCGATCCCGCGCAGGGTGCTGAGGCGCGCCGCCTCTCGCACGCTGGTCGCTCCATCGTGATCGAGCCCCGCCCGCCGGCTGATCTCGTCGGCCGGGAGCTGCGCCAACAGAAACACGTCCGTGAGGCCGGCGTCCACCAGCCGGGTGCGCGCTTCCGCGCTCACCGCGGGAAGGTCGGCGAGGCGCGGCGTCGTGGAGCTCACGGTCCAGCGGTCCATCCCGGCGAGCACCAGCACCGCGAACGCCACCGACGGCACGACGGTCGCCGCGCGAGGCCGGCGGGCGAGCAGCTGGTACAGCGACCACACCTCGAGGGCGAAGAGGGGGAAGCCAAGGAATCCGATCGGGGGCATCTCGAACAGCTTCACATCCTCGAGAAAGGGCACGGTGTAGATCCACTTGCCGCGGGCCAGATGATTGAAGCTCTCCCACAACGCGCCCGCGAATAGACCGGCCGCCATCAGTCGCACGATGCGCCCCCACTCGCCGCGCGCTACGTCGCCGAACAGAGACCGATCGGGGCTGCGCTGGTACAGCACCGGCTCGGCAATCAGCCACACGGCGCCCCACGTGAGGGGATGAAGCACGGTGGGGAAGAGGAGCGTCAGAGCGAGCGCCGCGCAGCCGAGCGCGACGGACGCGCGCAGGTCGGCCGGCCCGACGCGCACAGGGCGCGCCGAGAGACGCCGCCCCACTCCCAGACACTCGAGGAGGCGCGCCGGTAGCAGGACCGCCGGTACGACCGTCGCGAGCGAGAGGGTGATGCCGAGCCACCGCTCAGCGCGGTGGTCGGGTAGGAACACGTAGTACCAGTCCTGCAGGCGGAAGTTGAGCGCTTCGAACAGGAACCAGATGACGGCGGACCACCACAGCATGCCGCCGAGCTCGCGCGGCCGCGCCAGCACTGAAGTGCCGCCGAGCCGCGCCACGAGCGCGTCCAGGATGACGAGAGTCGGATACCAGGCGAAGACGTAGAACCAGGTGGGGACGGGTGGGACGTCGAGCCGGAGCAGTACCAATGCCCCGGCGAGCGACGCGACCGCAGCGACGAGCGCGACTCTAGGGCCCATCCTGCCACTCCCCATTCCCCACGTCGTTATACTTGAAGCGGAGTCCTTCAGGATGCGAGGAATATGCCTGGCATTGACGTCCCCATGTACGACCCCCGCCTCGTGCAACCGATGCGCGAGGAGCTGACGCGAATCGGCTTCCAGGAGCTCCGCACCCCTGATGAGGTGGATGCCGCGCTCGCCCCCGGTGCGGACACGGCGCTCGTCGTCGTGAACTCGGTGTGTGGATGCGCCGCCCGCAACGCCCGCCCCGCCGCCACCCTCGCGGTGCGGCACGCGCGCCGCCCCAATCGGTTGCTGACCGTCTTTGCGGGTCAGGATGCCGACGCGACGGCGCGCGCCCGCAGCTACTTCACCGGGTACCCGCCCTCTTCGCCACAGATGGCGCTGTTCAAGAGCGGGAGGCTCGTGTACATGCTCGAGCGGAAGAACATCGAAGGGCGGGTGGCCCAGGAGATCGCCGCGGATCTCGTGGCGGCGTTTGAGCGCTACTGCAGCTAGAGGACCCGCTCCCGCCTCACGCGCACGTCGACGACGTTCTGCACCCAGGACCAGAGCGAGTCCTGCCGCACCATCGACGCGCCGTCGACCATGTGGCGGCGCCACCCCTTCATCACCTCCGAGTCCTGCGTCCAGAGGCGCACGCGCTTGCGTGGCACCTTGTTCTCCCACAACTGGGCGACGGGCGGGTCGGCGTACAGCAGCCGCACGGTCACGCTGCGTGACAGGTACTCGAGCGGGCTCAGGTCCACCCGTTTGTAGCGCTCCTCCACGGACAGCCGGCCTGCCCCCGGATAGTCCGGCTCGCCGTCGGAGAATAGCACGACGTTGAGGGGTGCCAGCACCAGGTTGTTGCGCTTCACATGCAGCGCGGCGCGCTGGAAGAACGCGTTGAAGTCGGTGATCGGGTCCTCTTGCGGGAACCACGCTCGCAGGTCCGATGCAATCTGCGCGGGCGACTTGCCCGAGAGATCCTGGATCGGGTGGAACACCTTGGCCTGCCCGGTACGCTCGCCGCCCAGCTCCCCCACGAAGATCGCCGTGTTCGGCTGCAGTCCGCCCACCCCGTTCAGATGGCCGTAGATGTACAGTGCCGCGAACTCGATCGCCCCGTTGAAACTGGGATTGCGCCGGAACGAGCCGCTGATGTCGAGGCCGATCACGAGCGTCGACCGCGGAGTCTCGGCCTTTTTCGAGGGCGCGCACGCCACCGCGCTCAGCCCCAGGACCAGTGCGGCGACGCGACGCCTCATGACGCACCTCCCTCGACCGTGCTGGTCTTGCCGGTCTGGAAGATCGGCGTGCTGTGGAGCACCTGGTCCAGCGACCGGAACGGCAAGTTGAAGTGCGGCTTGCCCATGATGACGACGACCAGGAAGTTGAACCCGCTGGCGACCAGTTGCAGCACCGGCAGGGTCAAGAGCTCCATCAAGTGCTGGGCCTCCTTCTTGAACCACTCGTGCTCGGCCTTGAGCGCGTTGATCGGCCCACGCCAGAACTCCGCGTCCGCGGTCGCGGCCGCCCGCACGGCACCCAGACCTTCCATCGCCTTCCGGCCCAGGATAGCGAGGAGCGCCGGCGTACCGAATCGCCCGAACAGGAACCAGGTCATGCCACGTACGCCCACCCACCCCAGGAGGGCCAGCGCCAGGGTCCAGACCACCCCCAGCTGGAACCCCTGCTGGGCCAGCCACGGCGTGATGGCATCGATCAGCTCGCGGTACAAGAAGAGCACCTCGAACAGCGCAACCGCCAACTCGATCAGCACCATCGAGACGATCTGCCCCACGGCGCGAGTCTGGATCGCCTCGTTCAGCACCTGGATGCAGGCGAAGCTGCCCCCGATGATCATGAACAGAAAGAACCACAGGAGCACGACGAGGGCCAGCGGGTTCACCTGGTAGCCCGTCAAATCCGAGAGCATCTCGCTCATCGTCGGACGCAGCGTGAAGGTGAAGATCGTGGCCTCAATGGTGCACCAGAACAGCAGCAGGACGAATGCGATCCAGGGCACCCCCGGCTCGCGCGAGCTCGAATCGAGCATAGCGAAGGGCGACGTAACCAGGTTCTTCAGCGTTCGCCAGAATAGCCCGACGCCAAGCCGGAGCAGACCCCAGATCCAACCGACGAACACCAGGAGGAAACGCACCAGGCCGAACCAATAAAACCACGCCATGCGCACTGCATCCCACCAGGACATGAGCATCGCAGCGAGAAAGCGTCCGCGACCGGAACGGAACGGAATGGTGTAGAGCGAGACCATCGTGCCCCAGACGCCCGCGACGAGCACCGTCGCCGGGAAGAAGAGCAACAAGAACTTCCCGATGATCTGCCAGAAGGAATCACCGTAGAGCACCGTTCGGAACACGAGCGCCTGCCAGTCGACGATCCACGACAGGCCGCCCCAGATCCAGCCCCACACGGTCTGGAGAATCCAGCTCCACTGCTCGGTCTGGGCGATGCCCACCGGATTTTGCATTGCTGTGTCCCTCCCTGGGGAACAGGCGGAACGGCGGCCGCGCAGAGTCTGCGGCAGGCGCGCATTAATAGTGCGGGGTTTCCCCCTGTCAAGCACCCAACGTGATCTGCGTCACCATCCCCCTGCCGTCCGCGGCGGCCGGGATGCGGTCGCTCCGTGAGGCCCCAGCCGCCTCGCCCACCGGAAAGGGAAGGTTGTGTATACTGTCTCCCATGCCGGACGAAGCCCCCAAGCGCCTGATCGTCGTGGGCGACCGCGTCCTCATCGCCCCGGAAGAGGGGGAGGAGCGCACCAACGTCGGCCTGTACCTGCCCGCGACCGCACTGGAGGGTCGCCAGGTGCAGGGCGGCCGCATTATCGCCACCGGGCCGGGCACCCCGATGACGGAACCGGCCAGCATGGACGACGAGCCCTGGAAGATCCACGGCCCCGACGTCAAGTACCTCCCGATGCAGGCACGGGTCGGCGACTACGCGCTCTTCTTTCGGAAGGCGGCGGTGGAGATCACATTCGAAGGTAAGCGCTATCTCGTGGTCCCGCAGGCGGCAATCCTCGTGCTCGTGCGGGAAGGGACCGCCGAGGAACTGGAGTAAGCCATGGCCGAACTAGGTTGGGCGCGAAGCAAGGGTGACCGCGCGGAGAAGGAGGGTCTGCGCCGCGGTGGCTGGTACCGGATCGTGGAAGACAGCGGCAAGCCCTGGGTCGTGGTGGACGTCCACCAAGTGGAAGTGCGCGTCCCGAAGGACAACCTGGAGCTTCGCAAGGACCGCCCCAAGGGCTGGAGCGTCGTCCACGAGCCCCACCTCGTCTGCCCGGGATGCCACAAGCGGCGGCACGTGTCCGGGCAGCCCAAGGACGTGACGTGCCACGAGTGCGGCAACACGTTCACCGTGGATTGGAAGGACCGCGCCTGACGGGCGCCGGCGCGAAAACGCCGCCACTGGCGTAATTCGGGCTCCGGGCGGACGACCGGGGCCCATTTGATTGTCGGCGTGGCCACCTTCCCGGGCGGGCTCGGACGGGCGCGGGAGATTCTCGCCCAACGGTTCGGGCACGGCGGCTTTCGCCCCGCGCAGCTGCGCGTGGTCGGCCCCCTGCTCGCCGGCCGCGACGTGCTCGCTGTGCTGCCGACAGGGGCGGGGAAGTCACTCTGCTACCAGCTCCCGGCCCTGATGGCGGACGACCTGACGCTCGTGGTTTCGCCCCTGATCTCCCTGATGCAGGACCAGGTGGCGGCGCTGCGGCGCCGGGGCATCGCCGCCGCGTACCTCAGCAGCCTGCTCACGCCCGACCAGCGCCGGGTCATCCTCGACGCGACGTTGGCCGGGCGGCTGCGGCTCCTCTATTGCGCGCCGGAGCGGCTGCGCGCGCTGGTCGCGCGGCTGCGTGCGGCGGGGCGACGGGTGTCGCTCCTGGCCGTGGACGAGGCGCACTGCATCACGGAGTGGGGCAACGAATTCCGTCCGGTGTACCGCCGGCTGGGTCAGTTCCGCTACCTGCTGGGCGATCCGGCCACGCTCGCACTCACGGGGAGCGCCACGCCCGGGACGCGGGTCGATATCCTGCGGGTACTCCGGACGCCCGGCGCCGAGGTCATCGTGGCCTCGTTCGATCGGCCGAACCTGCGCTTCACCGTCGAGCGAGTGCCGGACGACCGCCAGCGCTTCGCCCGGATCCGCGCGCTCGTGCGGCGTGCGGCGGGACACACCATCGTCTATGCTCCCACGCGACGCCTTACCGAGCTCGTGACCCGCGCGCTGTGGCTGCGGAGCCTGCCGGCAGCGCCGTACCACGCCGGACTGAGCGCCGCCATGCGGCGCCAGGTGCTGCTCGACTTCCTCGGCAACCGCGCGCCGGTCGTTGTCGCCACGACTGCGTTCGGGATGGGCATCGACAAGCCCGACGTGCGGTGCGTGATTCACTGGGGACCGCCCCGCACCCTGGAGGGCTACTACCAGGAGGCGGGACGGGCCGGCCGGGACGGGCGCCCGGCGGACTGCCTGGTGCTGTGGACGCGCGCCGACGTCGAGCGGGGCATGATCGCTCCCGAGGTGCGGCGCTACGTCGAGTCGCACGCCTGCCGGCGTCGGCTGTTGCTCGCCCACTTTGGGCAAACGGGCGTCGCCTGCTCCGGCTGCGACCGATGTACGGCCCGGTAAAAGGCAGGGGAAGGGTAAGAGGCCGGGGAAGGGCCAGCACCCTTCCCGGGCCTTTCACCCTTCCCCGGCCTTTCACGGGCTTTTCCCCCCGACCGGCGGGGTTCCCCCACCCTACCGAGTGGTTGCGGGTCCTGGGGCAGGGGTGCAGAATACCACTGCTGGTGTAACTTCAGCGAGAGCCGCGGGTTCTCGCTTTGTTTTTCTCCCCATGGTCGAAGGACACCGCGATGCCTCGGATAGCCGGCCGCAACTTCCTCTTCGTTCCCGGTCCCACGAACGTCCCCGAGCGCATCCTCCGCGCGATGCACCGCGCGATGGAGGATCACCGCTCGTCCGCCTTCCCGGAGCTGACGCTTCCCCTGTTCCAAGACCTGAAGAAGGTCTTCAAGACCACGACCGGTCAGGTGTTTCTTTTCCCGGGCACCGGCACCGGCGGCTGGGAGACGGCGCTCACGAACACGCTCTCCCCGGGCGACCGCGTCATCGCGCCGCGCTTCGGGCAGTTCAGCCACCTGTGGATCGACCTGGCGCAGCGGATCGGCCTGCGGGTGGACATCCTCGATGTGGAATGGGGCGAGGGCGCCCCGGTCGCGCGCATCGAGGAGATCCTCACCGCCGACCGGCAGCGCGAGATCAAGGGGGTGCTGATCGTTCACAACGAGACGGCGACCGGCGTGACGAGCGACCTCGCAGGCGTGCGCCGCGCGCTGGACGCGGCGGGGCACCCGGCGCTGTTGTACGTGGACGGAGTCAGCTCGATCGCGAGCATCGACTTCCGGATGGACGAGTGGAAGGTCGACGTGGCGGTGACGGGCTCGCAGAAGGGGTTCATGCTTCCCGCCGGGCTCGCCGTGGTGTGCGCCAGCCCCAAGGCATTGGCCGCGCGCGAGCGGGCGAAGTGCGCGCGCGTCTACTTCGACTTCGGCGACATGCTCAAGGCGAACCCGGGCGGCTACTTCCCCTACACCCCCTCGGTGCCGATGCTGTACGGGCTGCGGGAGGCGGTGGACATGCTGCTCGAGGAGGGACTGGAGAGCGTGTTCGCCCGCCACCATCGGCTCGCCGAAGGCGTGCGGGCCGCCGTGAAGGCGTGGGGCCTGCGGCTCTGTGCCAGAGCCCCGGCGTGGTATTCCGACACGGTGAGCGCGATCATGGTGCCGGAGGGGATCAACGGCGCGGACGTGATCGACGTCGCGTTCCGCCGCTACAACCTGGCGCTGGGCGCGGGCCTCGCGCGGCTGGCCGGCAAGCTGTTCCGCATCGGCCATCTCGGCGACCTCAATGAGTTGATGCTGGCCGGCGCGATCGCCGGGGCGGAGATGGCGATGCGCGACGTGGGCGTGAAGCTCGCGCTGGGCGCGGGCGTCGCGGCGGCGCAGGACCATTGGTGCCGCACCGCGGCCCCGCTGCCCGCTCGGGCCGCCGCGCCGCTCTCACCGGACGCGCAATCGCAGCCCGGCGTCAAGACGACCCAGCCGCGCAGCGTCGCGAGGGCATGAGCCTCACCCGCCACGAACCGGCCACGACGCGGCTGCAACGCAGCGAGCTCGCGGTCCCCGGCTCGAACCCCGCCCTGTTCCGCAAGGCGCTCGAGAGCGAAGCGGACTACGTGTTCCTCGACCTCGAAGACGCCGTCGCGCCCACCGACAAGGAGCAGGCCCGCAAGAACGTGGTCGCGGGCTTGGTGGAGCACGACTGGCGCGAGCGCGGCAAGACGATCTGCGTCCGCATCAACGGCATCGATACGCATTACATGTATCGCGACGTCGTGGACGTGGTGGAGCAGGCGGGTCATCGTCTCGACGTCGTGCTGGTGCCCAAGGTCGGCGTGCCGGCGGACGTCTACCTGGTGGACGCCCTGCTGACCCAGATCGAGGCCGCGCGGCGCGTCCCGCAGCGCGTCGGGATCGAGGTGCTGATCGAGACGGCGCTCGGGATGGCGAACGTGGAGGCGATCGCGCAGTCGAGCCGGCGGCTCGAGGCGATGCACTTCGGCGTCGCCGACTTTGCCGCCAGCGTGCGCGCCCGCACCGTGAGCATCGGAGGCCTCAACCCCGACTACCCGGGCGACCAGTGGCACGCGGCGCTGTCGCGCATGGTCACCGCGTCCCGGGCGTACGGATTGCGGGCGATCGACGGGCCCTACGGCGATTTCAAGGACCCGGAAGGCTTCCTCGCGGCGGCCCGCCGTGCCGCGGCGCTCGGCTGCGAAGGGAAGTGGGCCATCCACCCCTCACAGATCGCCCTGGCGAACGAGGTGTTCACGCCGCCGCCCGCCGAGGTGCAGCGGGCCAAACGAATCCTGGCGGCGCTGGACGACGCGGCGCGTGAGGGGCGAGGAGCGGCGCAGCTCGATGGCCGCATGATCGACGCCGCGTCCGCGCGCATGGCGCAAAACATCGTCCAGATCGCCGCCGCGATCGAGGCCCGACGCAAGCCCGCGCTCGCGGGCCGCGGAGCCTGAGCCGTGGACATCCACGAGTATCAAGCGAAGGAGCTGCTCTCGGGCTTCGACGTGCCCGTGCCGCGGGGCGGGGTCGCCTACAGCGCCGAGCAGGCCGTCTACCGCGCGGCCGAGATCGGGGGCGACCGCTGGGTGGTGAAGGCCCAGATCCATGCGGGCGCGCGCGGCAAGGCGGGGGGCATCCGGGTGTGCACGAGCGACGGCGAGGTGCGGGCGGCGGCGAAGGCCCTGCTCGGCCGCAACCTCGTCACGCAGCAGACCGGGCCCGAAGGCCTCCCGGTGCACCGTCTGCTCGTCGAGCAGGCGCTGCCGATCGAGCGCGAGCTCTACGTCGGACTGGTGCTCGATCGCCGGCGGGAGCGCATCGTGGTCGTGGCCCATCCCCATGGCGGCATGGAGATCGAGGAGATCGCGCAGCGCGAGCCGGAAGCGATCCTGCGGGAGGTGGTGGAGCCCGCGGTCGGCATGCGGCCGTTCCAGGCGCGCGAGCTCGCCTTCGGCTTGGGTCTCGCCCCCGCGCAGCTGACGCAGGCCGTCGCGGCGATCCTGGGGGCCTATCGCGCGTTCCGGGATCTGGACGCCACCATGGTCGAGATGAACCCGCTGGTCGTCACCAAGGACGGGCAGGTCCTGGCCCTCGACGTCAAGATGAGCTTCGACGACAACGCGATGTTCCGGCGCCCCAACGTGGCGGAGCTGCGCGACTACGCCCAGGAGGATCCGCGCGAGGCCGAGGCCGCCGAGCACGGATTGAACTACGTAGCCCTGGACGGCGATATCGGCTGCATCATCAACGGCGCCGGGCTCGCGATGGCCACGATGGACATGATCAAGCACGCGGGGGGCGAGCCGGCCAATTTCCTCGACATCGGGGGGGGAGCGAGCCCCGACCGCGTCGCCGCCGCCTTTCGGCTGGTCCTCGCCGACCGCAAGGTGAACGCGATCCTCGTGAACGTGTTCGCCGGCATCAACCGCTGCGACTGGGTGGCGCAGGGCGTGGTGCAGGCGGTGCGGGAGATCGCGGTCCCGGTGCCCCTCGTCGTGCGGCTCGCCGGCACGAACGTCCAGGAAGGCCGCCGTATCCTCGGGGAGAGCGGCCTCCCCATCATCACCGCCGACGCCCTGGCCGACGCGGCGGACCGGGTCGTCGCGGCCCGCAACAGGGCGCTCGCCGAGCAGGCGACGATGAGGCACTGAGGTCATGAGCATCCTGCTCGACGAGAAGACGCCGGTCCTCATCCAGGGCTTCACGGGCGACAAAGGCACCTTCCACGCCAAGGAAATGATCGCCTACGGCACTGACGTCGTGGGGGGCGTGACGCCGGGGAAAGGCGGCACCACGCACCTCGGCCGGCCCGTGTTCAACACCGTGAAGGAGGCGGTCTCCGCCACCGGCGCCACGGCGAGCCTCGTGCTCGTGCCGGCGCCCTACTGCGCCGACGCGATCATGGAGGCGGCCGACGCGGGGATCCAGCTGGTCGTGACGATCACCGACGGGGTGCCGGCCCAGGACATGATGACGGTGAAGCGCTATCTGTGGCGCTACGCCAAGGAGCGGCGCACGCGGCTCATCGGCCCGAACTGCGCCGGCGTGATCAGCGCCGGGAAGGCCATGATGGGAATCATGCCGGGCCACATCTACAAGCGCGGCCGCGTCGGGGTCGTGACGCGCTCCGGGACCCTCGGCTACGAGGCGGCGTCGCAGATGAGCGCCCTCGACGTCGGCATCTCGACGAGCGTGGGCATCGGGGGCGACCCGATCAACGGCAGCTCCTTCGTCGACATGCTGGCACTGTTCGAGCAGGACCCGGAAACGGATGCCGTGATGATGATCGGCGAGATCGGCGGCCCGCAGGAGGCCGACGCCGCGACGTTTGTGAAGCAGCAGATGAAGAAGCCGGTGATCGGCTACGTCGCCGGGCTGACCGCCCCCAAGGGCCGCCGTATGGGGCACGCGGGGGCCATCATCTCGGCCTTCGGCGACACGGCGGCCGAGAAGGCGGAGATCATGCGCTCCGCGGGGTTGATCGTGGCGCCGAGCCCGTCGGAGCTCGGCGCGACCGTCGCGCAGGCGGTCGCCAAGGACCCGCCGCGCCGCGCGATGGCCAAGCGGTGAGTCCGGCCCGCCCCCATGTGGTCATCACCCGGCGCCTGCCGGGCCCCGTGGAGGAGCAGGTCGCCCGCGAGTTCGACGCCCGCCTCAACGCGGACGACCACCCGTTCGCGGCGGCGGAGCTGCAAGACGCGCTCCGCGGTGCCGATGCGCTGCTCTGCACCGTGACCGACCGTCTCACCGCGGAGACGCTCGCGGTCGAGCCGCTGCGTGCCAGGATCCTCGCGAACTTCGGCGTCGGGTTCAATCACATCGACGTCGCCGCGGCGAAAACGCGTGGCCTGGTGGTCACGAACACGCCCGACGTGCTCACCGACGACACGGCCGACGACGCGGTCATGCTGATGCTGATGGTGGCGCGCCGCGCCGGGGAAGGAGAGCGGCACGTCCGGGCGGGGCGGTGGACCGGATGGCGTCCCACGCACCTGCTCGGCACGAGGGTGAGCGGCAAGACGCTCGGCCTCATCGGATTCGGTCGCATCGCGAAGGCGGTGGCGCGGCGCGCCCACCACGGGTTCGGCATGCGCGTGATGTTTCACGACCCCTATCCGCCCCCGGCCGCCGTTGCGCGGGAGCTGGGCGCGGAGCAGCAGGGCAGCGTGGAGGAGGTCATCCGCGAAGCCGACTTCGTCTCCCTGCATTGCCCGGCGACGCCGGAGACCCGTCACCTCATCAACGCCGAGCGATTGGCCCTGATGAAGCCTACCGCCTTCCTGATCAACACGGCGCGCGGCGACGTGGTGGACGAGGCGGCCCTCGTGGCCGCGTTGCGGGCCGGGACGATCGCCGGGGCCGCGCTGGACGTGTACGAGCGTGAGCCGCAGATCACGCCGGAGCTCCTGACGATGGAGAACGTGGTGCTGCTGCCGCACCTGGGGAGCGCGACCCGGGAGACCCGCGCGGCGATGGGATTCCGCGCGCTGGAGAATCTCAAGGCCTTCTTCTCCGGCCAGCCGCCGCGCGACCGCGTGGTGTGAGCCCCTCCGAGTACGGCGCGGAGGTCGCGGCGCTGCTGGACGAGCAGCTGCGCGCGGTCATTCGCATCCACACGCCGGAGATCGAGCCCGTGCTCGCGGGAGGGGCGATCCCGGCCGGCGTCTCCCCCGAACTCCTGGCGCGCACCATCCAGGCGCAGGGCATCTGGTTCCAGCTCCTCTCCATCGCCGAGCAGAACGGGGCGATGCGCCAGCGGCGCCAGAGCGAGGTGGAGCGCGGCTACGAACAGCTGCGCGGCACCTTCGCCCAGGTGGTGACCGCGGCCGCCGCCGGTGGCATGGCCGCCGACGAGATGCGCGCGCTCGTGAGCAACCTGCGGGTCCGGCCGGTGATCACCGCTCACCCGACGGAGGCAAAACGCGTCACCGTGCTCGAGCGGCATCGCCGCATCTACCGCCGACTCGTGGACCTCGAGGCGCCGCGCTGGACCCCGCGGGAGCGTGTCACCTTGATCGACGGTCTCCGCACCGAGATCGAGCTGCTGTGGCTGACCGGGGAGTTACGGCTCGAGAAGCCGACCGTCGCCCAGGAGCTTGCCTGGGGCCTGTATTTCGTCAACGAGAACCTGTTCGACGTCGTGCCGGAGCTGCAGGAGAAGCTGGAGCGCGCGCTGCGCCACGCCTACCCGGACGAGCGCTGGGAGGTCGGCCCCTTCTTCCAGTTCGGGTCGTGGATCGGCGGGGACCGGGACGGCAACCCCTTCGTCACGAATCAGGTCACGAGAGAGTCCCTCCACGAAAACCGTCTCGCGAGCCTGCGTCGCTACCGGCAGCGGCTCCAGGACCTGCTGCGGGGGCTCAGCGTCACCGAGCGGGCGGCAGCCGTCACCGAGTCGTTCCGGCGCGCGCTCGGCGAGCGACTGGCGGAGAGCGGGGAGGGAGAGCGCATCGCGGCGCGCAACCCCGGGGAAGTGTTTCGCCAGTATCTCGCCTGCATGCAGCGCCGGCTCGACGTGACGATCACGTGCGGCGAGCGCGGCGCCGCGGCTCCCGAGGGCTCGGGCTACCCGGACGCCGAGGCATTGATCGCGGACCTGCGGAGGCTCGAGACGGGGCTGCGGGACGCGCGCTGTCGCGACCCGGCCGATCTGCTGGTGCGGCCGGTGCGCCGCGAGGTCGAGACGTTCCGGTTCAGCACCTTTCGGCTGGATATCCGCGAGAACGCCGCCCGCACGAACGCGGCGCTCGCGGCCCTGGCCGGCGCGCGCCACGGCGGCGCGGGGCCCCACCCCCACCCCCACCCCCACCCCCCCGCGCCCGCCCCCGGCGCAGGCCCGGCGTGGCGGGCGTGGCTGCTCGCGGAGCTCGCGCGGCCGCTCCGCCCGGGCCATCGGGTCCCCGACCTCGGCCCGGCGGAGAGCGAAACGCTGGGCATGTTCCGGCTCATCCGCGAGATGCGCGACCAGCTCGACCGCGAAGCGATCGGCAGCTTCGTCCTCAGCATGACGCACGACACGGACGACGTGCTGGGCTGCTACCTGCTCGCGAAGGAAGCGGGATTGTTCGCCGACGCTGCCGCGATCGAGAGCTGCACGCTCCCCATCGTCCCGCTGTTCGAGTCGATCGACGGCCTGCGACGGGCGCCGGAGATCATGCGCGAGCTACTCCAGGTGCCGCTGGTGCGCCGCACCGTCCGCGCGCTGGGCGGCGTGCACGAGGTGATGATCGGCTATTCGGACTCCAACAAGGACGGCGGGTTCCTGACGTCGAACTGGGAGCTCGCGAAGGCCCAGCTCAAGCTGACCCGACTCGGTCGGGAGTGTGGCGTGCCCATCGCCTTCTTCCACGGACGCGGGGGCTCGGTGAGCCGGGGTGGCGCGCCGACCGGGCGGGCGATCGCCGCTCAGCCCGCGGGCTCGATCCAGGGCCGGCTGCGGATCACGGAGCAGGGGGAGGTCGTGTCCTTCAAGTATGCCAATCGCGGCACCGCGGCCTACCAGACGGAGCTGCTCGCCGCGAGCGTGCTCGAGCACTCGATCAAGTCGGAGCGCGAGGAGGCGCTCGTGCCCACCGCCGAGTTCGACGAGGCGATGGAAGCCATGTCGGGGGCCGCGCACGCCGCCTACCGGCGCCTGATCGAGCACCCGGACCTGGTCGCGTACTTTCAGGCCGCGAGCCCGCTCGAGGAGATCGCGCTCCTCAACATCGGCTCGCGTCCCGCACGGCGCGTCGAGGCCCGCTCCCTGGCCGACCTGCGGGCGATCCCGTGGGTGTTCGCGTGGTCCCAGAACCGACACTTCCTTCCCGGTTGGTACGGCGTGGGGAGCGGGTTACAGACCTTCCTCGAGGTGCGCGGCACCCGCGGCGAGGCGCTGCTCAAGCGGATGTTCAACGAGTCGCGCCTGTTTCGCCTCATCGTGGACGAGGTGGAGAAGACGCTGGGCTACGTCGATCTCGGGATCGCGCGAGAGTACGCCAGGCTCGTGGCAGGGGACCGGGTGCGGGACGAGATCTTCGGGCTGATCGAGGAGGAGCTGCGGCGCACCGCGAGCACGCTGCGGCGCGTCGCCGGCGAGGGCATGATCGCCGAGCGGTTCCCTCAGTTCCGCCAGCGGCTCGCGCGCCGGCTGCCGACCTTGAACCAGGTCAACCGCCAGCAGATCGAGCTGCTGCGGCGCTATCGCGGCGCGGCAGCGGGGAAGGCGGAGGACGACGCGCTCGCGGCGCTGCTGCTCTCGATCAACTGCATCGCGGCAGGGTTCGGGGCGACGGGCTAGATTCCCCTCCCATGGAAGACTCCCTCTACTTCAGCGACCACCACCTGCAGGTTCGCGACATGGTGCGCGACTTCGCGCGGCAGGTCGTGAAGCCCAGCGCCCGGCACTACGACCTCGAGAGCCGCTTCCCCTGGGACAACGTCAAGCAGATGGCCGACCTCGGCCTGTTCGGGATCCCCTGGCCGGAGGAGTTGGGCGGCTCGGGGATGGACTACCTGTCCTACATCATCGTGATCCACGAGCTCGCGAAGGTCGATGCCAGCCACGCCATCACGGTGAGCGCCCACACGACGCTCGGCACCTCGCCCATCGTGGACTTCGGGACGGCGGAGCAGAAGCGGCGCTACGTGCCACTCCTGGCGGCGGGGAAGGTGCTGGCTGGGTTCGGCCTCACTGAGCCCGCGGCGGGCTCCGACGCCGGAGGCACGAAGACGGGCGCCGTGGAGCGGGGCGATCACTACGTCCTGAACGGATCGAAGATCTTCATCACCCACGCGGGCGTGGGCGAGATCTTCGTCGTCACAGCCCGCACCGACCCCGCCGCGCGGAAGACCGAGGGCATCACCGCTTTCATCGTCACCAAGGACACGTCGGATCTGGCGGAAGCGGCGCGCGTGGGCATCGGCCACGACCCGGCGCTTCCCAAATGCGCGGGCGTCAACGCCGCCAGGAAGGAGGACAAGCTGGGCTGGCGCGCCTCGGACACGCGGGAGCTCGTGTTCCAGGACGCGATCGTGCCCAAGGAAAACGTCCTCGGCCCGGTCAACAAGGGCTTCCGCCAGTTCCTCCACACCCTCGACGGCGGCCGCATCGGCCTGGGGGCCCTCGCCCTCGGGCTCGCCGAGGGTGCGTTGGACGAGTGCCTGCAGTACACGGCGACGCGGAAGCAGTTCGGCAAGGCGATCGCGAGCTTCCAGGGAGTCCATTTCGCGCTCGCCGACATGGCGACGGAGATCGAGGCGGCGAAGCATCTGGTGTACCACGCGGCGTGGCTCAAGCAGACGGGTCGCCCCTTCAAGCGCGAGGCCGCGATGGCGAAGCTGTACGCGTCCGAGCTGTGCATGCGGGCCACGACCAAGGCGGTCCAGCTACACGGCGGCTACGGCTACACGACCGAGTACCCGGTCGAGCGGATGATGCGGGATGCCAAGATCTGCGAGATCGGCGAGGGCACGAGCGAGATCCAGCGGATCGTGATCGCGCGGTCGTTGCTGGGGGATTTGATAGACTAGGGCGGTGGAAGGCGGTGAAAGGCGGTGGAGGCCGGGCGAGGAGTTACGCGTGTGATTGCTTCAGCTTGGAGACCGACTCATACAGCTTCCAGGTGAGAAAGCGGGCCCGGTTCTGCAGGTCGTCGAGCTCTGCCCAATACTCCTCAGTCAAAAACCCGAGCTCTTTTGAGACCCGCAGCGTATAGCCAAGCTCGGTGAGCGATCCAAGGGAGACATCCAGGAAGCGTCGAAACTCCATCGAACCCCGCTTGGCGGACCCCTCAACGATGTTGGCAGCCGCTGAGAACGCGGCCCGGCGCGCCTGGGAAGTCAGGCCGTACAGTTCGTCCTTTGGGAAACCCCGCGTCGCCCGATACACCTTGAGAGCCAGCGCGTGACACTCCCTCCAAGCCGCGAATCGCTCGTATGGTGCCATGGATGGCCAATACGTACCTGGGCGATCAACCTATCGTCAACACGACACATAGCCCTACCTCCACCGCCCTCCACCGCCTTGGACCGCCGTCGACCGCCCTACAACTCTGGCGGCACCCACGGCCTGGGCTCCGCCGTCCGCTCCTCGGGGTGCGACAGCTCCTTGTGCAGGTGCTCCAGCAGCTCGAGCTGCCGCTGCTGGATGTGCCACAGCTCGTGCCATTGCTTGTAGCGCAGGGAGTCGAGCTTGTCGTGCAGGTCCCGGATCTCGAACTCCGCCATCAGGTTGATCTCGTAGTCCTGCTGCGCCTGCAGCCGGTCCTTCTCCGCCTGCCGGTTCTGGCTCATCATGATCACGGGCGCTTGAATCGCCGCGAGCGCGGAGAGCACCAGGTTCAGGAGGATATACGGATACGGGTCGAACGAATGACGGGCCAGGACCCAGGAGTTGAGCGCCATCCAGCCCAGCAGGACCGCGCTGAAGATGAAGATGAACGGCCAGCTCCCGCCGAAGTGCGCAACCTTGTCGGCCAGGTGTTGGCCGAGCGTCATGTGCGCCTCGAATTCCGTGTTCACCAGCTTCGTCACGCGACCGCGGCGCGCGATCTTCGTCACCAGCGACTGCTCGATCTCCGACATCTTCTGGTATTCGGCCTCGAGGTAGTTCAGGAACTTCTTTGCCCGGTACTGCTCGAGACACTCGCGGCAGATCCCGCGCGTCGCCTCCCACTCCGGCCGCTCGCGTTTGATGATCTCGAGGATCTGGTTCTCCATCTTCTGCGGAGACACCAGCCGGCGGCTGTCGACGGGGCGCTTGCACAGGGAGCAGTTGAGCTTGGGCATGGGCGTCCTTTCTATTCGCGCGCGGGGGCGGTGATCCCCAGGGCCTTGACGAGGAAGGCCCAACGATCGGTCTGCTCCTCGATCAGCTTGCTGGTCGGCTTGCCCGCGCCGTGGCCGGCCTTGGTCTCGATCTGAATGAGGACGGGTGCGGGCCCGGCCTGCGCAGCCTGCAACGCCGCCGCGAACTTGAAGGAATGCCCGGGCACCACGCGATCGTCGTGGTCCGCCGTCGTGATCAGCGTGGCCGGGTAGCGCGTCCCCGGTCGGAGGTTGTGATAGGGCGAGTACTTGAAGAGGTAGGGGAACTGCTGCACGCTGTCCGCGGAGCCGTACTCCGTGACCCACGCCCATCCGATCGTGAACCGGTGGAACCGCAGCATGTCCATGACCCCGACCGCGGGGAGGGCCGCCCCGAACAGCTCCGGCCGCTGCGTCATCACGGCGCCCACCAGCAGCCCCCCGTTCGAGCCCCCGGCGATCGCGAGCTTCGCCGGCGACGTGTACCGCTCCCCGATGAGATACTCCGCTGCCGCGATGAAGTCGTCGAACACGTTCTGCTTCTTCTCGTGCATCCCCGCCTGGTGCCACTCCTCGCCGTACTCGCCGCCACCCCGCAGGTTGGGCACCGCGTACACGCCGCCCAGTTCGAGCCACACCACAACGCTCACCGCGAAGGCCGGCGTTTCGCTCACGTTGAACCCACCGTAGCCCCGCAGGTAGGTCGGATTCGAGCCGTCGAGCGTCAGGCCCTTCCTGTGGGTGATGAACATCGGGACTCGGGTGCCGTCCCTGCTCGTGTAGAAGACCTGCCTGGTCTCGTACTCGGTGGGATCGAAGTCGATGCTCGGTGCCTTGAAGACGCTCGACTGCCCGGTCGCGAAGTCGTAGCGGAAGATCGTGGTGGGATAGAGGAACGAGGTGAACCCGAAGAACATCTCGTCGTCCTTCCGCTCCCCCGTGACCTGCGTGATCGAGCCCAGCGTCGGCAGGTCCACGTCCTTGACGAAGCGACCGTCGAGCCCGAACAAGCGCAGCCGCGAGTGCGCGTCGTGCAGATAGCTCGCCACAAAGGTGTCGTGGATGATCGAGACCAGCTCGATCACGTCGTCCCCCTGCGGGATGATCTCCCGCCAGCGCGCACGCTCCGGGTGCCGTGTGTCGATCGCAACCACCCGCTTGCGCGGTGCGTCCAGGTCGGTCACGAAGTAGAACACGGGCCCGTCGTTCCCGATGAAGCCGTAGCTCGCGTCGAAGTCGTCCAGCAGCCGCACGACGTCCCCCGTCACGCGCGGCCGCCGCGCATCCCGCAGGTCGAGATAGTAGACCCGGTTCCGCCGGTCGGTGCCGAGCCACACGGAGAGGATCGCGTAGCGGCCGTCGTGCGTCACTTCGGCGGCGACGCCCCAGTCGGGATGCTCGGGCCGCTCGTACACCAGCACGTCCTGCGATTGATCGGTCCCCAGGCGGTGGTAGTACAGCTTCTGAAACCGGTTCTCGGCAAGGAGCGGGTTCTCGCCCGCGGGCTCGGGGTAGCGGCTGTAGAAGAACCCGACGCCGTCGTGCGTCCAGGCCGCGTCGGAGAACTTCACCCACTTCAAGTGATCCGGCCGGTCGCGCCCGCTGTCCACGTCGCGCACCCGGAACTCCACCCAGTCGGACCCGCTCGCCGCGGTGCCGTAGGCGAGCTGGCGGCCGTCCTCCGACAACGCGAGCGTCGCGAGCGCCACCGTCCCGTCCTCTGAGAACGTGTTGGGGTCGAGCAGCACCGCGGGCTCGGCCGCGCGCGACGCCTGCCGATACAGCACCGACTGGTTCTGCAGCCCGTCGTTCTTGAAGAAGAAGTAGCGGCCCGCCTTCTTGAACGGCGGGCCGTAGCGCGGGTAGTTCCACAGCGCGGTGAGCCGGCGGCGGATCCGGTCCCGCTCGCCGATCTGCGCGAGATACGCGTCCGTGACGCGGTTCTCCGCCTCGATCCAGGCGCGCGTCTCCGGCGCATCCACGTCCTCGAGCCAACGGTAAGGATCCGGCACCTTGGTGCCGTGGTAGTCGTCCACCAGGTCGCCGGTGCGGGCGGGAGGATACTGGATCGTTTGCGCGGCCGGCGTCGCGCCGGCACCGGAAACCAACATGGCGGCCAGGACCAGACCCTCGCGATCGGGAGCGTGGCGGCGTGCGGGCACGGCACTAATCTCGGGACTGTTGACGTAAGTCGCAAGGCCACTTAGATTTAGAGTATGCATTGGACTTCGGCTCTACTCGAGGCCAATCGGTTGCTCTGGTCCGTCGCATCTCCTCCTTCCCCGACCGGGCAAAACTCTTGTTGGATCAATTACAGGACGTCCGGCGGCTGTTGGCCGACCGGCGTCGAGGGATCTTGCTTTGAAGCGCGAAATCCTGATCAGTGGGAGCCCGCGCGAGACGCGCGTGGCCATCCTCGAGGACGACCGCCTTGCTGAGCTCCTGGTGGATCGTCCCGATGCCCGCCGCATGGTGGGCGACATCCACCTGGGCACGGTCGAGGCCGTGCTGCCGGGGATCCAAGCCGCCTTCGTCAACATCGGGGCCGAAAAGAGCGCGTTTCTCCACGCCTCGGACCTGATCGAGTCGGAGGACGAAGACGAGCCTGGGGAGCAGAACGGCGCGGCCGACGACGACAACGGCGGCCGCTCCTCCCGCCGCAAGCTGCCCAACATCGCCGACGAGCTCAAGCGCGGGCAGACCAAGATCGTCCAGGTCATCAAGGAGCCGATCGGCACCAAGGGTCCGCGCGTCACGGCGCAGATCTCCTTGGCCGGCCGCTTCCTCGTGTACATGCCGTTCGCCTCCAAGGTCGGCGTCTCCCGCAAGATCGAGAACCGCGAGCAGCGCGCCAAGCTCCGCGAGATGGTGTCGAAGCTCGTGCCGAAGGACTCGGGCGGCTGGATCATCCGCACCGTGGCGGAGGATCTGACCGAGCAGAGCTGCAAGCGCGAGATCGACCATCTGCACGGGCTGTGGCGGAAGATCAAGCGCAAGGCCGCGGGGGCGCGCGCGCCGGCCCTGCTGCAGCGCGAGACGAGCCTCACGCGCGGCACGATCCGCGACCTGTTCAGCGACAAAGTCGATTCCTTGCTCGTCGATTCGAGCCAGCTGCACCAGGAGATCGTGAGCTACCTCAAACAGGTCGATCGCGATCTCGTGAATCGCGTGACGCTGTACCAGGACGAGACCTCGCTGTTCGACAAGTACGACGTCGAGGCCGAGATCCGCAGCCTGTTTCAGCCGCGCGTCGAGCTGCCGACGGGCGGCTACCTCATCATCCAGCCGACCGAGGCGCTGATCTCGATCGACGTGAACACGGGACGCTACACCGGGAAGAAAGACCCCGAGAGCACGATCCTGAAGACCAATCTCGAGGCCGCGCGCGAGGTCGCGCGGCAGCTGCGGTTGCGGGACATCGGCGGGATCATCGTGGTGGACTTCATCGACATGGAGACGCGTGCCAACCGCGACAAGGTGCTGCAGGAGCTGCGCACCCACCTGGGCCGCGACCGCGCCCGCACCAAGGCATTCGCGGTGTCGGAGCTCGGGCTGATCGAGATGACCCGCCAACGGGTCCGGCCGTCGCTGTGGCACTCGATGACCGCCGAGTGCCCGACCTGCCACGGCACGGGCCGTGTGTTCCGGCCCGAGGTGGTGGTGCGCCGGATGGAGCGCTCCCTGAAGCGCGCCGGTGCCGAGCACCGGGAACGCCAGCTCGCCGTGCGGCTGCACCCCGAGGTGGCGCTGTACCTCGTGGAGCAGGAGCCGAACTTCTTGCGCCAACTCGAGAAGCAGACGGGGCTCGAGCTCGAGGTCCGGGACGATCCGATGATGCGCCTCGACGAGTTCCGCATGATGGCGAAACCGGCAGGGAGAGACGTTACGGAGCAGTATGCTGTCGCCTAGAGGCCGGGATGCGAGATGGGGGATGCGGGATGCGTCATCACCCATCCCGCATCACGCATCCCGCATCACGAACTTGACCACCTGCAGGTGTCTGTTTAGGTTCCGCCACCCATGACCTACGCCATTTTTTCGATCGGCAGCCGCCAGTTCCGGGCCGAGCCCGGCGTCACGCTCAAGCTCCCCAAGCTCGAGGCGGAGCCGGGGAGCAAGGTGACCTTCGACCACGTGCTGCTCGCGAGCGACGGCAAGCACGTGCACGCGGGGAAGCCGGTCCTGAAGGGCGCCAAGGTGACGGTCGAAGTGGTGCGGCACGGCAAGGGCGCGAAGATCCGGATCTACCGCTTCGCCCGCCGCACGGGTTACCGCCGCCACGCCGGCCACCGCCAGCCGTTCACCGAAGTCCGCATCGCAGACGTCAAGCTCAAGGCCGAGTGAGGTAAGAGATGGCTCACAAGAAGGGCGTCGGCTCCTCCCGCAACGGGCGCGACTCGGGTCCGAAGTACCTCGGTGTGAAAGCCTTCGGAGGCGAGTTCGTGCGTGCGGGGAGCATCCTGGTGAAGCAGCGGGGCACGAAGTTTCACCCCGGGCTGAACGTCCGCCGCGCGTCCGACGACACGCTGTTCACGGTCGTGGACGGGCAGGTCAAGTTCGAGCACAAGAACAAGAAGCGGTACAAGGTGAGCGTGTACCCGAAGAACTAGGGCGGCAAAGGGGCGGTAGGAGGCGGTAGGTGGCGGTAGGGATCATGACCCTACCGCCTTTTTGGTACCCACCGACGCAGAGTTCGGGTTACCGCAGTCGCTGTTTTCAAGCTACGCTTGACTGCGCTGCGTCCCCGACTACGCCGCGTCCCCATGATGCCCTACGAACGTTTTGAGGCCTGGAAGCTGTGCGACGAGCTGGCCCTCGCCGTCTATCGCGTCACCCAGGCGTTCCCCAAGCACGAGCTCTACGGATTGACAGCGCAAGCCCGCCGGGCAGCCTTCTCGGCGGCCGTCAACATCGCAGAGGGCTCAGCGAAACCGGGGCCGCGGGAGTTCTGCCGATTCCTCAACGTGTCCATCGGGTCACTGTCCGAGCTCTCCTACACGCTGCGTTTTTGCAACCGCCTCGAACTGCTCACTCAGGAAGGGTACGATGAACTGGATCAGCTGCGACGAAGAGCCGGGTTCCTAACATGGAAATTGTATGAGGCGGTTCGAAAGAAGAGGCGCTAGAGTTCCGTACCGCCACCCTACCGCCCCCTTACCGCCTCCTACCGCCTCCTACCGCCCTAGTACTTGGGCGGCAGCGTCTTGTACCTCTCAAACAGCTCCGTCTGCCGGCTCCTCAACGGAATCTCCTTGCCCCGAATGAATACGTGCTCCACCGCCGTCGTGAACTCGAACGGATCCCCCGACCACACCACCACGTTCGCCACCTTCCCCGCCTCGAGCGAGCCGTAGCGGTCGCCGACACCGAAGATCTCGGCAGGGGAGAGCGTCACCGCGCGGAGCGCCTGGTCCCACGTCATCCCGTACGACACGGCGTTCCCGGCCTGCTGGCGCAGGTCGCGCGCGTTGTGGGTGTCGGTCTCGAGCAGCGCGACCTTGACCCCCGCCTTCGCGAGCACTGCGGCGTTCTCGTACCGCACTCCCAACGCGTCGTAGCTCGGGATGTTGTCGAGCGGCTGCACCAGCACCGGCATTCCGGCGGCCGCGAGCTGTGGGGCCAGCATCCATGCCTCCTGGGCGCCCGCGAGGATCAACTTGAGCTTGAACTCGCGCCCGATGCGCAGCGCCGTTTCGATGTCGCTCCTGCGGTTCGCGAAGGCGATCAGCGGCAGCTGGTCCCGCAGCACGGGGAGCAGCGCCTCGAGGTCGGCCGCCGGGGCGGCGAGCTGTTGCATCTGAGCCCGCGTGTACTCCGTCCGGCGCCGTGAGTACTCGAGCGCATCGCTGAACACGCGCCGCAGACGTTGCGCCACCCCGGCGCGCGAGCCGCCCCCGGCGCTCTTCGACCCCTCGGACAGGTCCACGACGATGCCGACCGGCGAGCGGACGAGCATCTGCTCGATCGTCGCGCCGTCCAAATCGATCAGGACCGCCTGACCGGAGATCCAGCCGCTGGCCGGCGCGGCGAGCGTCGTCGTAACGCCCTCGATGCGGGTGACGGGAATGAGGGTCGACGCCGGGTTGATGCCTTCCGCGACGTTGAACGCCGCGGCGACGTCGCTGCCCCGCAGGGCGCCCTCGTTCGTGGCGTTGACGGCGCTGATCTCCGTCAGGCCGAGCTGAGTGCCGCCGTCGATCAGGCCGGGCGTCACCCACTTGCCCCGGGCGTCGATGCGCGTCGCGTCTCCGGGAACGCTGACGCCGGGTCCGACCGCGACGATCCGGCCGTCGCGGATCAGGACGGTGGCGTTGTCCATCTTCGGACCCGAGACCGGATATACGATCCCGCCCGTGACCGCGATGGTCTGGGCGAGCAGCAAGGCGATCACCGATCGCTCCCGGGTGCGGGGGTCTGGCCCAGCTCGAAGTCGGTGCGCGGCTGGTGCGCGGGGTCGTTGCGGTCGTACACCAGCCAGCCGTCGTTGTAGACCTGCACGGCCTTCCCGTACACGGAGAACGGATCGCCCGACCACACGACCACGTCCGCCATCTTGCCCGGCTCCAAGGTGCCGACGACCGAGTCGAGCCCCAGCGCCCACGCCGGGTTAGCCGTGATCCAGCGGAGCGCCTGGTCGCGTCTCACCGGGATCCCCGACCGCTGCCCGTAGTACATCGCCTTCGCGGCCTCCTGATTCAGTCGCTGGATGCCGCTCGGGCTGTCCGAGTGGATCAGCGGTCGGCCACCCGCCGCCTGATTCAAGGCCGCATTCTCGTGGATGCCATCCATCGCCTCTTCCTTGAAGCCCCACCAGTCCGCCCACACGGAGACCGAGGTGCCGTCCCTCGCCAGCAGGTCGGCGATCTTGTACGCCTCCACGGCGTGGTGGAAGGAGCGGATCTTGAACCCGAATTCGCGCGCCAAGTCGAGCATCTGGGCCATCTCGTCGGCGCGGTAGCAATGGTTCTGGACGTAGATGTTGCCGCGCAACACCTCGGCCAGCGTCTCGAGCCTCAGGTTGCGGTCCGGCGGGTCTCCCTGGTGATCCTTGTTCCACTTGTCCCAGCGCCGGCGATACGCCTCGGCCTGGCTGAAGGCCTCGCGATAGCCGGCCATGTTCCCCATCCGGGTGGATGGCCCGCGCGTGTGGTAGACCCGCTTGGGGTTCTCGCCGCATGCCATCTTGAGCCCGTAGCGGGCGCCGGGGAACTTCATCTCCTGGACGGTGCGGGCCGGAATCAGCTTCAGGATGGCGCTGCGACCGCCGATCAGGTTCGCCGAGCCGGGGAGCGCCTGGATCGTCGTGATCCCGCCCGCGATCGCCAGGGGGATCTGCGGGTCCTGCGGCCAGAACGAATGCTCCGCCCACACCTCCGCCGTCACAGGGTTGGTAGCCTCGTTGCCGTCGGACTCGGCGTCGGTGCCGGGCGCCGCGTACACGCCGAGGTGCGAGTGGTCATCGATCAGCCCCGGGGTCACGTACTTCCCCGTGCCGTCCACCACCACCGCGTCGCCCGGCGCGTCCACGCTCTTCCCGATCGCCACGATCTTCCCGTCCTTCATCAGGAGCGACCCGTTCGCGATCTCTTGCCCCGTGGCCGTCATGATCGTCGCGTTGCGAATCACGACCGGCGAGTTGGGATGACGGCGATAGCTGGAGGGATACTGGGCGCGCTCGACGCTGCTCGATTCCGCGGCCTGGGTCGCCTGGGGCGTCGGCTGTGACGCCCGGCGGGCCCCCGCAGAGGCGCAGCCGGCGGCGAGCGCCGCGAGCACGACGTACGAGGCTCTGCGCATGACGCTTCCTCCGTTCTAAGCTACTTGACCAGCTCGACCACGAAGGGCTGGCCGATGAACTCCGTCTTGACGACGCGCCGCGGTGTCGCGGTGGTCACGTACATCACGAACGGCACGCGCGACCCGGTGACATCGACCCGGTAGGCTTGGAACGTGCCGGCCGGAACGATCACGGGCGCCGGGGCGCCGACCTTGAAGCTCAGCACTTTGATGGTGTTCTCGTCCGACGAGAAGAAGCTCAGGTTGAACGTCTGGCCCGGCGCGAGCGGCAGGGCGGGGGCGATCACCGGGACAGCGCTGGCATCGTACGTGCCGGCGGCCACCGCCGTGTCGACGTCGAACTCCTTCACCCCGCCGTCCGGCTGGGGCCCGGCGCCGTGTCCCTTCACCCGTCCGTCGCCGTACGTCAGGTGCGTTTCCGCCTTCTTGCCATGCTGCGTGATCGTCTGCGCCACGGACTTAACCGACGCGTCCGCGGGATCGAACACGATGGTGGTGAGCTGCTCGAACACGCCGCCCAGCACGCTCCGCTCGGTGTAGACGAGCGAGTCCGCGGTGCGGCGTACCGCCGACACCGTGGCGCCGATGGGATTACCCTGGACGACGACTCGGGAGCTGTCGCTGCGGGACACGAGTTGCGCCTGGTCGAGCGCGACGGGACGCGCCTGCGGCGCGAGGTCGGCGGGGGTGAGCGACTTGCCGTCGGTGTCCACCAGACGGACCGGTGCGATCGTCCTGAGCCGGTCGAAGATCTTCGTC
>Ga0209802_1000170_pt1 | contig 49404 bp, 58 predicted proteins | sample GraSoiAngelo_129_FD_185886 | JGI IMG/M metagenome (GOLD analysis project Ga0209802, IMG submission 185886) | Grasslands soil microbial communities from the Angelo Coastal Reserve, California, USA - 14_0927_12_40cm (SPAdes) (version 2) | ecosystem: Environmental > Terrestrial > Soil > Grasslands ...
GTCCATGCCCGTGATGACCGGTCTCGAAGCCGCCCGCGAACTTCGACGGCTCATGCCCAGAGTGCCCCTGCTCATGTTCACCATGTTTAAGAATCCTTTCTTCGAGCGGGAGGCACACGCCGCCGGGATCAGTGTGGTGAAGTCGAAATCAGAGGACGTTCAATCGCTGTTCATGAGTATGCAGGAATTGCTCGAATCTGCAGCCCGACCGCATCTCGGCTAGATCGTTGGGTTGGGAAATCTCTGTTTCCGATAGGCTGTTAAGTGAAAGACTTTGTCGGTTCCGGCAAGTTTCTCGATGTGGCTGATCAAGCCCTGCGCGAAACGCATCGCAAGTCCCGCCACAAGAAATTACCCATTGAAGAAATCTTCAAAAGAGCCACAGGCCGGGAGATGACTAACAGCGAACGGGTGGCATTCCGCATACCCCTCATCAAGATGCGAAAACCGAAAATCAAACCCCTGGCCGCTTAACCGCAATCGGAGACATTTAACTTGTCCGGTCCTTCAGCCGGATCACGAATTTCAATCCCGACCACACCTCATCTACCGCGCACACTTTCACATCTACCAGTCCAATCTCCAACCCAATCCTGCGCACTTCGTTCTCCGTCAAGTCGGTAATAACTCCGGAACTTTTCTTTGGCCATGCTACCCATAACATGCCCGCGGGCTTTAATTGCTTCGCCCTCCGCGAGAACTCCTTCTTCAACTCAGCCTGCGTCTTGACGAACAGAAACACGAAGTCGAGGGGGCCTTTCTCCGCCAGTTCGCACTTGGCAATTGCCTTTTTCAGTTCCACGTTTACACTTGCTGGCACTCCCAGCATCGCGAGCCGAAAGCCGTCCTTGATGCCGAGCTTCTTAGGGAGTGGAGTGCCAGAGTATCCAGCCATCCGAGTAGGTAGAACTATTGCGCTGGCGCGTAGTAGCCGCGTCGTGCGCGGACGTGCAGGTTCTTGTGATTCTGCGCCAGGATTTCGATGGTGCGATAGCGGCCATCAAAAGTGAAGTCCGCCGGCTTGTAGGAAAGCGCGTACTGGCTGCGAAGTTCGTCCTGAATGACCGCGAAATCATCGGCCACGTCGCGGATCTGGAATGGGAAGAACGCTCGTCCCCCGGTCGCCGAAGCAATTCGCTCCAGGATCTTGTCCCCCGATTTCTTCATGCCGCTGATGTTGGTGCTGATGGTGTAGACGATCACTTCCGCGCGCTGCGCCATCTCGATGGCCTCTTCGCGCGTAACATGGCTCTGGTTATCGTCGCCGTCGCTCAGCAAAATTATGGCGCGCCGCGTCGGACCCGCTTGCGGCGCCTTCATCAGCTTGTCCCGGCAGACGAAGTACAGTGCATCGAACAATGCCGTTCCGCCCCCCGGCCGCAATGAACGCACCCCCCGGGACAGCAATTCTGTATTGTCGGTGAAATCCTGGGTCACCTCCGGAGTCACGTCGAATCCTACAATCAGCGCCTTGTCATAGCGGCGCCGTATGATCTGATTGAGAAATTCAATCGCCGATTCTTGTTCAAACTTGAACCGGTCGCGCACCGAATTGCTGGCATCTACCAGCAGTCCCACTTGCAGCGGCAGGTCGGTCTCATTGTGGAAACTCCGGATTTGTTCCGCCGGCTTGCTGTCATCGAGGACCCGAAAATCATCTTTCTTCAAATCCTTCACATAGCGCCCATGCTTGTCCGTCACCGTAAACACCACATTCACTTCGTCAACCCGTTTGCGCACCGTAGGCAGAGACTCGTCTATGGCCTCTTTGTCGGAATCTGTTGGGGTTCGCTTGGCGTCATTGCTGGATTCCTGCGTCGCCGACTCGGCACCCGTTTTCGGATCAGTCGCCGGCGGAGTGTTGGCGGATTGTGGGGACCCTGCTGGGCGATTGTCCGATTGAGCTTCGGTCTGATTGTCTTGTGCTGGCGCGGTCGCCTGTGCTGCCGCTGCTTTCTTGCGGTCGTTCTGCTTGGCCTGATTTTGTTCGACCGTAGCAGAAGGCGCCGATGGCAATTCGTCCTGTCCCGCGCTTTGCGCCACCACCAAGGGCGCCAGCAGGGCTACCGCAATACACAAATGCATACCGCACAATTTCATGGGATACTCAATTATAGCCGGAACGCGATCCTTCGAATGGCTCAAAGCAAGGTAAGCAAGTCCTCGAGTTCTTGCGGCAAGGGACATGAGAACGAGAGCGCCTTCCCTGTGCGAGGGTGCTCAAATTCCAGAGCGGCCGCATGCAGAAAGTTTCGCCTCAAAGAAACTGGGAGATCACCGCTTTTACTTGCTCGGCTCCGCATTTCTCTCGGCGCTCCATACAGCGTATCGCCCGCCACCGGATGCCCCAGCGAGGCCAGATGCACCCGTATCTGGTGCGTGCGCCCGGTGTCAATCTTCACCTCCAGCAAACTAAACTTGCCGTAGCGCGAATCCAGACGACGCCGCACATGATAGTGCGTGATGGCCTCACGGCCACCCGCATTCCGCGTGCTCATGCGCGTCCGCCGCACCCGATCGCGGCTGATGCTGCTCGAAATCCTCCCCGAATCCGCCTTCAACCAGCCATGCACCAGCGCCACATACTTCTTCTTCACCTTGCGTTGCGCAAATTGCGCCGCCAATCGCCGGTGCGCCAGATCATTCTTGGCAACGACGATGAGCCCGCTCGTCCCCCGGTCCAGACGGTGCACAATTCCCGGCCGCAGTTCTCCGCCTAAACCCGAAAGGCTGCCAAAGCGATGCAACAGCGCATTCACCAGCGTCCCCCGATTGCGCGCATCTTCCGTCGCCCCCGCCCCCGCATGCACCATCATTCCGGCAGGCTTGTTCACTACCGCCAGATCCTCGTCCTCGTAAACAATGTCTAATGGGATTTCTTCGGGAATCGCCCGCAACTGCGTTGTCCTGGCAGGCCCCAGGATCGTGATGCGCTCCCCCCCGCGAAGCCGCAAAGAGGCCTTTCCCCCGGCGTCGTTGACCTTTATTTTTTGTTCTGCAATGAGCTGTTGCACTCTCGCGCGGCTGATCTCCGGTAGCTGCGTGACCAAAAACTGGTCCAGCCGCTTGCCGGTATCTTCAACACTCACAACAAATTGTGTGGGAAAGTCCACGGTTGCTGGACGCGTTTGCAGAAAATGAGGATTCTACCGCACAGCTTGCGCCGGAACCGCTCTCGCCCTCGGCCGCAGCCACCATATCACCCCGCCGGCAATCACCAGGCAGATGGAAATCAATTGCGTCCCCGTCATCACGCCGCCGAAAACTTCGCCCCGTCCCGGGTCGTCACGTAGGAATTCCAAAAAGAAGCGCGCCACCCCATAGAGAAATAAATACGCGCCAATAACCTGGCCATCGAACTTCTTGCGCTTGAGCAACCAGGTGAGTACAAAGAAGTTCGCCAGCTCCACCGCCGACTCAAAAAGTTGCGTAGGTTCCAACGCCCTGCCCAGCGGAGTTCCAACTAATTCGTTCGCCAGCGGATTAGTAAACGTTACCCCCCAAAAAGCATGCGTCGGTCTGCCCCAGCAGCAGCCGGCGGCAAAGCATCCCACCCGTCCAATCGCGTGTCCCAAAGCCAATCCAGGAGCAAAAGCATCAGAGGTCGCCAGCGCCGGCAGATGATGCTTCCGCATATACCATGCCGCACAAACCAGCGCCGCCAGCAGTCCACCCGAAAACACTCCACCCGCGCGCAATGTACTCACACTGAAAATTTCGCGAGGATGATTTACGTAAAAATTCCAATCAACCAGGATGTAGAGAATCTTCGCCCCGATAATGCCGGCCAGCACCACCAGAATTCCCAGATTCCAGGCTCTCTCCGGATCAATCCCCTGCTTCTCGGAATTACGCACGCTGATCCACAGCCCCACCAGCACTCCCAGGGACACCAGGAATCCATACGTGGGCAGGCCAAATCTTCCGATGTGAAAAAGTTGTGGAAACACTATTTTGTTAGATGCGGGAAAACTGAATTTGATAGGCCAAGTGTATCAGGCGAAACCCGGAAGAGAAAATTCAAGCCGACCCACTAAGCCGTGTGGAGGGCCGAGAATGAACCCGTCGTTAAACGGTGGGAACCCGCCGAGACCCATTAGGCATTTCCGCATGGCGGAACATTGCACACCGGATCGTATTTTCGAGTCAGGCTCCCGTTCATTCGGTGTTGGTTCAAAAATCGGTTACCACCATCACCAACCTTGTAGGCCGGCTTTCATTGTGGATGCTATGGGAAAACTCACGAACTACGCAAGAGGGGGATCGCAAAAAGATGGCATCCAGCTTGCTGAATGCCGAATTGCGGGTTCCGGGCAGTTCGCCTATCCCGCCCGCCGATGATCCTTCAGCACTTCATCCAACGCGTGGGAAAGCTGGTGGGCACGCTTCTCATAATTCACCGTACCGCCATCTCCCTTGCGCTTCAGCAAATGATATTCATCCGCAATATTCAGCGCCGCCAGCACCGCCAGCCGCACCGAATCAACAGTCGACGTCTGTTCCGCCACCGCGCGCATCTTCGAATCTACGTACTCCGCCAGCTTCAGAATATATTCCGGATCAGACCCCCGCAGGTTATACGCCTGGTCGAATATTTCCACGCGCACGCTGCTATTGCTCGCGTCTTTTATTGGCTGCTGTTTGGTTGCGGACGCCATAACTTACACTCCTGTGAAGGGATTCACGCCGACACGAGCCAGCCTCCTAGCTCGCCGCCTGCTCTCCTGCCACGATTTCGATTTGTTGCAGCATCTTTTCCACGCGGCCGCGAATCTCTTCGCGGTCCTTGCGCAATTTCACCATTTCGCGGCGCAGCGTGTCGACTTCCTCTTCCCGCTCTTCCAGTTGCGCCCGCAGTCGCTGGGCATCACGCTCCGCCACCGCTTTGGCCTCGCGCGCGCCCTTGTACAACTCAATAGTGCGATAAACTTTCTCTTCCAGTTCCTGAAAATCGTCGGCAGGAACCTGGGCAGATACCTCGTCAAGCGCCTTCACAGACATGGTTCCACTTCTTCCCTGAGAGATTTTTTAACCCTTCGAGCGCAGTATACCGCAGAAAGCTGTGGAAGACAGATGTATTGCCGGGCTGAATGTTCCAAAAGATGATTCGTGGATCTTTGCTCAGATTAAATTACTAAATTACCCAATTACAAAATTACTAAATTCTTGACGGCAGCCGCCGCAATCGCTTTCCCGCTTCATCCAGCGTTTCATCGCGCTTGCAGAACGCAAACCTCACCTGCCGCGCTCCATCCCGCGGATCGTTATAAAAACTCGATCCCGGCACCGCCGCCACGCCAATCTCCTTGACGAGGTAACGCGTGAACGCAAGATCATCCGCGAATCCAAACCCGCTGATGTCAGTCATCACGTAATAAGCTCCCCGCGGACGGAAACATTTGAACCCAGCTTCCGCCAGCGCCGGCATCAGCCGGTCGCGCCGTGCTCGATATCCGTGCGCCAGCTTCTGGTAATACTCGCTTGCCAGTCCGAGCGCTGCCGCCCCTGCTTCCTGTAAAGGTGCGGGCGCGCCCACCGTCAGAAAATCATGCACCTTGCGGATCGCATTCGTAATTGCAAACGGCGCGATCGTCCAGCCCACGCGCCATCCGGTCACGCTGTAAGTCTTCGACACCCCATTGATGGTGACGGTCCGCTCGCGCATTCCTTCCAGGCTGGCAATCGAAATGTGTTTCGTCCCATCGTAAAGAATGTGCTCGTAGATCTCGTCGGTGATGGCAAGCACGTTAAATTCCACGCACAGATCGCGAATCAGTTCCAGCTCTGCGCGAGTGAATACTTTTCCCGTCGGATTATTCGGAGTATTCAGGATGATCGCCTTGGTCTGGTTATGAAACGCCGCCCGCAATTCGCGCTCGTCGAACGTCCACTCTCCGTCCGCCATGCTCGGCGGACGCAGTTTCACAAACCTCGGCTTGGCGCCACTCAGGATCGCGTCCGGTCCATAGTTCTCGTAGAACGGCTCGAAGATCACGACTTCATCGCCCGCATTGCACACCGCCAGCAAGGTCGAAATCATGCACTCGGTTGAGCCGCAACAGACCGTGATCTCGGTTTCGGGATCGGCTGAAATCCCCTGCCAGACTTCCGTTTGGCGAGCAATCGCCTGCCGCAGATTCCGCGCTCCCCAGGTGATGGCGTACTGATTGATGTCGTTGGCCACCGCTTCCTGCGCCGCACGCTTGATGTCCGCCGGAGCGGGGAAGTCAGGAAAACCCTGCGCCAGGTTGACCGCCCCGTAGAGCATCGCCTGCCGCGTCATCTCACGAATCACCGACTCGGTAAAACGCTCAACCTTGTCGCTAAGAAATTGTTTCTGCTGAATCGCCGCATCAGCCATAGTTGCGTCAGACTAGCACAGGATTGGCCACGGAGACACAGCGGCACGGAGAGCAACACAGAAACAGCGTTCCGGAGAATTGGGCGGATTGACCAGAAAGGACACGACTTTTAGTCGTGCCGTAGAATCCGCAGACGTCTGAGGAGAAGCCCCTTAAATATAGCGGCTGGGAACGGGAACCTCTAATTGCAGCGGTTATACTGCCCAATAAGTCGGCTCGCTGATAGCGCGAAAGGAAAAGGGCCAGTGGATATGAAATTAGTCTCAGTGAACACCGGCCTCCCCCGCGAAGTCACCTGGCACGGGAGAAGTGTGATTACGGCCATCCACAAGGAGCCGGTCGAAGGCCGCGTTGCTTTGCGTAAGCTCAATCTGGACGGCGACCGTCAGGCGGACCTCAGTGTCCATGGGGGACAGCATAAGGCGGTCTACTGTTACCCACACGAACACTACGCTTACTGGAAGCGAGAGTTACCCCGCAGAGAGTTGCCTCTAGGAACCTTTGGAGAAAACTTCACCACCGATGGCCTACTGGAAGACTCAGTCCATCTTGGCGATCAGTTCTCAATCGGGTCTGCGGAAGTGATCGTGACCCAGCCTCGCCTTCCTTGCTACAAACTTGGTGTGAGATTTCAAGCCGACGACATGGTAAAACGATTCCTCGCAAGTGGTCGGACGGGGTTCTACTTCGCCGTCACTCGTGAGGGAGAAGTTGGAGCCACCGATGAGATCAAGGTAATTGCTCGGGACGCAAACCGGGTCCCAATCGGTGAAATCACTCAACTATATGTTGCCAAGAGATATGGCGATGCCGAACTGAATTCGGTGCGGCGTGCCCTGCAGGTTCCAGCCTTGCCTGAGAGTTGGAAAGAGTACTTCAGAGAGCGGCTGGAAAGGATGAATGTTTGAATGCGGTGCCCGCCGCCGCTGACTTAAAATCGCTTACCGCCGAGAGATCCGCTGCGTCCCACCCAACCCTTCCAGCGCCTTGATGATTCGTCCCGAGCACTCCGCCACTTCGTCCTCGCGTAGTGTCCGCTCGCGCGATTGGAACGTCGCGCGCAGCAAAATCGAATACTTACCTGCCAGGATCGCTCCGCCGCGAAAAATTTCCACCGGCACAAAACTGCGCAATCCGCTCAAATTCAGCGCTGCCACCCTCTCGTCAATTTTCTTGAACACCACCGAATCGGAAAAGATGAACGAGAAATCACGTTCCACCGCTGGATACCGCGGCAATGGCTCATAGCGCGCCTGCCGCAATTCGTGTTTGTACAGGCGATCCAGATACAGTTCCGCGACAAACACATCCTGCCGCAGCTTTCGCTCAGCAGCAATCTCCGCACGAATCTGCCCGAACTGCGCCACCGTCGCGCCATCCATCACTGCCCGTGCCGACCGTCCCGGATGGTAATAATCCGCGGTCTCGGCGTCGTAATCCAGCGTACTGAACTGAAATCCGCGCAACAGGCTTTCGACGTCTCCCTTTAGACTGCGAAAAACTTCCAATGCCACCGCGCTCTCCCCTTTGCTGATGTCGAGAATGCCGCCCTGAGGCAGATCGCGCTTAATGCTGCTCGCCGTGGCTCCCATGGCAACTTGCTTTCTCTCCACTGCTTTTTCGCCCGTTGCCTCGAACACATTGCCTGCTTCGAAGAGCCGCACGTTTTCACTGCCACGATTCAGGTTATAAGCCAGCATGCCAAGCATGCCCGGAACCATCGAAGTCCGCATGACCGAGGCTTCTGCGCTCAACGGGTTTTCCAGTTCAATCGCCGTGGCCGCGGAAAACTTCTTGGCATCATCCGGTGAAATAAAAGTAAGCGAGATGGCCTCGTTGTAACCCAGCGCCAATAAAGACGTGCGCAGCTTCCGGTCTTTTTCCGCGTCAGGCACTTCCACGACCGATCCCGCGTATGCCGGCAATGTATTGGGGAACTTGTCATAACCGTGCAGGCGCGCGATCTCTTCGATCAAATCAATTTCCCGCTCAATGTCCAGACGCCAACTTGGGATCTTCACGGTGAACTCAGTTGCGTCATACCTTTCCGGAATGATGTCGAAGCCCAGCCGGTGCAGGATGCGAAGAATCTCATCCGCTGGCAGCTGTTCACCGAGAATGCGGTGCACTTCCGAGACATGCAACGCCACCGGCGCCTGATCCAGTCGCCGCGCGATCACGTCAATCACCTCGCCCTGAAGATGGCCGCCACCTGCGGCGAGAATCAGTTCGGCTACGCGATCGCAAGACAAGATAGTCGAATCGAAATCCGCTCCCCGCTCAAAACGATGCGACGCGTCGGTATGCAACCCGTGCCGCCGCGACGTCTTTCGAATCGTCACCGGGTCCCACCACGCCGACTCAATCAGAATGTTCCGCGTCTTCTCCGTAATCATGGTGTCGAAGCCGCCCATTACCCCGGCCAGCGCCACCGGCCTGCGGCCATCCGCGACCACCACATCTTCGGTCGAGAGCTTGCGCTCGACTCCATCCAGCGTTTTCAAAGTCTCGCCGGCGCGCGCTCGCCGCACGATGATCTTGCCGCCTGCGAGCAGATCAAGATCAAACGCATGCGTCGGCTTGCCCATTTCGAGCAGCGTGTAATTGGTTGCGTCCACCGCATTATTAATAGGACGGGAATCCATCAACTCGATCCGGTGCGCAACGCGTGCCGGGGACGGCTTGATCGCGACATCGTGGACAACCCGCGCCGTAAAGCGCGCACAGCCCTCTTTGTCTTCGATCGCAATCGGAATATCCGCTTTGCCTTGCGGCTTGGGCAATTTTGGCTCGATCGGCTTCAGTGGCAGGTCGTAGATCGCCGAACATTCGCGCGCCACGCCATAGTGATTCATGGCGTCAGGACGATTGGTAGTAATGTCCGTCTCAAAAACCGTGTCCTCGCCCTCGCCGCTGACCGACTCCACCGCCGTCCCAGTCAACGTAAGATCGTCGGCCAGTCGGCGATAGTCAACCTTGAGGTCAACGAAATCACGCAACCATTGTGGAGAAATTTTCATCGAGTTTAATCTGAAATCGGCGCTTCCATAAAGGTTGTCATCCTGGAGGTCGGCACTTCCATAAAGATTGTCATCCTGGAGGTCGGCGCTTTTTGCCGACCGAAGGATCTGGGAGAGCCCCCGCGCGCAATCGCGCCCCAGCGCGATTGCAATTAAGCGCGAGGCGAACTTCCTTACTGCTTTGCCCTACCCGAACTGCTCCAAAAACCTCACATCCCCCTGGAAGAACAACTGAATGTCATCCACCCCGTACTTTAGAATCGCAATCCGCTCCACTCCCATCCCGAACGCAAAGCCGCTGACCTTTTTCGAGTCATAGTCCACGAACGCATACACATTCGGATCAACCATTCCGCAGCCCAGCAACTCGATCCATCCGCCGCCCTTGCAGTGCGGACAACGTCCCCCGTCCCGATACCCCTTACCGCCACAGAAAATGCAACTGATCTGCACGTCAGCGCTGGGCTCAGTGAACGGGAAGAACGAGGGATAGAATCGCGTCTTCACGCTCGACCCAAACAGTGCCTTCATGGCGTGATCCAGCGTCCCTTTCAAATCGCAAATCGTGATGTTCGTGTCTACTGCCAACCCCTCAATTTGATGGAAGATGGGCGAGTGTGTGGCATCCGGCGCATCGTTGCGATGCACCTTGCCGGGACACACCACCCGCAGCGGCGGTTTCATCTTCTCCATGCTGCGAATCTGCACCGGCGAAGTATGGGTTCGCAACAGCAAACGCTCGCGCAGCGGTTTGGATTCCTGCCCCGCGATGAACAGCGTGTCCTGGGTATCGCGCGCCGGATGGTTCGGCGGAAAATTTAGTGCCTCGAAGTTGTAATAATCAGTCTCAATTTCCGGTCCTTCTTCCACCGAGTATCCGAGATTGCGAAACACCGAAACAATCTCATTCATCGTCTTGATGATGGGATGCTCCGCCCCCAGCGGCCGCCGAATGCCGGGGAGAGTGATATCGAGGCGGTCAGATGATAGAGATTTCTCGGTGGCAGAAGAAGAAGTCTTGTAAACGCTCTCAGCTTTATTGACGCCCCCTTCGACGCGTTTCTTAAGTTCGTTTACGCGTTGACCGACTTCGCGCTTGGCGTCTTTCGGAGCTGCCTTCAACCAAATGTCATTTATCTGCGTGAGCACGCCGTTCTTGCGCGCCATCCAGCGGTCACGAAAAGATTTCCAGTCGGATTCATTCGCGACCGCCGCCCCTTCCTTCTCCAAAGCGGCGAGCAACTCCGAAGACGCCTTTTCAAGCGCCTCCGCGGAGTAGTTCGCTAATTTGGGAACGCTATATGCCACGTCGCACCGAGAACCTCTGAATATTGTCATTCCGAATGGGCGTCAGCCCATGAGGAATCTGCTGTGAGCCCGTACGGCACAGCCATCCGAGAGGGGTGGCTAACCTAAGCTACGATTGGCCGAATGCTGAGTGCTGAATGCTGAGTGCTGCCTTACGCCGCCCCGCCCAGCGCCCCTTTAGCTTGCTCGGCGAGGCTTTTAAAGGCAGCCGGATCTTTCACCGCCAGATCAGCGAGGATCTTGCGATCCAGTTCCACCCCGCTCTTTTTCAGCCCGCTGATGAACCGGCTATAGCTCAGCCCGTTCAGCTTGGCGGCGGCGCCGATGCGCACAATCCACAGCGACCGGTACTGCCGCTTCTTCTGCTTGCGGCCGGAATATGCGAACTTCAGGCCGCGCTCGACAGCTTCTTTGGCTGACCGGTACAGTTTGGATTTGGTGAGGAAATAACCGCTGGCGCGATCTAATATCCGTTTGCGCTTGGCGCGGCGTTTGGTTCCGCGTTTTACACGAGGCATGACTTGCTCCTTTTTTTAGCGTCCTATTTATTGGCGGCTGGAGGTAAGGATTTGTCACCGTCGGTGACATGAGCCTCTTCACACGCCTTCAGGCGCAAGCCCAATTTCTGGGTTGCACCCGGATTTTTCCGGGCGACGATCAAAAGCGATTCGCCCCATTTCGCGCGGGCGAAAGCGCCCGCACCACACATCCCGTCACTGATACGGGATCATGCGCGAGATTCTAAGCTGATCAGCATGACTCACCAGAGTCGAAGTGCCCAGTTTGCGTTTCCGCTTCTTGGCTTTGGACGTCAATATATGACGCAGATGCGAATGTCCGCGCTTGATCTTCCCGCTGGCCGTCTTCTTAAATCGTTTCGACGCGCCCTTATGTGATTTCATCTTAGGCATAAAAAAGTCCCCTAAAATTCAACAATCAGTACTCCGCACCGTCCCGACTTAAGCCATTAGCTATGGGTGCTTAGCCGTGGGTACTTAGCCGTGGACCCAGTCAGAGTTCGCCTAGACCTGCAACCGTCCCCTGATGGCTGAATGCTGAGTGCTGAATGCTAAGTATTCACGCCGGTCTGACCCGGTTCTGTGCCGGTTGCTGCGGCCTGTCGGTACTGGCTTTCTTGGGCGCCAGGATGGCATGCAGCGTATTTCCTTCCTGCCGCGGCCGGAACTCCACGATGCCGTTGTCCCCAATATCTTTAATCAGCCGTTCCAGAATCTGACGGCCAAGATTGGTGCGCGTCATCTCCCGCCCGCGAAAGAAAATCGTCGCTTTGACCTTGTCTCCATCCTCCAGAAAACGCAGAACATGATTCTTCTTCGTCTCGTAGTCATGGTCGTCCACATTAATGCGAAACTTCACTTCCTTGACCACGATCTGTTTCTGGTGCTTCTTGGCCTCGCGCTCTTTCTTCTCCTGCTGATACAAAAATTTACCGTAGTCCATGATGCGGCAGACTGGCGGGGTGGCGGTGGGCGAAATCTCGACCAGGTCAAGGTTCTTTTCGCGGGCCATTTTGAGAGCTTCGAATGGGGGCAGGATCCCGATTTGCTGGCCCTCGTCGTCAATCACGCGGATTTCCCGCGCACGAATGCGGTCATTGATGCGGATAAAACGTTTATCGATACAAACCTCCGCGCACTATGGCAGAAAGATGGAAAATTATAGCATGGGTGGCGCGACGCGTGCGCACGTGCGCACCCCAAGTGGCGCGCCGGTTCCCGATCACCCAGGGAGGATGGCCTGCCGAAAGCGGTACTTGATCGCTGCGCCTACCGGCCACTGCTCCCTAGGGCGGAATTTGAAGAATCCAGAGCTTCTCTGCGCAGTTCCGACTCAGTGTCGGAGAGTAGGTACTTTGCGGTGCGGACTTGCGGCATGGTGAAAGCCATGCCGCGATACGAATCCTATTGCGGAGGTGAATAAGAAATGAAACACGAAAAGCGAAAGTAGGATGGTTATGAATTTCAGCCGCTCTTTTTGGTCTTACGCTGCCGTTCCAGCCGCCGGTATTTTTCGATGTTGCCCTTAAGTTGTTTGCGGATGCGCTGTTGCTCTTCTTTGGCCAACTCCAGAGCCTGAATGGTTTTTTCGGCAGCAGAAAGGGCAGCGTCGGCTAGTTGGAGCCAGCGGGCATCGCGGGCACGGAACGCAGCTAGTTCGGCGTCTTCGTCCTGACTCAGTGGCTTCGGCATCGTGAGGATTTTTGCCACGCTGGTGGCAAAGATGCCGGACATAATACAAAGGTTTTATGCCTTGGTACGATACCTTACATAGTGTATTACTACTTTGTAACGGCAGGGAACGTTTCAGGATTGATCGGTGATTGCGGCTAATTCAGTTTCGAGGAGGCGGATATTCTGGTTCAATTTCTCCCAAGCCTCGAGTTCTTCCACCTGGTATTCGGCGGGATCATCAGCGGGAGTGGGAAATGAAAATGCTGCCTTTTCCTGATACAGGAGTGCGAGATTTTCGCGTATTTCCAGCGCGCGGCGATTCATATCCTCAACCGAGAGAATCATGCATTCGAATGCATCAATTTCTTTTCTGGCAGGCTCCTCGGAAACGTGATCGGATGTGCGACCACATCTGATGCAAAACCACTCTTCGAGTGCCGGATTCCATCTGATCTCTTCATGTCGCATCGCTATTCGGTTTGGAAGTTTCTGCGTGTTGCTGGCAAATCAGACGCTCCGCCTCATGAACAAGAATGCGAGGACGGAAATGCAATTTATGAGGGCCAATATGCACAAAGCCATCGCCTGAGGGCCCAGGGGATCAGTGCTGCGGCCAAAGAGTTTTGAAATTCTGGGCATATCCAGAGCCGCCCATATGGAAAGCACTCCCCATGCAGCCCAAAAGACAACTGGAACCCTCAGCAAATGGGTCCGCAGCAACGACTCACCGGAGTCAATGCTGATTATCAGTACGATGCAAGGCAACAGGCATAGTAGTCCGAGGACAAGGAAGTGGATGGCGGCGTGGCTTAACAATCCGTGCTCGTCTTCATCCGGCGGCAACTCGAGATGATCGCGATTATTCAGGCTTGCCATCGGGTTTCAGCGCTTGCTCGATCCGTGCGAGCATTTTTTGGGCGCCCGGGTCTTCCGGAGCGTTCTTGGTTTCCAGCGTTGTCTTTGCGGCAGCCGGCGTCATAGGCACAAGACGTGGACTAGCGTAAGTCCGCTTTGCCGACCTAGAGGTTGCGACGGCCGCTGGCGCTGAATTTCTGGGCACCGAATTCTTCATGAAGTCTCCGTCCTGACCATGGGTGGGTTTAGAAAAGGGGATGCTAGCGACAAACGGGAATAATTTAGCGGCGATGTTTTATTTGTTACAGAATCGGAACAGGGAGATAGTGGCGGAACGATGGTGACGCTGTGGTCGCGATGAGGATGAGACTCACATGATGTTCTCGAGTCGATTCACAGCGGCTTGCAGCGTTCCATAAACGTAACGGTACAAAAGCTATGGCATGCGTAACATCTGCCGCCGCAAATTGGTATCATACGTTACCGTCATCGGGGCAAGGGGGGCGGATGTTCTCAGCGGGGCAAAATCTTCGGGCGTTGCGCGAGAGTCTCGGGTTAAAAATGCGGGATGTGGAGGGCGCGAGTGCGCGCATAGCACGAAAGCACCAGAACGAGGAATTTGCTATTCCTCCGAGCCGCTTGTCTGACATAGAAACCAAGGGAGTCGTTCCCAGTATTTACCGGGTGTACGCTTTGGCGGTAATTTACCGACGGGACGCGCGCGAGCTGTTGTCATGGTATGGAGTGGATTTTAATTACGCCGCATCCGATCTTGGGCTGGCATCTCCGCCGAACTCACATATTTCTGATGCGCTGGCGAGCAGTTCAGCGGTTCAGATTCCAGTGCGTCTCGACCCCAGTTTTGATCCTGGCCGGACTAGCAACCTGGGACGGATGGTGGAGCAGTGGGGATTGGTGCCAATGGCGCATCTGGCGCAGCTGGCAATTCGCGACTATACGTACGGATATATAGGCAGCCAGGACTTCACCATGTATCCCATTCTGCCTCCGGGAACATTTGTGCAGGTTGACGAATCGAAAGACAAGGTGGTGGAGGGGACGTGGCGGTCGGAGTACGAACGGCCGATCTATTTTGTCGAAAGCCGGGATGGATATACCTGCTGCTGGTGTGCGGTGAAGCGGGACAACATCATCCTGCAGCCGCATCCTCTGTCGCCGATGTCAATCCGCGTTCTGAAGCATCCTCAAGAAGCGGAAGTGATCGGCCAGGTGGTGGGGGTAGCTATGAGATTGGGTGAGTGGCACCACCACGAGTCTACGTCAGACTCGAAAGAGCATGCAGCACTGAATTGAAATGACGCGCCGAGGCGGCGCCCGGTTCGGGTGGCAACAGATCAGTTCGCAGCCGCAAATTCTGCAGATAAACCGCCGGAGTAATCCCCTTGGGTTGGCTTGACAGTTCCAGATCTTCAACCAGCCTCTGTAATGGTGAACGCAGTATTCGCGAAAGCATAGAGCGGTGCGCTTCCGCCAAGGCTCGTTGGGCAGCGAGCTCCCCATGCACCCGGCCCAGTCCCCAGTGCTCGTAGTAACCCGTGGCCCTGCGCAGGCTCGAAAGATAGTCGAGCTTCCCTAACATTCCAGAGATCGGATGCAGAGTAGTTTCCGTCAAGTCCTCAAAGGCTGACTTTAAGGTCATCTTATTACGTTTTCGGAAAATGAAATCGTTGCAAGGTACTTGGTCGGCGATGACTTGCCGCCCGCACATTATCACGGTGCGTCCAACTTGGAAAGGAGCTGCACCGTGAAAAAAATTCTCTTTACACTTACGCTCTACGTGGTTCTGGTGCCGACATTCGGGATTCTGTCTTTTGCCGGCGGCAATCCCCTGCCTTTGTGCGACCCGAGTACGGGGATTTGCAGGAAGCCTTAATAGCAAGCCCTTGTGTCTCAGACTGATTAAGCTTTCGGTTGTGGGTCGCCGCTAAACGCGGTATGCTGCCCAAACGGTGGCCCATGACCGTGCAGCGCTTCATCGTATATTTCACATGGATTGTCCCGACGGCACTGCAGGTGATTATTGCGGCCATCCTTACAGGTAGGAAGCTATATCGTGATTTTCCGGTATTCCTTTGTTACACCATCTTCCAAATCATTAATTCGCTAACTTGTCTGGCTCTCGCCCTGCATCCCGCTGCCTCTTATAGTCTTTATTTTTATGTTTCCTGGCTAGGAAAGATTATCGAGGTGAGCCTCAGTTTCGCCGTGATCTATGAGATTTTCTCCCACGTGTTTTACTCCTATGAGGCTTTCCGGCGGCTTGGGTCGTTACTGTTCGGGTGGTGTCTAGTAATCCTCCTCATGTTGGCGGTAGTGACGGTTGCCTCCGAAGACGGCAGTGATACGAACCGGTTGATCTCCGGCATACTTTTGCTTCAGCGAAGCTTGAGCGTGGTGCAGTGCGGGTTACTGTTTTTTCTTTTTCTTTTCGCCTCATACTTCGGTCTTGGGTGGCAACACTACGCGATTGGAATCACGCTCGGGTTCGGGATTTTCGGAACCATCGAGTTAGCGACCAGCGCATTGCGCATGCACTTCGGGTCTGCTTTTGACGGAACGTACAATATGGTCCTGCCGCTGGCGTACAACTGTTCGGTTCTGGTCTGGCTGACCTATCTATTGAAACCACAGACCGCCCAGAGTACGGTTCGGATGTTGCCGCACAACGAACTGGAGGAGTGGAACCAGGAACTCCGAAGGTTGCTGCTGCGATGATTATTTCACTCATTCTCGTGCTGGTTGCGGCCGCTCTGCTATGCACATTTGTGTTTTTAGCTATTCGCGGGCAGAGCGTGAGAATCTTGACCTTCGACGATCTGTCGCAGCATCTCAGCACTGTTGACCTCGAGGCGTTCCGAAACCTGATCGATCCCGAAGAGGAAGCGTTTCTACGAAAGAGCCTGCCGGCAAAAGAATTCCGCTCTGTCCAACGAGAACGCCTTCAGGCGGCTGCCGAATACGTTCGCTGCGCAGCCCGCAATGGGGCTGTCCTGCTGCGGGCGGGCGAAGCGGCCAGTCAGAGTTCAGACTTGAGCATTGCGCATGCCGGCAAGCAATTGGCGGAGAGCGCCATGCATCTTCGTCTGTATGCGTTACTGTCCCTGGTCAAGATATCCGCCGCGGTAGCGGTCCCAGGTTTGCGTTTGTCACCAGGCGAGATGGCGGAAAGTTATCAGAAAATGAGTGGAGTGGTGGTAAGGCTCGGGCGGCTGCAATCGCCCCATCGAGGCGCCCGAATCGCCGCCAGTCTTTGAGCCGGTGTGAGGTTTCAAATCAAAGGTCAGCCTAGCCGGAGCGCCTAAATCCGCGGACAAAAGGCAAGAGATTCCTCGCTTCACTCGGAATGACAAGAAGAATGTGATCTGCTCGGGGCGAAATGCCACCTTTATCTGACCCTGGGCGTGAGCGTGAGGATGAGGAACGCTAAGGCGAAATTTAACCGGGGCGCTGGTTGGACAAATCAACCACGACGGCCACGTCGAACTTCGAATAATATTTCTTGACGTCGCCCGCGCCGTATTTGTCGCGAAACTTTTCCACGATGGATGCGACCGTCTTGCGATCGGTCACGGGAGTGGCCTTAAATTCCGCCTCCGGGCCGCGGGCAGAAATCCGAATGGAGGGATTGTTCAGTAGGTTCTTGTACCACTGGGTGTCGGAACCTTGGACAGGCAGAAGATAGAGTTTGTCTCCCTCCAACACGAACCAGACCGGCATGGAGATGGCGTGCCCGGATTTTCTTCCAATGACGCTGATTTTGATCTGGCGGTAACGCGCGAGGCGTTGTTTGAGATCGGTTGTGGGCATAGGTGGTGGCTCCTCGTCCCTCTCAATTGAACGGAACGGCGGAAGAATCAGTCAAGCGGTTTTTGGGGTCTTTAGGCGCAAACCTCAGGGTGACGAATGAACAAAGAGGCTCCATGCGCATTCGTCATCCCGTGCTTAGTAGCCAACCGGCTAGCGCAGGCATGCCATCGAACCGAGGGGTGCACAAACATGCGTTTCCGATATCTATTTATCTTTGGGATTGGGTTGCTGGCTGCGCTGGCGGGATGTTACACCGAGCAGCATCCGCAGAATCCCGACGATCTGAAGGAAAAAACTGCTCAGGCGACGGCTGCGCTCAAGAGTGATGCCAAAGCGGTAGCGTCAGGGATACGCGAGGGCTGGAGCCGCAGCAATCCGCTGGATTTGAATACTGCTACAAAAGAGCAGTTGATGAGCCTGCCGGGGGTGACTGCCGCAGAAGCCGATCGGGTGATTGCGGGGCGTCCGTATGGCGATCCCGGCGAGTTGGTGACGCGGCACATCATGGCGAAGAGCCAGTACGACAAGATTGCCGATCGCTTGACGGTGAAGAAATAAGAGTAGTCAACATCAAGGTCAAGAGCGGCAGACAAGAGTGTCCGCCCCACACGAGCGAGAGCAGATTCCTCGGGCCTGCGGCCTTCGGAATGACAAGGGTGGACGGGCGAGACGTCCGTCCCTACGTCGACACAGGAGTGGGACGGGCGAGATGCCCGTCGCTACGTCGATACCGCACTCCGAGCAGCGCGCCGCTTTCTACTTGATCGACATGCGCTGTGATCCAGCGATTTGGGGCGTGCCGTCCCTTGAGGCGCAGCTTTAGATAGTTATCGGTGAGGGCTTCGGTGTATTCGCCATCGAATACGTTCAGGGTGATCGCGTCGAGCGTTTTCCCGATGAAAGATTTCTGGAATTCCAGCTTTTTGGCTGCTGCCAGGTCCCGAAGGACGCGGTTGCGATCGCGCGCGATTCGCACCGGCACCTGATTCGGCAGGGCTGCGGCGGGCGTTCCGGGTCGTGGCGAGTAGGTGAAGACGTGCAGATAGGTGAACGGCAGGTCTTCTATCATGCGGCGGGTTTCTTCAAATTCGGCGTCGCTTTCGCGAGGGAATCCGACCATGACGTCGGCGCCGATTGCAGCGGTGGGCATGGCGGCGCGGATCTTCTCAATCTTTTCCCGATAATGCCAGGGCCGATACTTGCGGTGCATGCGGCGCAGAACGCTGTCGCTGCCGGACTGCATGGGAACATGCGCGTGCCTGGCGATACGTGGAGATTCGACGATCTGGCGAATCAGGTCCTCGCTCCAGTCCATGGGTTCGACCGAGCTGATGCGGAGCTTTTCCAGTGTGGTCTCGGCCAGGATGGCAGCGACGAGATCCTCGAAGCGGAAAGTGGCTGGGTGCGATGCGGCTTTTGGCGGGCGAGAGCGCCCGCCCCACACAAGATCGCCCGACACTTGCTCGTCCCACACTAAATCGTTCTGCGGCGCCAAGTCTCGTCCCCAGCGGCCTAGGTTGATTCCGGAGATCACTACTTCGCGGTAGCCTGATTCGACCAGCGCATTCACTTCACGAAGTATTTGGGGCAGCGGCAAAGAGCGGCTGTGTCCGCGCACGAAGGGAATTACGCAGAAAGAGCAGCGGTTGTCGCATCCATCCTGAACTTTGAGATTGGGACGTGTACGCTCGTTGGCGGCGTCGAAGACCGGAGCGGCGAACAGTTCGGTGTGGGCGAAGATGTCGGAGACGTAAATCTGGCTTGGCGATTCTGGCATCAGGCTGGTTAGCGGAACAAAGTCCCTTGCGGTAGAGGATGGCGTCGAGGTTGAGACGGAAGTTGGGATGGAGATATCCACCAACTGATGCTTGTGGGAATTGCCGATTACGCGGCTAACTCCGGGCAGAGCAGCCAGTTCCTCGGGTGCGCGCTGGGCGTAGCACCCGGTGACGACGATCTGGCAGGCGGGGTTGTCGCGATGGATGCGGCGAATGGCGGCGCGCGCGTCCTGGTCGGCGGAGGCGGTGACGGTGCAGGTGTTTAGCACAACAATCTCAGCTTGAGACGGCAGGGCAGAGCGTTCCAGTCCGCGGTTGCGAAACTGGCGTTCGATGGCCGCGCCGTCGGCCTGAGTGGCCCGGCAGCCGAAGTTCTCTACATAAAAACTTGCCACGCTAATATAGTAACTTAACTGTATTGGCCGGTTAACATTGGAGTGATAAGGTTTCATGGCTGGGCAAGGAACAGTCTGGGGTGATTATGAAGCGGCGTATTTTACTGGTTGACGACGATGTTGCAGTATTACTCACGTTGAAGACAGTGCTCGAAATGAACCAGTTTGAGGTGGACACCGCGGCCTCTGCGGTGGAGGCTGTGAGCAAGCTCGAGTCCGGCGTGTACCAGATGGTGATCACGGACGTGCGGATGGAGTCGGAGACCGCGGGCTTCGAGGTGATTCGCGCTGCCCGCAAACAGCATTATGATCCTGCGACAGCGTTGCTGACTGCTTATCCTCCCGGCGATGGCGATTGGAAAAAACAAGGAGCGCAGTCACTGCTGGTCAAACCGGTGGGCACACAGGATATGGTTCGTCAGTTGGAAGCGCTATTAGTGCAGCACGAAGACGAGAAACAAAGCCGAAAGAACGTTCCTCTTCCCGCTTCTGAAAAGCGGGCCGGTAAACAAGCTCCCGAATCGGGGAAGAGAGCCTAGCGGTCTCAATTTCGAGCGTGCGGAGGGCTCCGCCCCGGGCGAGCGCCTGTTGGCTCCACTAGCCATTCTCCTTAAAGAAATTTTTCTTTTAGAAACGATCAGGCGGTTGCAGCCTGTCGCCGCTGTTGAAAACATTCCCGACAGAAGACTGGTCTGCCTTGAGTCGGTCTGAAGGGTACGGTGGTTTCCTTGCCGCACTGCGAGCAAACCGCTTTGGTTTCGATTTTGTTATAGGACTGGCCGCCGCTGGGTGTGGCACCCAGCACCGCCACCCGTTTGGTTTTGCAGGCCTTGCAGCGCTTGGGCTCGTTCTTGAATTGCTTATCGTGGAAAAACAGTTGTTCTCCCGCGGTGAAGACGAAATCGGCGCCGCAGTCAATGCACTTCAACATCTTGTCCTGGAATTCCATTGAGAGATGCTCCCTTCAGCTCGACCGCCCTTCTGCCCAATCAGGCCGGGAAAACACAAGCGTTCCGCGGCCTGCGAGTGCGCAGGGTCGTTCATCCCCCCTCAATTCAAATAGATCAACTGCCCCAGGATTCGGCCCGCCATGCATCGGAGAGATGCATGGTTACTGCTATGAGAGAAGCCTGACTGCTATGACGTTCATCTTAAGTAACGGGAGTGAGTGAAATAGAAAAGGGCCACCGCCAGGGAAGGGGCAGCGACCCCGTGGATGTTAGTCCTGTTCTTTCCGCGCTTTTTTGCGACTGCGCTTGCGAGCCAAAGCTTCCTTGACTCGCTTTTTCTCACCGGGCTTCAGGTAGAAGGAGTGACGCTTGACCTCCTTGATGATGTCTTCCTGCTGCACCTTACGCTTGAAGCGACGAAGCGCGTTTTCGAGGGATTCTCCCTCCTGGATTCTGACTTCTGCCAAACTGACTACACCCCCAAACTCGTCCCATTTGGACCCGACAGTTATTGCAAGGTTCTATTAGTAAGTCAAGAGTTATGTAACATGCTAGCGCAGAAAACTTACATTTCGTCATGCCGAAACGTCGTCAGTGTTATTAAAAAATCAGTCTCAAAGCGAGCTGAACTTGTCGCGGGGCGTAAGCGCCGGTAGCCGAAAGCAAGTGCGTTGGCTGCCGGAAGTGTGCCGGGAAGTGATTGAGCCCAGTAAGCTTATCGATTTGTACGAACTGGGCGGCGCTGCTCAGAAAACCGTCGTCGTTAGAATTCACACGCTTGTTATCACGATTCAGCAGGTTAAAAGATTCTGCCATGAATTCGAGTTTCACGTGGTCGCCAGCATAAATGCGTCGGGTCAAGCGCATGTCAGTGCTGGCATAATCCGGGCCAAGAATCCGCTGCGCATCCGACGGCGCACCGACACCCGTGAGGCCGTGGTAGACGCTGGAAGCGGCGCTCTCAAACTGATTAATTGCGCCAAGTCGAGGGATAGGTCTCACCAGTGGGTTGATGCAGGGGACAAATGGGCAGGTGATGGAGGGCGTGAACTGCCAGGTCGAGAAAGACGCGACGTTGTCGTAGGTGCCGAGGAAATTTGTGCCGGAATCGTCGTAGACCGGGTAAACCTCGTTAACCGGTGCGGGGAGGTTTACGTCACGCGCGCGTATTAAGTCCACGCCATGGACGTACAGATAAGACACTCCCGCGGCGAAGCGATCCACGATCTCGCGCTCCAGGTTGAGGCTGGCCTGCTGGACTTTGGGACTGCGGAAATTGGGTGCAAATGCGGAAACGTCGCTGGTGAGAAAGCCTGCCAGGTTCGCTGACGGTGTGCAGGTGGTCGCGGTCAGCGCGCAACTTACCGCTGGATTGGGATATGTGGGAAAGACCTGGCGAGGGTAAAACTTGGAATTATCCAAAAACAGATTCGCCGATGAAATTCCGTTGTCATTCGCTACGTGGAAGTATAGAGCTGCGGGATTCGCGTGTAGAAAAGGCCGTATCCGGCGCGAATAACCAGCGGACGATGTTCGCCCAGGGAGTATGCCAGTCCAACCGGGGGGCCGAAGTTATTTGTGTCAAAGGGAACTTTGCCCGACGCGGGCCAAAGCGGATTCGTTACCAGTCCTTTGGTGCTGAAAGCTTGCAAATCGTAGCGGACACCCAGACTCATGGCCAGCCGGGTTGTGATGCGAATCGTATCCTGCGCGAAGCCTGAATATTCGTTGGTATCGGGATGCGACTCGGTCGAGCCGAAATTCTGGATGTGGTAGCGGGCCGCCTGGTGGGTGTAAGCGCGCAGCGGCGTAATTTCCATACCGGCGAGCATGGGTTCGAACGTAGACGGGTTCACCTTGATGTCCCTGAAGATGTATTCGCCGCCGAACAGGGATGGAAAGAAGTTGTAGATCGTGGTGAAGAGAGCATCGCCGCCAAACTTCCAGGAATGGCGATGGCCCTCGAGACTGAACGTTTCCGCCACGTGCAAGCGATGTTCGCGGGTACGGCGCGGCAAGATGGAAGACCGGCCAAAGCCGTCGGTAATGTTGGTGATCTTGGTCAGCGGATCGCTCGAATTGCTGCTCGATTCCTGGAGGTCGCGAGAAAATTGCGCTCGCAGATGGCTTCATAAATTGTCTAATCGTCCAAAAAGGAGGCTCAAGTTGGACCCGATTACAGATTTGTTCAATACCATGCACGTGGCCAGCGTAGTGCACGCCCGCCTGGAAGCCACTGCACCCTGGGGCCTTATGCGTGAGGCTGAGGACACGAAAGAAGCAGTGCCTCATTCGTCTGCCCTCAAGCATTCGCCATCCCAGCTAGCGCACTTCGGTATGGTTTCGCGCGGCAATTGCTGGCTGAGCGTAAAAGGGATCCTGGATCCACTTCCGCTCACCGGCGGAGATTGCTTTCTGTTAGCACCGGCGAGCACGTACGCGTTGCGGGACAACCCACGCACGCGTGCGCGCAGCTTTTGTGAGGCCGCACCCAAAAATGGCAGCAACGTAATCCATTACGGCGGAGGCGGCGCGCCGACCACCATAATCTCGGGATGGTTGAGCTTTGGCCCGATGAGCGTCAAGCCCCTAAAACGATTGCTTCCAGAGTTGATACTGGTCAAGGCAGATCAAGCCCAAAGCCTCGCACTCCACGCGACGTTGCAATTGCTCGCATCGGAAATGGCAGAACCAGCACCGGGCTCGGAAGTAATGGTCAACCGGCTCGCGGATATTTTGTTCATCCAGTGTGTCCGTGCCCACATAGCATCGAGCTCGGAAACTTGCAAAAGCGGATGGCTTCGCGCCATCTTCGATCCGAAAATTGGAGTGGCGCTCAAAGCGATGCACGAGAGAGTGGGGAATCCGTGGACGGTGGAAACACTGGCAGCGGCAGCCGGTATGTCCCGCTCGGCCTTTGCATTGCGATTTAAAGAACTGCTTGGGGAAACGCCACTCGAATATTTGACGAACTGGCGAATGTACAAGGCGACCGGATCGCTGCAGGAAGATGATAGGAAGCTTTTCGAGATAGCAAAGTCTGTTGGCTACGACTCTGACGCGGCGTTTAGCAAGGCTTTCAAACGTGTCCTGGGTGTGACACCTAAAGAATATCGACGAAGTGCCACAGAGCCGCGCCGAAGTTGAGGCGGCAATGTCGTTGGTGAGCGGATGGCCGGTTAACAGGAAGCGCGATCGGGTCTCCCGGAATTACCTCCGCACTGCCCGTCTCCAGCCACAAATTGTGAGCAGCGAGTCAGGCACCGACCGCAGTCCTCGCCAAAGATATCGCGCTCATCCAAGCCACCTAAAGCCCGCGAGGCACAACTGCATTTCGCATTTCCGCGCTGCAAACCGTTATTTATCAGATGGATAGAGCACGACGGCGCAGAGGCGGGAAAAAAGTCAAAAAAAGCTTGCATGTGGGTTAGTGTTATAGTTAACTATATCACTATATGTCGCTCAAAAAGGTGATCGCTCACAGAAAATGAAGAAGCCTAAGGAGAATGAACATGAAGTCCCTGAGTTTAATGCTGTCCGTTGTTCTAATGGCGCTGTCCACCGTGGCTTTCGGGCAGACCGATTCGCAAAAGGCGGTTGCGCAATCCGACGCGCAAAAATCCTTTGACAAACTGAAAACGCTCGCAGGTTCCTGGCAAGGCCATCTGACAACCGACCCGCACCAAGCCGACATGGACAACGCGCACCCACTGGTCACGCTGCGCGTGACTTCCAGGGGAAATGCGCTCGTACATGAGATGAAGGAAGCGGGAACGCCGGATGATCCCACTCGATACGACCATCCCGTAACCATGCTTTATCTGGACGGGGACCGCTTGCTCCTGACCCATTATTGTGACGCCGGCAATCGGCCTCGCATGGCGGCAAGGGTCTCGCCAGACGGAAAGACCGTGGAATTCGATTTTGTCGACGTCGCCGGTGGCACGCAGTACGGACACATGCACCACGCCCTGTTCACCATCATCGACGCCAACCACCACATCGAGGACTGGACTTACATGATGCCCGGGGACAAGCCCCTGCGTGCGCACATGGACCTGCAGCGGACCAAAGACGGGAGCGTATTTGAATCGCAGCTCAGTACGCCAGCAAAACCCTGACCCAAGAGCAAGAAGAAATGAACTTCTTAAGGAGAATGAAAATGAAATCCCTTAGTTTTATGCTATCCGTTGTGCTGATTTCGCTCTCCACCGTGGCTTTCGCGCAATCCGACGCGAAAAAGCCTGTTGCGCAGTCTGACGCGCAAAAGTCTTTTGACAAACTGAAAACTCTGGCGGGTTCCTGGGAAGGCCATGGGACAACCACCCCACCATCACCCGAGATGCCCGACTTCATGCAGGTCTCCCTGCGCGTGACATCCACGGGTAACGCGCTCTTGCATGAGATGAAGGGCAAGGGGAAACCCGGCGAGCGTAACGACGACGACCCCAATCACCCCGTCACCATGTTTTATGTGGATGGCGATCGCCTGCTCCTGACGCATTATTGTGACGCCGGAAATCGGCCTCGCATGGCGGCAAGGGTCTCGCCAGACGGAAAGACCGTGGAATTCGATTTTGTCGACGTCGCCGGTAGCACGCAGTACGGACACATGCACCACGCCCTGTTCACCATCATCGACGCCAACCACCACATCGAGGACTGGACTTACATAATGCCCGGGGACAAGTCCATGCAGGCGCACATGGACCTGCAGCGGATCAAAACCGGGAGCGGTATCGCTGGAAACTAAGGCAATCTGGAAAACCCAATGGACCGTGAGTGGAACGACAGTCAACCGATTTACCGCCAGCTTCGCGACCGGGTGGTCGCGATGATACTCGACGGCGTGCTCAAGGAAGGCGATCCGCTGCCTTCCGTGCGCACTGTCGCGGCCGAATACCGGGTCAATCCGCTCACGGTCCTGAAGGGATATCAGCAACTGGTGGACGAGGGGCTGGTCGAAACCAGACGGGGCCTCGGCATGTTCATCAATGCGGGTGCACGCAGTTTGTTGCTGCAGGGCGAACGGCAGAAATTTCTCGGCGAAGAATGGCCGAGGGTGCGCGCCACCATTGAGCGGCTCGGCCTGAAAGCGGAAGACCTCCTGAACGGAGCGAACAGCCGGTCATCTGGGGATGCCGCACCGTCGAAATCAACCGAGCCGAATCCTCCCAAGGAGAAGCGCTGAAGCCATGACATGCATAGAAGCACGCGGCCTCCGCAAGGCCTTCGGCAAAACCATCGCCCTGGATGGCGTGAATCTGCTCGTAGAAGAGGGCCGCATCCTCGGATTAATCGGTCCCAACGGCGCAGGCAAGACGACCGCGCTGAACGCGATTCTCGGCCTCACCCCATGTGAGGGAGAACTGAGGGTGCTCGGACGTGACCCCTGGGCCGAGCGCGAGCGGCTCATGCGCGATGTCTGCTTCATTGCCGATGTCGCCGTGCTACCGCACTGGATGCGGGTTTCACAGGCGCTCGACTACGTGGCCGGCGTGCATCCGCGATTCGATCGCGCGAAGGCGGAAGGTTTTCTTGCCAAGACCGACATCAGCCGTACCAGCAAGATCAGAGAATTGTCAAAGGGCATGGTGACCCAGCTGCACCTCGCTCTGGTCATGGCGATAGACGCAAGATTGCTGGTGCTGGACGAGCCGACGCTGGGTTTGGACATCCTGTATCGCAAGCAGTTCTACGATTCACTGCTGAACGACTACTTCGATCGCAACCGCACCATCGTGGTGACCACCCATCAGGTGGAAGACGTCGAGCACGTCCTCACCGATCTCATGTTCATCAACCGCGGGCGCATCGTACTCGATTGCAGCATGGAAGAATTCGAGTCGCGCTATCTGGAAGTGACGGTGCATCCCGAGCGTGTCGCAGCAGCACGGGGGCTCAAGCCGATTCACGAGCGCCAGGTGCTCGGTCGCAGCATCCTGTTGTTCGATCTGAAGGTCGATCATGTCGAGCGCCAGCAAGTTGCCGCACTTGGCGAGGTGCGCACGCCCAGCATCACCGACTTGTTCGTTGCCATGTTGGGAAATAAGCAGGGCAGTAAGGCCGCCGAGACACAAGGAGTGACTCGATGAATACACAATCGAACGCCGTGCCGGAGTCTTCCCTGGACTCGCAGGTGACCGCGCCCGCAGCCATTTCGGCGACTCGGCCCATGTACTGGTCGGTGCGCCGCGAATTGTGGGAGAACCGTTCCATCTATATCGCGCCGCTGGCCGTCGCCGCCCTCTATATGCTCGGCTTCTTGATCAGCCTGATGTGGCTGCCGCACAGCATGCGGGAAGTGGCGGCGCACCACCCGGCGCCTCAGCTCGTCGAGCTCGCCATGCCGTACGGCCACGCGACGTGGCTGCTCCTGGTGACTGCACTCCTGGTTGGGATTTTCTACTCGCTCGACGCACTGCACGGCGAACGTCGTGATCGCAGCATCCTGTTCTGGAAGTCGCTCCCGGTTTCGGACTTCACGACCGTTCTCTCGAAGGCGAGCATTCCGCTCGTGGTGCTGCCGCTGCTCGTGTTCGCGATCACCGTTATCCTGCAACTCTTCATGTGGCTGCTGAACATCGCAGTCTTGCTGGTGAGCGGCGCGGGCGCCGCGACGCTGTGGGCCCAGTTGCCATTGTTCCAGATGGAATTGGTGCTGCTCTACGGTCTGACTGTGATTGCGCTCTGGTATGCGCCAATCTATGGCTGGCTGCTGCTGGTCTCCGGCTGGGCGCGGCGCGCGCCGTTTTTGTGGGCCGGGTTACCGGCGCTGGCGATTGCCGCCGTCGAGAAGATTGCGTTCCATACTTCGTATTTCGGTTTCCTGCTGCAGGACCGATTGATTGGATTCGCTGCACGCGCTTTCGACCTCAAGGACAAGGGTGGCGTTCCGGTCGATCCGCATTTTATTCCGCTGGCACAAGTGGCTCCGGGGAGGTTCCTGAGCAGCCCGGGTCTGTGGATCGGGCTGCTAGTCGCCGCGGCATTCCTCGTAGCAGCGGTGCGGTTGCGCCGCTATCGTGAGCCGATCTGATGCGCATGCGCTTGGTTCAATCGGCGCGTGAGGAGAAAGAGTATGAGCACAGCTGTATTAACCGGCAAGTTGGAGCTGAATTCCGCCGAAGAGGATGATGAGCACAGCGCGATTTACGGGCATCCTGATGGGGGCTGGGGAACTTTCGATTATGGCGTGGCTTTTGATTAAGGGCGCAAAGGTGCGACCGTTTGGCCGTGGCAGCCGCATGATTTAGCGTGGGATCGCGATTACAAGTCAGGAACAGAAATGACAACTTCTACCATCGAACAATCGCCCCAACTTTACGCAAGAATCGGCGGCGCGCTGTACCTGACCATTATCGTCATTGGCCTCTTCGGCGAGGCATTCGTCCGGGACAGGCTGATCGTATCGGGCAATGCAGCCGCCACCGCCGCCAACGTTATGTCGCACGAATCGCTGTGGCGCTTCCATATTGCCGCCGAAATCTTTTTGCTGATTTGCGCCGTTGCGCTGCTATTGATCTTGTTTGTCTTGCTGAGACCGGTCAGCAGAGATCTCGCTTTGCTGGCGGTGTTCTTCAATCTGGTATCGATCGGCATCGAAGCCGCGACTACGATGTATCTGCTCGAGGCGTTGTTTCCGCTGGGGAATGCTGGATACCTCAAAGCATTTACGCCGGAGCAGCTCTACGCCATGGCGAGTCTGTCGCTCAAATCGCATGGCTATGGCTTTGGCGTGAGCCTGCTCTTCTTCGGCTGTTTCTGCGTCATTGTCGGATACCTGATCTTCAGATCGGGCTATCTTCCAAAGACCATCGGTGTTCTGATGCAGATCGCGGGCGTGTGCTATCTGACCAATAGCTTCGCGCTGATTCTGTCCGCCGCCGTCGCAAATCGGTTATTCCCCGCCATTCTAGTTCCCGCGTTTATTGGGGAGGTATCACTCTGCCTTTGGCTTCTTGTGAAGGGCGTGAACGTTCAACGATGGAAGGAGCAGGCCAGCGCAGCAGGGGAATGGCGAGCGTAGCGCGCCATGCACCCCTTTGATTCAATCGCCCGGTAAGGAGAAACGAGTATGAACACACTAATAAAGGAACGAATTGCAGAAGCGTCACCGCGTTTCAAGGCCAGAATCACGGGTGTCTTTTATTTGGTCACCATACTGACGGGAGGAATCGTCCTGTTCGTTCACGGCAGGTTGGGTTTGGTATTCGACCTCATCGCGACCGCTTGCTATATCGCTGTGACGGTTCTCTTCTATGACTTAACAAGGTGAACAGGAGCCACTTTTTGCTCGCGGCATCCTGGGCCGCGCGGCGTGAACGTTCAACGATGGAAGGAGCAGGCCAGCCTGGCGTTGAAGGGAGATCCTGGCGCAATGCACCCCTGATGCGGGACGAGCGCTCATTGGGAAATAGAGAGGAACAGTCGGATGACATATTCCCCCGTTCTAATTGTTCATATTTTGCGCTGGGATCATCGGTGTTCTCTTGGGATCGACCGCGTTGGTTGCTCGCAAAGGTGCCCGTCTGCATCGAGCGGCTGGCGACGTATTTGTCATATCGATGCTGAGTATGGCCGCAGCCGGTGCGTATTTAGCGTTGATGCGGTCGCAACGGCTGAATGTTATCGCCGGCATGTCTACGTTTTACCTGGTTGCAACCGCCTGATTGACCGTCACGCGCAAGGAGAAAGAGACCGGCCTTCTCGAGTTTGGCTTGCTGCTGGTCGCATTGGCGACCGGAGCCACCGGCTTGATCTTTGCCTGGGAAGCGGCGAATGGGGGCGGACAAGGGTGGAGATGCCCCCGTGGCTTATTGTCGTTGGTTCGGTGGCTTTGCTTGCTGCCTCCGGGGACATTCGCATGCTCATTCGGGGAGGGGCCTCGGGCGCACAACGTCTCGTGCGTCATCTGTGGCGAATGTGCGTTGCGCTGTTCATTGCCACAACCTCATTCTTCATCGGCACGGCCAGCGATCCAGTGCTCCGGCGCACTGGATTGCGCGCCAGGCTGTTCCCCGAGGCGATTCGTAAGACACATCTACCTGAAGTGCCGGTACTCATCATCGTCATACTGACGATTTTCTGGCTGTGTCCCGTCTGGTTCACAAATGCATACAGAAAGCCGAGAATAAGCTGACGCCTCTTACTTCAGGAGGAGATGAAATGACAATCAGCGGTAGCGACGAGTCACAACGCACGGCTGCAAGAGTCGCAGGACTTGCTTACCTGATCTCGTTCGCCATCGTGGTCTTTGTTCAATTTGGTATCCACGACCGTCTGATTGTCGAGGGCAATCCTGCGGAAACCGCTCGGAGTATCATGGCGCACGAACGCCTATTTCGTATCAGCATCGCCTGCGACCTGATTTACTGCGTAGCCGTTGTCGTGCAACTCACAGCGCTTTACGTGATTCTCAAGCCAATAAATCGGGGCCTTGCCTTGCTGGCGGCATTCGGGAGACTGTTATATGCCTTGATGTGGGTTCTGATGACGCTCAACCTTTTTAACGCTCTGCGGCTCTTGAGTGGCGCTGATTACTTGCGAGTATTTGAAGCAGAGCGACAGCAGACTTTGACGAGGCTATACCTCAGCGCGCGTTTCGACGAGTATTACGTTGGCTTGCTGTTTTGGGGATTGGCGGCCACAGTCTGCAGCTACTTGTGGATTAAGTCGAATTATATCCCTAGAGCATTGGCTGCCTTCGGTGTGATCTCGTCTGGATGGTGCGCGTCGTGTACTTTCGTTTTCATCATTTTCCCCGACTTCGCCAAAGTAGTGAACCTGTGGTGGTTCGATTCGCCTATCGGCATTTTTGAAATAGCTTAAGAGAAGCCTTCAGGCGTGGTATGTTCATCTTCATCATTTCCAACGCCAGCTAGCGTGGAACCCAATAAATGATTCGCTCTTACAACGGCATCACCCCGCAATTTGCGGAAACGTGCTACGTGGACGACTCGGCGCAGCTCATCGGCGATGTCGTGCTGGGCGAGCACGCCAGTGTGTGGATGAATGCGGTGCTGCGCGGCGATGTGCACTCTATCCGCGTGGGCCACTATTCCAATATCCAGGACTGCTGTGTGCTGCACGGCATGAAGGGCCAGTACGGCGTGTCGGTTGGCGATTACGTCACGGTCGGCCACTCAGTGACACTGCATGGGTGTGAGGTCGAAGGCCGCTGTCTCATCGGGATGGGCTCTATCATTTTGAACGGAGCACGCATCGGCGCAGGTTCAATTATTGCCGCGGGTACGCTGATTACTGAAAAAACCATAGTGGAACCGAAGTCGCTGTGGATGGGATCACCCGGAAAGTTTACGCGTAAGCTGAATGAGCAGGATGAAGAGATGATCCTGCGATATGTGGAGAATTACGTGGGATATAAGAAGGCTTATTTGCGGGAGAGAAAATAGCAGTCAGCAGTCGGCATTCAACACTCAGCATTCAGCCAGGGCGAGCATGTGCCAGTTGGCATTTAGAGTTGAGTTTTCTGGGAGCACAAGAAGCCCGTGTTAGCCACATGGTAAATGCCTAGTACTAAGTGGGGAACTGCTACGGGCTGAATGCTGACTGCTGAAGGCTTTCCCGCAACGACGACTGGCACCATCCACGACTAATGATCAAAGCTGTGCGAGGAACGCGCGATCTGCTGCCGCCAGAAACAGCGCTGTGGAACTTCGTCGAGGCGAAAGCTCGCGAAGTATTCCGCGCCTACAACTTCCAGGAAATCCGCACGCCGGTTTTCGAGGAGACACAACTCTTCGCGCGCTCGGTCGGAGAGGAAACCGACATCGTTTCCAAAGAGATGTATACGTGGGAAGATAGGGGGCGCGCGCAATCGGATAAAGGCCAGTCCCTAACGTTGCGTCCCGAGAACACCGCCGGCGTGGTGCGTGCTTACATCGAGCACAAACTCTGGGAACGCGGACTGCAGAAGCTCTACTACATTGGACCGCAGTTCCGTCGCGAGCGTCCGCAGAAAGGACGGTACCGGCAGTTCTACCAGATTGGCGCCGAGGTCATTGGGCCGCCGAGTGCCGGCAGCGAATCTCCGGCGCGCGATGCGGAAGTGCTGGAGATGCTGGCGACTTTTCTCGATCGGCTGGGCATCACGGGTTGGACGCTGGAACTGAATTCGGTAGGTTGTCCGAATGACCGGGCGCTGTTTAATGAAGCACTGCGCAAGGCGCTCGAACCGGTCGTCGCAAAGATGTGCGTCGACTGCCAGCGGCGCGCAGTGACGAATCCGTTACGGGTTTTCGACTGCAAGATCCCGGAAGACCAGCCGATTATTGACAAGCTGCCGCGCATCAGCCAATTTCTCAACCAACCCTGTCGTCAGCACTTCGATGAGGTGCAGGCCATCCTAAAGGCGACCGGCATTCCGTTTACGCTTAATGATCGCCTGGTGCGTGGGCTCGATTACTACACACGGACTGCGTTTGAATTTACTCATGCCGGGTTAGGCGCGCAGAATGCGATTCTCGGCGGAGGACGCTACGACGGATTATCCGAATCGTTAGGCGGACCGCAGGCCCCCGGCATCGGCTTTGCTATCGGCGAGGATCGCCTGGTGATGTCGCTGCCGCAATCCGCGAATGCGGTGGCCCCCCAGCCGGACGTTTATATTGCGCCCCTTGGCGCGGGCATGAATCGCGAGGCGGCGCGGCTGGCGCGGGAGTTGCGCGGCGAAGATATAGTCACGGAATTGGGAGACGAAAGTTTTCGGTTGAAGAAGTCTTTGGAGACCGCCAGCAAGATGGGCGCGCGCTTTGCTTTGATCGTCGGCGAAAATGAAGTCAAGGCGGGCAGCTTCGCGCTGAAGAATCTTGCGAGCGGCGAGCAGACTTCTGCGCCGCGCGCGGAACTGGCGCGGATGATAAGAAATTCTGTTCATCGCAAGCAGAGTGCAGATCGCACCGGAGAATAAATAAGGATGAAGAGTCACTGCTTAGTTCTACTGATGTTTTGTTCCATGGTGGCCATGCCATGCCTGGCCGGGAGCGCTGGAGAGAAGCCGCCGGAGTTAGCTGCCGCTTCCCTCCAAGGCGAAGGCAAGATCCTGAGTCCCGAGGCACAGGCGGTCCTCGACGCGCAAAAAGCAGCCATCGAAGCGCTGAAGAAGGGAGACGCTGAGTTCTTCAGGCGCACCCTGACCGACGATTTCACGGCGATTGTCACGACCGGTGACATGGCTGGGAAAGATGACTTCGTGGAGGGCGTAGCCGGTTTACACGGCAAGGACCTGAGGTTCTATGACTTTAAAGTCTTGCCGTTAAACGAGAACGCGGCGGTTGTGACCTATAATGCAGTCCTGCCCGGCGAAGGCGCGCGCTACCAGCACCTCAGCAATGTGTGGGTCAAGCAGGGTGATCAGTGGAAACTGAAGTTTCAGCAGTCCACGCCTAACCTGTGGAGCTTAGGGGACATTTAAGGCGACAGAATCCGGTATAAGAACGTTTGTTTAGAGGAGAGGGCAAGCAAAATGAGAAAGCTATTGGCAAGTCTTTGGGTTGCGATGTTGATGTTGCTGGTTGTGGGCTCAGCTCAAACTCCGCCCCAGACGCCGAAACCGGGGCCTGAACTCAAGAAGTTGGATTATTTTGCCGGTAATTGGACTTTGGACGGAGATATGAAACCCGGCCCGTTTGGTCCGGGCGGGAAAGTTTCCGTTACCGAGCATAACGAGTGGATGCCGGGCGGATTTTTCCTTGTGACGCACTCCGATGGGAATACCCCAATGGGTAAAGCGACTGGTCTGGCCGTGTTCGGCTACAAGCCGGACGAGAAGGCATACACCTATCAGGAATACAACAGCATGGGTGAGGACGTGTCGGCGAAGGGCGTCTTCGACGGCGACACCTGGACCTGGAACAACGAAGAAAAAATGGGCGACAAGGTGATGAGAGGACGATACATCGTCAAACAACTTTCACCGACGTCTTATACCTTCAAATTTGAAATGGCGCCAGAGGGCGGCGACTTTGCAACCGTGATGGAAGGAAAAGCGAGTAAAAAATAGTGCATAGCTTGGTGCGAGGGCAGACTCAGCTCGTGAAGTCTGTCCTTCATTTATTCCGCTGACTGTGACCTTCTGCCGATCACCAGCGATTCTGCTCGCGCCGTTTATAATCTCTGATTCGGCTTTGGCCGTATTCCCGACTATAAGGCAAACCGCTTGCTCGACTTTCTTGGCGACTTACGACGTACTCACATGTGCGGCGCGCTGCGCGCCTCCGATGCCGGCAAGAAAGCCGTGCTCATGGGATGGGTCAATCGCTGCCGCGATCTGGGCAATCTTATCTTCATTGACATGCGCGATCGCACGGGCGTCACCCAGGTTGTCTGCAACAAGGAATTGAACCCGGCAATTCACAAGAAGGCAGGCCTTTTGCGCAACGAGTATGTGGTAGCGGCGGTCGGCAAGGTCAAGCTGCGTGATCCCAACACGATCAACAAAAACATTCCGACCGGCGAGGTTGAACTGGTTGCGGAAGAGTTGCGCATTCTGAACGAATCAAAGCAGCCCCCGTTTTTGCCCGGCGAAACTGTTTTGCCGAACGAAGAGATGCGCCTGAAGTATCGCTACATTGATCTGCGGCGCGATGCCATGCAGTTTAATCTTGAGCTGCGGCACAAGGTCGCAATCGCGATTCGCAGCTACTTATCATTGCAGGGATTCTTTGAAATCGAAACGCCGTTCATGACGCGATCGACGCCGGAGGGAGCGCGCGATTATCTCGTCCCCAGCCGGGTGCAGCCAGGATCGTTTTATGCGCTGCCGCAATCGCCGCAACTGTTCAAGCAGATTCTGATGATCTCCGGGTGCGACAAATATTTTCAGATTGTGCGTTGCTTCCGCGATGAAGACTTGCGTGCCGACCGGCAGCCGGAATTTACCCAGATCGATTTGGAGATGTCGTATCCGCAGCCGGAGCGGGTTTGGGAAGTGGTTGAAGGATTTCTGACCGCGGCGTTCAAGGCCGCGGGACACGAGATTAAGACGACGTTCCCGCGCATGAGCTATGACGAAGCGATTCGGCTTTACGGCAGCGACAAGCCCGACATGCGCCTGCCGGCGATGACCGATGTGCGGGAAGTATTTATGGCAGAGAATTTGCAGACGCTGGCAGTGAATCCGAATTTGCCAGTCATCGCCATTCGAATCCCGAAGATTGGGGAACTGTCGCGAAAAGAACGCGACGAGATCAAGCCGCTGTTGACGGCGAAGGGCGGCGCCAAGCTGTTTGAAGATTTCAAGCGCCTGGAGAAATCGTTTCCGGAGGCGGCGGCAAAAATTCGGCAGCAGAGCCGCGCCGAAGCGGAAGACCTGATTGTGGTGGTTGCGGGCGACGGCAAACCGGCGGAGCATAAGTCCGAGGGCGGGGTGAAGCCTGAGGTCAAGCAGCACGATCATGCCGTCTATACGGCTGCTGGCTTGCTGAGAGTGGCGCTGGCGCAAAAGTATGCTGGGCGTCATCGGCAATTTGAAAAGACGGGCGATCCCACCAAAGATTTTCGCTTTCTCTGGGTCACCGACTTCCCCATGTTCGAATGGGACGAGGAAGGAAAGCGCTGGGCCGCGGCGCATCATCCATTCACCTCGCCGCACGAGCGCGACATGGAGAAGCTGGAATCGGATCCGGGCGCGGTGCGCGCGCTGGCTTATGACGTGGTGTTGAATGGCACCGAACTAGGCTCGGGATCGATTCGTATTCATCGTCAGGACATTCAACGGAAGATTTTTCGCTCCCTCGGCATGACAGAAGAAGAAGCTCGCTCGCGTTTCGGATTTTTTCTTGAGGCGCTCGAATACGGCACGCCTCCGCACGGCGGCATCGCACTGGGACTCGACCGTATTGTGATGATCCTCGCTGGTGCGGAGAGTTTGCGCGAGGTGATTCCATTTCCCAAGACGGCGCGGGCTGTGGATTTGATGGTGGACGCGCCGACCCCGGTTAGCGAGGCGCAATTGAAAGAGTTGGGGATTAGGATCGGAAAAGCGAGGGGGTAATGTCGCGTGCGAGCAGATCTTTGCGGAGAGCAGCAGTCATTCTCTGTCTAGTTCTACTTTTGGGGACCGCAGGTTGGGTTTTGCTCATCCGTGGCCTCGATCGCCTGTTTTCGTCGCCCAATCTGGAAGCCTCGCTGGAACCCTTGAAGATTACGATCAAAAAGGCTGCGTCAGACTTCGTTGTTGTGAGGCACGGCAAAACTGCTCCATTTCTACCCCCTACGGGAGGCTATTTGATTGCATACGAGAACGATCCGGAGGGATTCCGAGCCGATGCAAAGGTTTTTGACACCTGGTTCAACGCTACTCGGCTGGCGACACAAGTTCTTGACAGGGACACGGACCGGAATTGGGTGCGGAGCAGTTCCGAGATCGATTACCTCAAACCAGAAGACCGCCTTGACGCGTGGGGTCACGCTTTTTGTCTGCTACGGCGGGAAAATACCTTGCTGGTCATTAGCGCAGGTTCGGCAGCACCGAGCACGCCACTCTGCAGGGATATTCATATGGAAGCGAGAGAACTGGCTCAATTGCCACATGGAAAACTATTAGAGAGTCCGTCACGCACGTTCGTTTTGCTGCTCGATAAGAACCGTCTACAAACAAGCAAACCTGCTCCACTACCAACTTTCGTTCCCCTTTGCTTCTGCCGCCCGCATCTGCGAAACTGACCTCTACTCGCTGGAACACCGGCCACTGAATTTATGGGCAAGATCCACGTTCTTCCCGAGCACGTTGCCAACAAGATTGCTGCTGGCGAGGTGGTGGAGCGTCCGGCGTCTGTGGTTAAAGAACTTCTGGAAAATTCGCTGGATGCCGGTTCGACGCGAATCAAAGTTCAGATTGAGGCCGGTGGCAAAAGACTTATCCAGATCACCGACAATGGATGCGGCATGGTTCGGGACGACGCGCTGCTGGCCTTCGAGCGCCATGCCACGTCGAAGATCAAGAATGTCGAAGATCTGCTCAGTGTGTCCACGCTGGGATTTCGCGGAGAGGCGTTGCCCTCGATTGCGTCGGTTTCGCGCCTGCATCTCGAAACCCGCGCCGCCGAGGAACCCACTGGGACGATCGTCGAAATCAATGGCGGCAAGATTTTCAAGGTGGAAGAGGCTGGATTGCCGGAAGGGACTTCGATCACCATCCGCGACCTCTTCTTTAATACGCCCGCGCGCAAGAAGTTTCTGAAGGCAGAGTCGACAGAGCTTTCTCACATCGCATCTTTGGTCACGCATTATGCGCTGGCGCATCCTGATAAGCATTTCGAATTGCACTCGGCGACCAATGCCGTGTTAGTAGCGCCGCCCGTGGCCGGATACAGCGAGCGCGTGTACCAGGTTTTTGGCAAAGATACTCTGGACCAACTGATTGCGGTTGCGGCCATGCAACCGCTGGCGCACGTCGGCCTGCCGCAACCGCCACCTTGGCGTCGTGAAGCAGAGGAGGACGCGGGGCCGCGCGATCCCGGCGAGATGCGCGCCCATGGTTTTGTTTCCAAGCCGGAGACTCAGAAACTCAACCGCAATTCGATCTACGTGTTCGTCAATGGACGCCTGATCCGGGACCGGCTCATCCAACACGCGCTCACCGAAGCCTATCGCAATATTCTGCCGCCGACGGTTTATCCCGTGGTGCTGTTGTTCCTCGAATTGCCGACCGCTGAAGTGGATGTCAACGTACATCCCTCGAAGACTGAAGTCCGATTCCGCCAGCAGACCGTCATGCATGATTTCGTTCGGGACTCGGTCCGCGCTGCGCTGATGAAGGCTCGCCCCGTCCCACAGTTCATCAATGAGATCAGTGCTCACGCCTCGGCGAGTCCATCGCTGACTCCCGGCGCCCAGCAGGCCGCTGCCCAGCTTTCTGTTGCTCAACAATCAGGCGCGCAGTTCTCTGAGGGCAACGCTCATCGCTTCGCGCCGGATACTTCGGAATCGCGGCTACTGAATCAGCCAGCGAATATCGGAGATTTCCAACTGCATGCGCCCGTGCCGCCGTCGGTCAGCGGACGATTTCAATTCGACGGCGGCATACAGGTCGAGGGCAATGCGGCTGTCGCCCTGGCGCGGGCGCCGCAAGTGGTGCCTTGGAACGGTTGCACACCGCCGATTCCCGACGAGCCGGAAGAAATCAATCCGACGCTTGCCCCCGTACTCACCTCGCTTAAACCGCTGGGCCAGATTCGGGAGTCGTTCATCTTGGCGGTGAACCGGGAAGGGCTATGGATCATTGACCAGCACGTGGCCCATGAGCGCGTGCTCTTCGAAAAGATTCTGAAGCAGCGTAGCGCAGAGAAAGTTGAAAGCCAGCGTATGCTGATGCCATTGATTCTCGAGCTGACGCCCGCTCAACAGGCAGTGTTCACTGAAATTTCCGACGAACTGGCCGGCAATGGTTTTGAAGCGGAGCCCTTCGGGACGCGCAGCATCGCCATTAAAGTCGCGCCCGCGGGAATTGAGGCTTGCGATATCGAGCACATGCTGCACGACTTGCTCGACCAGATTTCACACGAAGAACAAATCTTGAACATGGATACAGTCCGCGCGCGAATTGCTGCGTCCGTCGCCTGCCATGCTGCCATCAAAGTCAACATGCCACTGGAGCAAAATAAAATGGAGTGGCTGCTCGCTGAACTAGCCAAGACCGACTGCCCAATGTCCTGCCCGCACGGACGACCGGTGGTTTTGCGGTACTCTTTAAAGGATATACAGAAGGCGTTTAAACGGATTTGAGAAACAGCAATCAGCACTCAGCAATCAGCTTTTAGCCAACGCGGTCCTACTACGTTGCACCGCTGAGTGGTAACTTTATTTTTATGACCGAGCAGGAATTACAGCAGCTCCGGCGTGAGAAGTGGCATCTCAGCGCGAATCCTGTGCATACCATTGAAGAAGCGCGCGGCTTCATTGAGTCGGTCGGCTTCTGTCTGATGTACCCGTTGCGGCCGCCGGTGCTTGTGCCAAGTTTTATCGGGGCGTTTATTGGATCGGACGATCGCTTGCCAAACTGGCAACACGCTTTCGCCGACACACGCGCACAGGAAGCTACAGAGCTCATGGTCCGTTTGCTGCGGGAGCGCGGCGCTTACGAAGCCAACCTTTTCGACGAGAATAGCGGCTTCCTGGTGGCGGCTTCGGTGTTCCCCTACTTTTACGCGTTGGTTGGGGAACGCAATCCCAAGCAAGCGCCCAAGGCGGGGCGGCGCTCGGAATATTCGCAACTCGCGCTCGATACATTTGAGGTGATCCGCCGTGATGGTCCTATCTCGAAACAAAAGATGCGGGAGACCTTGGGCGGCAGCATCTCTTTTGTGGCGCTCGATCACGCGCTCGGAGAACTGTGGTCCAAGTTGCGTATCACACGCGTTGACTACAACCCGAACGAAGGCGCTTCCTGGGATGTGCTCTACCGCTGGTCTCCAGATGCGGTGCGCGAAGGTGTTGAACTTTCAGTAGTGGAAGCATTGTCGGCATTGATCTCAAAGTATCTGGATTGCGTGATCGCCGCCGACGAACAGGAAATCGAAGCGTTCTTTTCAAATTTCGTACCGCGCTCCCGGGTAAAAGAAGCGATCAATGCATTGCTGGCGGCGCGCGAGTTAAGCTTTGTACACGTAGGTAATCGATCTCTGATTCAGATCACCCCGCCGAAGACGGAGGTTGTTCCAGCACCCCGGCGTCCGCAGCGATTGGCCAAGTGAGTTGATTCGGTTGGATTTCAGTCATTGGTGGGAGTCTAAGGGGCAGAGCTGCGCTGCGCCGGGTGGTGTGTCTCTACCTGCTAGTACTCGGTTATCATTTCCCCGCTCGCTGAATCCGCAAAATTCAGGCTGCCGCAAACCAAGAATGCTCTAGAATCTTCGCAGTTCTGGAGGACATCGTATATGTCCCGACTCACTTCACATTATGCTCGCGGTGTTCGTCTTGGGCCATGGATCGTTCTTGCCATGCTGGCGATGGTTGCTGTCCCTACGACGATTACGCTGAACACGGTCCGCACTCCGGCGAAACTTCAGATCGCTGCCAACCCAACGCCGTACGGCTACACCTGGAGCCTCTTGCTCTTTATCGTGCCTATTGTGGTGATCGCGTTCTGGCTGGTTCCGCAGGAGCAGGTGAAGATTCCGAAGAAAGCTTTCTGGTGGACGATCGGGATTCTCGTACCCCTGGGTTGCGGTCTTGACTTCTTTTTTGCCGCTCGCTTCTTTGATTTCCCCAATGGCGATGCGACCCTGAAGATCGGAGCACCGGCCTTGGGGAAGCCGGTTCCCATCGAAGAATATATTTTTTATTTAACAGGGTTTATCGCGGTGCTGCTGATCTACGTGTGGTTGGATGAATTCTGGCTGGCCGCCTACAACGTAGGCGACTACCGCGGAGAATCGAAAATGATTCCGCGGTTGCTTCAGTTCCATCCCAGCTCCGCAATTGTCGGAGCGCTCCTGATCGTGGCTGCCGTGGTGTACAAGAAAATGTTTTCCCCAACACCTGAGGGGTTCCCCGGATATTTCGCTTTGCTGGTCTTCGGAGGTTTGGTCCCCGCCGCCAGTTTCTTCCCGACAGCCCGGCGGTTCATCAACTGGCGCGCCTTCAACCTGACGTTTTTCTTCATTCTCCTGGTCAGCCTGCTCTGGGAGGCAACGCTGGCCGTACCGTATGGTTGGTGGGCTTTTCAGCCGAAACAGATGATAGGCGTGAGCATTGGAGCCTGGGCAGGGCTGCCCATCGAGGAGGTCTTCGTTTGGGTTGCAGTCACCTACGCGACGGTGATTGTCTTTGAGGTCGTCAAGATCTGGCAGGCGTCGGAGCGGCCAGCCAAAGATGCGTTTCTAGGTTCGAAGAAAAAGTCGGCTGCGCATGCTGCATAGAACGTCGCCTTTGGTTCAGCTTCAGAACTGTAGCGTGTTGGCAGCAGGTTCACGTGCACGACGGACCGCGCCGGGTTCCTGCTTCGCCGTGTACAATCATTACCTTTCACGATGACCGAATCCCCCTCTCGCAAATTGATTATCGCCATCGACGGCCCAGCCGGGGCGGGCAAGAGCACGATTGCGTCCCGTTTGGCACGCAAGCTGGGCTACATCAATCTGGAGAGCGGCGCGATGTACCGCGCGCTAGCGCTCAAAGCTATCGAGTGGGACCTTTCCTTCGATGATGAAGCCGCGCTACTTAAGGCGGCGGAGAACGCGCGCATCCAACTCGAGCCGAGCATGGGAGGGAATCGGGTGCTGCTCGATGGGCGCGATGTTTCTTCCCGCATCCGCGAGCGGGATGTGACGGAGGCGGCATCGCGGGTTTCGGTACATCCCCAAGTGCGCGCGCTGATGGTGGCCCGCCAGCGAGAAATGGGAACCGGCGGCGGTGTAGTGATGGAAGGGCGTGACATTGGGACCAAAGTTTTTCCTGACGCCGATCTCAAGATTTTCCTCGACGCCGATCCGGTCATACGGGAGCAGCGGCGGCTTGATCAGCAGAAAATAAGGGGCGGTTCTGTTCCTGACATTGCGGCCGACATGGCCGCCGAGTTGCGTGCGCGCGATCAGCGTGACCGCACCAGGGCCAGTTCGCCGCTGGTCGCGGCGAGTGACGCAGTGATCCTCGATTCCACCAGGTTGTCGGAAGATGACGTCTTGGGCAGAGTAGAGGAGTTGGTCAGGGAGAAGATGGAGCGGAGCTGAGTAAAAACCGTCTAATGGCGAATCACTTTGATCTCGAACAAACTTGGCCACAACTTCCCGGTAACGAAAACTCGGTCTCGTTTGGAGTCATAGGCGATGCCGTTGAGAACCGCATCGGCGTTCGCAAGTTGATGCTTGTCAATTAGTCCGCTCAGATCAATCCATCCGAGGACCCGGCCGGTACGTGGAGAAATGCGGACGATCCGGTCAGTCTGCCAGAGGTTGGCGTAGATTTCTCCGTGGATGTATTCGAGTTCATTCAAATTCTTCAGCGGGTGCCCATTTCCGTCTTTAACAGAAATGCGTTTGGTCTCACGAAACGATTGTGGATCTAGAAAGCGCAGGACTGCCGTTCCATCGCTCAAAATCAGCGCTTTTTCATCGTGAGTCAGGCCCCATCCTTCGCCCTTGTAGTGAAAAGTGCGTCGCAATGCAAAACTGAAGCGGTCATAGACGAAGCCGGTCTCCGATTTCCACGTCAACTGAACCAGATTGCTTCCCCAGGTCGTGAGCCCTTCACTGAAATATTCCGCCGGAAGATTGTAACGCTGCAAAACCTGTCCAGTTGATAGATCAACCATTCTTATCGACGATTTACCGTACAAGCCGGTGCTTTCATATAAGTGACCGTCTATGTAAACCAGGCCTTGAGTGAATGCCTCGGGATCATGCGGATATACGTGGACAATCTTGTACCCATCAATGCGAACGGAAAATCGGGAGTCCGCCGCCGTGATTGGAGACACCGCAGCGCACGAAATCAGAACTAGGAAGATGCTGCTACGGAGCATAGCGGCAGCTTACCCGATTTTCGTACTCGTGGCATTCCCCGGGATGCGCCATCGCCAAGAAACAGTACAAGAGCGCATCATTGGAAGGACGCCAAGCCCTAGCTCTGAATGTCAGTTGCCGTTCAGCCAATCCTCATAGGCTTTAAATGAATACGGCCTGCCAAGGAAGTCTCGCACCAGGTCGGCGGCTGGCTTAGTGCCGCTTGGCGCAAGAACCGTGTCGCGATACTTGGCAGCAACTTGCGGGTTGACTATGCCGTCGGTCTTGAACTCGGTGAACATATCTTTGGCGATCACCAACGACCACATGTAGGTGTAATAGACCGCCGAATAGCCGTTGAGGTGGTCGAAGGCAGTTTGCATGTGTGTGTCTGAGACGTACTTGAATGGCGTATAACGTTCCTGCAACTGTGCCACGAGCTTCGAGGTATCCAGCCCCTGGGGATCGCGATTATAGAAATTGAGGCTTATCGCCGCATAAAACATTTGAATACGAACGTCGAGAGCGCGGCCAAAATCATCCGCAGCTTTAGCCTTCTGTGCTAAATCGACCGGAATCGGTTGGTTAGTCTTGTAGTGGCGCGCGAAGGTTTGCAGGATGGCAGGATCGCGTGGCCATTCCTCGAACATTTGCGAAGGCGCCTCGATGAAGTCATTTTCGAGGTCGCCGGTCGCCCATTTCGTATTTCCGCGCAGGATTCCATGCAACAGATGACCGTACTCATGGAAAAAGGTTATGACGTCTTCACGTTCCATCAGGCCAGGTCCGTCGGTGGCTTGGGGGAAGTTACACACTAGGACATACTCGGGAAGCCGAATGCCTTCTTTGCCGGTGGCAAGATTAAATGTGGCGTAGTGCTTGTATTTATTTTCCCGGGGAAACATGTCGAAATAAATCCGGCCAATCAACTTGTCCCGGCTGAAGACGTCATAGACGGCGACATCCGGGTGCCATACCTGGGCGTTAGACACAGGCTTGTAGCTGATGCCATACATCTTGCTGGTCAGGTCGAGGATTCCCTTCAGTACCCGCGAATATTCAAAATAGGGTCGTACAGCTTGCGAATCGTAGCCGAACTTGTCGATCTTGGCCTCCCGCTCCAAATAGCGGTAGTCCCACAGGTCGACGCTGTCGGCTTTAGGATCATGACGTTTCTTGTAAGCCAGCAACTGATCGTAATCGTGCTTCGAACCCGCCTGGGCGGCGGCCGTGATCTTCTCAATGAAATCGGCGGCATTTTGTTTGGTGGCCACCATTTTGTCTTCGGTGACGTAGGCAGCCCAGTCCGGGTAACCCAACAGGTTTGCCAGGTCGTGACGTTTTTGCAGCATGTGAGCTAGTACGTCAATGTTCTTGGGGTAGGCCCGCTGGCGATAAAGCACAAAGAAAGCTCTCTTGGCGGGCTCACTGTTGGCGTACTCCATGAAGGGGACGTAGTCGGTGTTATCGGTTGTAAGTGTGATCTTGCCGGATGCATCCGCCGGGTGTGCGCGTTTGAAGTCTTCCGGGAGGCCATCCAGATCGGCGGCGTTCACCTGCAACTTGCGGACATCCCCGGCAATGTTCTGATCAAAATCCTGGCCAATCTTGACCAATTCATCTTGCAGGTCACGAATCTTGGCCCGGGTGGCGTCGTCGCGATCGACGCCGGCGCGGTGATAATCGCGCAGCGTCGTCCTGAGGTAATAGCTGCCTGGGCCGTCTAGTTTGGAGCCATCGAGGGAAGCGAGGACGTTGTACATCTCTTTATCCAGGGTGATGTCGGTGAGCACACGGTTGGCTTCCTGCTCACAGACCTGGGACGCGTCACGAAAGGGCTTGGAGGGATGCACTTGTTCGGCGAGTCCGGCGCGGGCTTGCGCGTCGCCGCCGATCAGGATCACAGTGTCGAATGCTTGTAGCGTCGCCATGGCATCACGTGGCGCCTTGGTCGCTTTTAATTCCGCGATTTGTTTCTTGGTCTGTTCCAGATCACCGCGGCACGATGCGAGGAAGGATTCTGGAGTGCCCGCCAGATAGCTCGAAGCTCCGGGCGCGGGCGTCTTGGCGTCAAGGGCAATTGCCCAGGAGCAGAAAAACAGGATCGTAAGCAGAAACGCGGGGAATTTTCGATTCATAGTTATTCTCAAACCCGTTTTCTCATAAAGATTAAGGACGTAAGGGTTATTAGACGATCAGCAAGGCGAAGCGGTAGCGAGACCAGCCCAAACGGAGCTCAGAGGTACGTGAAGTAAGGGGTGGGTCATTCAAGTCTTCAGTTATCCGTCGGCTCCTCTGGCTTTGCTTTCGGTAGCGACTTGGGAGGTTTCGGCGAGCTTGGTGGCGGCACTGGAGGGGTTGTGGCGACCGCTGAGCCCTTGCGAATCTCAATGTTCCCGTGTTCGTTGGCGACTTGCAAATGTGGGCCACCGCCGCCTACGGTGCCAGTCGCGATTGCCTGGTGGTCGCCGTTATCCACTTTCAATTCGGAGAAATCGGAGTTGACTTCCCCTTCGCGCGAGCGCGCATCCAGAGAAAAAGCAGCTTTGGCGGGAAGCGTGATCTCGATGTCCCCTTTACGGTTCTGAACTTTAACATTCCCCAGCGAATTCACGCGCAGCTCGATGGAACCGTTTTCGTCTTCGAGATGCACGTCTCCGGAAACATCGTCGAGACGGATGTCTTTGGACCGCGTCACCAGGCGCACGGGACCGATCACCGAGTTAGCGTGCAGGTCGCCGGAATCGAGATCGAGGTCGCCATCCAGTCGGCTAAATTCCATGTCGGTGCGGGACGACTTGAAACTCACCGCCTTGCCAATTTTCGAGAGCTTTACACTTTCCATGAACTCGCCGTTGAGCCGCACCGCGCCCTTCACGTCTGAAAGGGTGACGTCATTGGCGCGGCCTTCGATGGAGAGGTCGCCTGAAATTCGCTCCGCACGCGCTGAACTGCGTTCCAGGTTCAAAGTCACATGGCCATTGATATCAGTAATGGCCACGTCCCCATGCTGACCTGAGATCTCGACATCGGCATCGCGCGCAGTAATGTTGACGTCGCCGCGTCGCGAGGAAACCACGACCGGCGCCTTACGCGGGATGGAAACATCCAGATCGGTAATGACTCGACGGTCGCCGGCGCCCTCGGTGTTGGCATTGAGCACTACGTTGCGATCGCTGACCGTAATTTGTGGTTTGGTGCTGAGGTTGTACTTGTCGGCATCCTGCTGGTTGTCGGCGCCCACACGTTTGCGTATTACGACCTTGATTTGATTGTCGTCGCTGGCAGTCACGTTTACCGCGCCGTGATCGTTTACCACCTTGAGATTTCCGCCGGCAGGAAATGCCTGGCTCAGTTCGTCGTTGTAATCGAAAGTTTCGCCGAAGAGGTTGAAGTCGCCATCGTCAATATTAAGTTCGTCGCCGAGGGCATGCCAATTCACCCGGTTCGCCTGCGTGGCAATCAGCCCGGCCGAGACGATGAAAATCACCAGGAAAACTCCACCCACGCCTATGCCAGGCGGGCGCACGCCTTCGCGCTGTGCCTGCTGGTACTCGATCAGCTTGATGACGCCCCAAATAATCAGCAATAGCGGCCAGAAGCGTGCGAACAGATGACCAAGACTCTGCCAGTGCAGAACGCCCATCGTCTCCAACAGAAACACGATTCCAAGAATGATCAAGACAATGGGGCCGGCCATGGAGCGCCGTCGCCGCGGAACCACGACGGGACTAGACATTTCTCACCTCATTGGAAGGCGGTGGCGGGCCGGGTTGCGGAATCGCCGGCATCCCCGGGCCAGGCGGCGGAAACGCCACGGGCGGCACATGTTCCTCGGTAGATGCAGTATTCTGAAAGACTTTGACCACTCCGATCATGATCAAAATCAGCGGCCAGGTACGTTCGAAGTCGGCGCCATATACTCCGAAATTATCGAGCAGGAACAAGACTCCGAGCGTCATCAGGACCACCGGTCCAGTGATGTGTCTTGCGCGACAGCGGGTGCAGTGACAAGCCCGATTGTATTGATATGTTTCCATGCTCAATCTCCTAAGCGGTTCCAGCGCTTGGCAAACAGCCACACTCCGATCACGATCAAAATCACGGGCCACAAGCGATGCACCCAGTGGAACTCGAACAGGCCCAAATTATCCAGCAGGAAAAGCACTCCCAGAACAATGAGCACAAAGGCGCCCATTGGGGCACGGCTGCTGGCATAACTGCAGGACAAGTCCTGCGGCGGTGCGGTTGCGTTCCCAGCTGTCGGCGGAACTGGCGTCATCGAACGCGCGGTAGTGGTGTTGATGCCCGCCCCAAACATGCGTTCCAAGCCGAAAGGATCGGGCACAGGCTGGCCCATTTCGATGGCGTGCGCGGTCTTATAAGCATCGAAGATCAGATAAAAGAAATAAGCGAAAAAGATCGGTACCATAATTGGCCCAAAGTGGTCGGCCATCCAAATCAGGCACACAAACGCCAGCACGTGCGCCACGCCCTTCATGAACTGGCCGTTATACATAGCGCCTACACCCGGGATCAATCCAAGGGCAGCTGCCACACCCGGGCTGGGCAAACGACTCTCGCGGTCGCCACGCGGCGTCAGGGTCGGCGGTAGCGCCGATGGCGGCGGTAGCACGCCTCCGAGGCGTTCGGCCAGGCAGTTTTCGCAATAAACAACTCCCCTCACCTGGTGCGTGCAGTTTGCGCACATCGCTTTTCCGCAGGTGCGGCAGTACGCGACTGCCGAAACCTCGGGGTGGTTGGCACAATTCATACGAACCTCCTGTTCGTGGTCACCGTCACGACAGTAGGATCGTTAGTGGAGGAGGCCAGGATGGGCTGGTTCTGCTCCTGGCTGTAATTGCGTTCCTGTCTCTGCTCGGGTTGTCCACTGGTGTCGTTCTTGTGATTCTTATTGTCCTTCTCACGCGGTGCTGGTTCCGCGGGCGTGGTTGCTTTCTTGAAGTCCCGTACCCGCGATTCGATCTCATACACAAAGCGGATATTCTCGTAGTACTTCACGATCCTCCCACTGGTGCTGTAGTAGCTGCGCTTCAATGCGCTGGGACGCAGATCCACCTGTTTCAGGTCGCTGGCCCGCACCCCGGCCACACTCATGGCAATCGAGAGTGAGAAGAAGGCCATACCGAACGACATGGCGAATCGCGGCTGCCGGACCACACCAAAAATCGGGCGCAGGAAAGCGTCCGACCACTCGCGGATTCTTCCCCCCAGCGATGGACGCGACAGCGTCGCAGCGGAAGTCGTCCCCAGGCGGGCGGTGTCGATGCCAATCGTATCCGCCAGAATGTTGTGCACCAGGTTGGCGGGAGGCTCAACTACCTCAAGGGCTTTCAGCAAATGCTGGCCAGCTTGGGCTTCGGCAAAGAGCGGTCCGCACACCGCGCACATCTTGGCGTGAGATTGGAAGTTCTCCAGCCGAGCCCCGGTCAGGACTTGATCGAGAGCATCACTCAGGAGAGCTTCAAATTCGCCGCACTGCATACCGTTCTTGGTTTCGCCTGGCATCAAATCACCTGCCTATATGTACGTTGAAGCAGGCGCGCAAGTTCCGCTCGCCCGCGGTTAATTCTCGACTTGACGGTCCCTTCCGGAACCTTCAAAATCGTGGCAATTTCCCTGTAATCCATGTCTTGCAGGTCGCGCAGAATGACCGCCTCGCGAAGGTCCGGGGAGAGCTTTTGCAAAGCCCGATGTATGGTTTCCCGAGTTTCCCGGTTGTGCACACGCGAATCAGGCGGCGCCGTTTTGTCAGGAATCTGCTCGCTCAATGGCATGGCGTCTTCATGCTCCGACGGCGCTGAATCGAGTGAGTCGGTCATCCGATCCTGTTTGCTCTTACGAAAGTGATCCACCAGCAGGTTACGGGTGATGGTCGTAACCCAGGTCATAAAAGCGCCGCGCTCCACGTCATAACTGTTCAAGGTTCGATACATCTTTATGAAAACTTCCTGAGTTAAGTCCTGCGCATCGTCCGGCGACCCGGCGAAACGATAGCAGATGTTGTAAATGCGCCGGTTATAGCGCTGCACAATTTCCTCCCAGGCGACCGCGTCGCCGCTGATGCAGCGGCGGACCAGCAGATTGACGACCTGGGCGTCTTCCAACCAGCACTCCCCAGAACTCCTGGTCTTTCAAGCCCGAAGCAGCCTCAGAACAGCGGACACACTTCCAGCCTCAAACATCCACATAACAGATACGATTCTGTGGTCCCAAAAGTTCGCCACTTTATTGCGCCGAAATACGAAAGCAAGGCATTGTAACAGGGGAGGGAAGAGAAGGGCGAAGAGAGGGCGAATATGGCCCGAGAGCTAACGGAAGTTTTCAAAGGATTGACCAGCCCGACCGCTCTCAACCGGGAGGAGGGATGCGCCGGGGAGGCGATTGAGCAGGAAGAGACTGTCTTTGGTGGAGATGGCAAATGCCGGTGTTTCATCTCGCCAAGTGGATAGCGTCGATTGCGCCGCCAAATCGTAATCCAGAGATCTTTTCTGGAAGACGCGCTCCCGGCACAGGATCACATAACTTCCCAGCTATCCGGATCTAGGAGGTCACGGATCGGTTGAGCGATTTCTGTCGAAAGTCTAATCGACGCCTGCCTTGCCATCGGCTTCGATCTCAAGGTACATTGGCGCACTGCGGGAGGGAATCCTCTCGGCCAATTCCCAATAAATGTGAAGCTCCCTCCCTTTATCATCAACGCCGTACCAAATGGTCGACTTTGTGCTCACGCCTTTCCCTCCGAGGTGTCAGCCTATCCTGAAAGGTGATCATATCGGTTCAGCTAGGCCAGTGAAGGTGGTATTTTCGGTGCGGTGATGATCCCATCACGCACCCTTTCGCAACGTACGCGAAAGGGATAGGGCATCCATGCCGTAGTCTGGATATGCTCAGCGGTGAAACAGGTGGGCCACCCGCCAATCCGCCCATCAATTCATGTTAGATCAAGTCTTCCTGTTGCCAAATGTGGAAGTTTCCAAACACGGCGTCCTCTAGGTGATTCATTGCTGCTCTGCGCATGTCCAGGAATTCTTCGGGATAATCGGGGGTCTTTAAGGCAGGCGTCGATTAGACTTTCGACAGAAATCGCTCAACCGATCCGTGACCTCCTAGATCCGGATAGCTGGGAAGTTATGTGATCCTGTGCCGGGAGCGCGTCTTCCAGAAGAGATCTCTGGATTACGATTTGGCGGCGCAATCGACGCTATCCACTTGGCGAGATGAAACACCG
>Ga0209802_1000171_pt1 | contig 49306 bp, 39 predicted proteins | sample GraSoiAngelo_129_FD_185886 | JGI IMG/M metagenome (GOLD analysis project Ga0209802, IMG submission 185886) | Grasslands soil microbial communities from the Angelo Coastal Reserve, California, USA - 14_0927_12_40cm (SPAdes) (version 2) | ecosystem: Environmental > Terrestrial > Soil > Grasslands ...
CAACCGTCCAATCTGCAACTGGCTTGGTGAGGCTGCGCTCGAAGAATGAGATCGATCATCTACCTTGTACTCCGCTACTGCCTGCTACTGGCGCTGGTCCCCATTTTGTTCGCGGCGAATGGCCCTGGCAGCCCTGATCGGTCAGCAGCGATCCCGCGGATACAACAGCCACCGACACTCGAGGACTTCCTCACCATGGAGCCCAGCCCACGTATAGCTGGCAAAATGGCAAGGATCGAGGGATTTCGGCAATGGACCCCCCACGATGGGCAGCCTGTAAGCCAGCGCACCATCGCCTATTTAGCGTACGACGACAAGAACTTCTATGCGGTGTTCGTCTGTTTTGATAACGAGCCGGGCAAGATACGCGCTCACCTCGGTCATCGTGACGACATCTGGGACGACGACTTTGTGGATATCTGGATTGATAGCTTCCACGATCACCGCCGCGCTTACGAGTTTGTGGTCAATCCACTGGGCCTGCAAGGGGACGGCCTCGCCACCGACAACAGCGAAGACTTCAGCTTTGACACAGTTTGGGACTCACGCGGGCAGATCAACCAGCAGGGATGGGTCGCTTGGTTCGCCATCCCGTTTAAATCGCTGCGCTTCACCAAAGCTCCAGTCCAGACATGGGGCATCACTCTGCAGCGCGAAATCCATCGCGCCAACGAGAAATCATTCTGGCCATATACTACGCATCGCGAAGAAGGAATCATCTCCCAGAATGGCGAGATACGAGGACTGGAAAATATTTCGCCTGGGCGCAATATGCAATTCATACCCTATGGCCTGTTTCGCTCTTTCCGTGGCCTCGATCTACGGGATCCTAACGTTCCAAGATTCAATTCGCGTGCGGCAAAGTTCGATGGCGGCCTGGACTCTAAGTTCATCATCAAGGACAGCCTGGTCCTGGACACTACCATCGAACCAGATTTCAGCCAGGTTGAATCCGACGAACCGCAAGTGACCGTCAGCCAGCGCTTTGAAGTCTTCTTCCCCGAGAAGCGGCCGTTTTTTCAGGAGAATTCGAATTATTTCGATACGCCCATAAATTTATTTTTTACGCGCCGCATTGTTCACCCGCAGTTTGGATCGCGCCTCACCGGCAAGATAGGAAAATACTCGCTGGGCATTCTGCTGGCCGACGACCGTTCGCCCGGATTGCTGGTTCCAGATAACGATCCGCTAGCCAATAAACGCGCCTATTTCGCCATTGGGCGGATCAGCCGCGACATCCTGAAGGACTCCAACATCGGATTGATGTACACCGATCGCGAGTTTGATGGCAGTTTCAACCGCGTCGGTGGTGTGGACGCCACCATCCGGCTCTCGAAGACTGTGGTCAGCAGGTTCCAGGCGGTCGAGAGTTCCACCCTGCAGACCGACGGCACATATCTAGCCGGCCCTGCATTTGAAGGTGACATCAGCCGAAATGGGCACAGCTTCAACGCCGATCTTCACTACAGGGGGCGCAGCGACGGCTTCCGCACCGAGACCGGCTTCGATCCTCAGCCCGATATTCACAACGAGGACCTCTTCGTCTCTTACAACTTCTGGCCCAAAAAGTATCTTCTGCGCTGGGGACCGCAGTTTGAGACTTATCGTATCGACGATCATGAAGGCAATCGCCTGAATTGGGGCTACATTCCGGAATTCTTTTTCGAGATGCCGCGACAGACTCGTCTAACCCTGGGCTACGCTGAGGAAGCCGAACTTCTCCGTCCGCGCGATTTCTCAGTGCTGGCGCAAAACAAGGATTTTCTCCGCAACACCAAGCTCGTCTTCTTCCGCACGGCGCCCACCAAGCAAATTATCTTTGATATCGACTGGCGCTGGGGCCGCCGCATCAACTATGCACCACCGTCCGGGGTGGATCCGTTCCTGGCGCGACGGAACAGCGTGACCACTGATCTCAGCATCATTCCCACCAGTCACCTGCGCATCGACAACACCTACCTTTGGTTTCGCCTTGGTGACTTCAACGACCGTGGTGCTGCCTTCAACAACCACATCATTCGCTCAAAGTGGAATTACCAATTCACGCCCAAGCTCTCGGCCCGCATCATTATGCAGTATTCCGCCGTACTCGCTAATCCGGCCTTCACCAGCCTGGCCACTACAAAGAACCTGAATGCGGATTTTCTCATCTCTTATCTCGTCCACCCCGGCACCGCAGTATATGTCGGCTATAACAGCAACCTTCAAAACCTGGATCACAGCTTGGCTCTCGATCCCGACGGAAACCTGGTCCGCACGCGAGACTCCTTCATCAACGACAGCCGGCAGTTTTTCGTGAAGGTGTCCTACTTATTTCGGTTTTGAGGTTATGAAAAACTCAGAAGGTCTTTGGTGTCCTTTACTTGCTCTCTCTCGATTTCGGATCGTTCCGGGCGTCGAAGTAGTGCGTGTCGGTTGGACCATAGCCGGAAATTTCGACAATTACAGCTTCGGCGTCCGTGCGCGCAAAGTGATTGTGACCTATGCCACCCGGTTCCGAGTACACGCTTCCCGGGGGAAGCGTCTTCAGAGACTTGGCATCGAAATGATCGCCATAGCCGAAGTGCCACTCCCCCGAAACAACTGTTGCTATGCGATCGTCCCGGTGCGAATGTGCCTGGATCGTGGTGTGCGGGGGAACGAACAACAGAATCGTGTAAAAGTTCGGTCTTGAAGGATCACCGAAGACCACTTTCGTATGTACCCCGGGGAGGCCGGAACTCCCGATCTGATTGCTGTCGAGCGCGCTCGCCCGAATTTCTTGAGGCGTCATGCGCATCTCGGGAAGAGATTGAGAGATTGCAGCAGAAGGTGCTGATAGAAACACGGCGGCGATAACCAATCTCATAGACATTGAGGGACCCCTCGCGTTCTAGCTTTACGCATCAACGCAAGGAGCGTGTTGGCCGGATCTCACAAAAATTTCTGCAGAGCCTCCGTCGTCTCCTTAGGCCGCTCTTCCAGCACCCAGTGTCCGGTATCCTTCAACACTACGACGGTTACATCCGAAGCGACTAACTTCATCTGTTTTGCTAGCGCTTCGCCGAGGGCTTTCTCGCCGCCAATCACTAGCACCGGCATTGGCAGCTTGGTCTGAGAGAGCTGAGCGAAATCCTTTGCGGCCTGTTGGAACGAAACGAAGTAGGCCCAGCCAGCGCGCATCCGTCCGGGCCGGGAATAGGCCGCGGTGTAGGCTTTCCGATCCGCTTCAGGAAGGGAGCGCGTCTTATCGGCGGCAAAGTCGTTCCAGAAGTGCTCGAAGTATGTGCGCTCGCGACCTTGAACCAGGGCTTGGGGTGTAGGACCGTTAAAGCGGAAGTGCCAGAAGCCAGGATCGTTGTAAATAGTTTCCCACTCACCCACGCCCGGAAGAAAGGCGTCCATCACAACAAGTTTTTGAACCTCCGCCGGGAATTGTGCGGCGTAGGCATAGGCGACCATGAGGCCGATATCATGACCGACGACTTCTGCTTTCTGGACGCCGAGCGAGCGGGCAAGCGCATGAATGCGTATGGCGGACGTCTTCATATCCAGGCCATCCGCCGGGATAGCCGAATCTCCTATCCCAGGCAGGTCCGGCGCGATCACGGTAAATCGTTCGGCGAGTCCTGGGATGATCGGCTTCCACATGAGCGAGGTCTCGGCATAACCGTGCAGCAAAATGAGCGGCGTGCCGTGGCCAGCAGTCAGGTAGTGCAACTTAACACCATCGACCTCTGCGTCACGCGAGGAGATGGTCGTGCCTGCGGGATTTGCATATGTTGTGGCAAACAGTCGGGTGGCCAGAAAAAGTAAGCTGAAGACGGCCAGGCTTACGCAATGTTTCAAAGCTCGCTTCATGAAAAAATCCTTTGTTAGAGAGATAGTCGTGGCTTTACTGACGCCACGTTTCGGGGCGGCGGAAACTCGATCCCAGTCGCGGGAATGTTCGTTAGTGCCCTTTTTCTCTTCGCTTTTGACGGTGCTCCACAGCAATGTAAGTGACCGTGTCCCAGGCATTGTGAATCCCGACGAACAAAAGCAAGAGCGAGGTCGTAGCAATCACGAATAGAGACGCCGTGGGATGCCACGCGAGCAGGATCGCTGCCGCTAGCAATCCTGCGTACCCGACCAGGGGGAGTCCGGCATACCAGAACCAATCCTCGGCGTCCGGGGCATAGCTGGTCTGCCGCCGCGCGTGCCTGATGACCACGATCGCGTACGCGACTCCCGCCGCTCCGCAGGCCTCCAAGACGAACCCAGCATTGGAGAGCGCTTGCCACGGCGCGCTCAAGACCGCCGAGACCAGCAGGACGGCGCAGAAGTGTACCACCGTCGGCGTACCGAAGGCGCGAATTTCCAGCATGCCACCCGCCGATTGCGCTTCAGCGACCAGAGCGATCACTACGAACTGCAGCCCGGTCAATGCTCCGGCCGACGAGCCGACTATGACATAGAAACTTTCCCAACGCGCAAGCGGTGAGAGCGCGGCTTCTTCCATGATCATGGCATCCTCGCTTGAAGACACTGCTGCCCGCTGACTGTGATAAACGAACTCCCCGGCCTCGCAACAAACGCGAAAGGCCAGGCACTCGGTTACGCTGCTGCTTTCGCGCTGCGCTTGAAAAAGGTAAGCAGTTCCTCGTTGACCTGGTCTTTGAGGGTCGAGCACATGCCGTGTGGCGCCCCCTGATAGATTTTCAGTGTAGCTCCCTTAACAATCTTGGACGAGAGCATGGCGGAGGCACCGATGGGCACGATCTGATCGTCGTCCCCATGGAGGATGAGCGTTGGCACATCGAACTTCTTGAGATCTTCCGTGAAATCCGTTTCCGAGAAAGCCTTAATGCAGTCGAAGACAGCTTTGTGTCCAGCGATTATCCCCTGTAACCAGAACGAGTCGCGCAAACCTTGCGAGACCTTGGCGCCTGGCCGGTTGGCGCCGTAGAACGGCGCGCTGAGATCTTTGAAGAATTGCGAACGATCGGTGAGGACTGTGGCGCGAATCTGGTCGAATGCGTCCATTGGCAGGCCGCCGGGATTGGCGGCGGTTTTCAGCATCAACGGCGGCACCGCGCCGATCAGCACGGCCTTGGCGACACGTTTGGTGCCGTGGCGACCAATATAGCGGGCGACTTCGCCGCCACCAGTAGAGTGACCGACATGGATCGCGTTTTTCAGGTCAAGCGTTTCAACCAGGGTTGCGAGATCGTCGGCGTAGGTATCCATTTCATTGCCGTCCCACGGCTGGCCGGATCGGCCATGGCCGCGGCGATCGTGCGCGATGCAGCGGTAGCCGCGGTCGGCCAGGAACAGCATCTGGTCTTCAAACGCGTCCGCGCTCAGTGGCCAGCCATGACTGAAGACTACCGGCTGTCCTTTGCCCCAGTCCTTGTAATAGATCTGCGTGCCATCTTTTGTCGTGATCGTGCTCATAAGATTTCTCCTTAGATTTTGGTTGGTAGAAGTTGAAGCCGCGCCGGACCTCCTCTCATCGGGCCGGCAAACAGGAAATACGACCGATCAAGCCGTCTTCACAGGTTCGTTCCGGAACTTTTTCGTTGCGAGAATGGTAAGCGCGACGAAAATCACCAGAACAACGAGCTGCGCAACCAGGAATGGTGGCTCTTTCTGCGTTGGCGCCAGCTCTTTCAGTGCCGGCACTTTCTCGAAGGCCTGGACCACCCCGACGAAGACATTGAGATAGAGCGCAACTGAGGTGCTGACCACGTAGATCCGACGCCAAGCCCCGGCGAGATGGAACACGTAGCGCGCAAGGATTGCAATCGCGAGCACCACGACATTCACCTTCGTACACGTATTGATTAGCCTGGTGGGGATCGGCTCAGGATTCGTAGTTATCTTCGGGCTGCTCGCCGGGAAGCGACTCAACGGCTGGACCGCCCTTTTTCTGGCGACTACAGTGGCAACGAGTGTGACCGGGTTCGGCTTCCCGTTCGACCACCTCTTGCCCTCCCATAAAGTCGGCATCATATCGTAGATCCGACGCCAAGCCCCGGCGAGATGGAACACGTAGCGCGCAAGGATTGCAATCGCGAGCACCAGCAACGGATGTCGTCATGCCGAAAATCATGATGAACGTCCTCTCGGAACTCACTTCTCTTGCTTTCTAGCTCTGACACATCATCACGCATTCCCATGCAACCGACTCCCAAGCGCGAGACGATCGCGACGTATGAACAAGATCACACTGTCCATGTTTATACCGATTTAGATGGCTGCACCCACGCTCGGTTCCTTTTTTTCCGATTCGCCCAGCAGGCCCGCCCACTATCACGCTTCACTGACGTTCCCGCGCCCCTGCGAACCCCCGCGAGTGCCAAAAATGCTACAGTAAAATTCGATGGCCGCTCCCCAATCGCGCTTTGTTCGGGCCTGCAGGGCACAACCTGTGGATACCACGCCAGTGTGGTTCATGCGTCAAGCCGGACGCTACATGCCCGAGTACCAAAAGATTCGCAAGAAACATTCACTGATCGAGATCTGCAAAAACCCGGCGCTCGCTGCTGAAATAACGATTACCGCCGCCGAAGTTCTGGGCGTGGATGCGGCAATTATCTTCGCCGACCTGTTACTTCCGTTGGAAGTCATGGGCCTCCCGTTCCATTTCTCGGCTGGGGAAGGACCGGTAATTGAACATCCCATTCGCGACATCACTGCCATCGGGCGCCTCGGCACTGACCACGCCTCTGACCTCGGATATGTGTCCGAAGCAGTTCGCCTGGTCTCTAAACACTTCGAAAACCGCTTGCCGCTGATTGGCTTTTGCGGCGCTCCGTTCACGCTGGCAAGCTACATGATCGAGGGCGGAGGGTCGCGCAATTACACAAATACGAAGAAGATGATGTACTCCTCACCTTCAGCCTGGGATGAACTAATGTGCAAGCTGGTCGCAGTGCTATCTCAATATACAGCGCAGCAAGTGGCGGCAGGGGCAGATGCTATTCAGGTATTTGATAGCTGGGTAGGATGCTTGAGTGTTGGGGACTACCGGCAATACGTTCTCGCACATACCACTGAACTGGTAAAAGGACTGCGGAGGACCGGTGTACCGGTCATTTATTTTGGCACCGAAACCACCACACTATTGCCATCGATGAAAGAAACTGGGGCCGAAGTCATCGGACTCGACTGGCGCATCCCTCTCGACGACGGTTGGCGCAGCATAGGCTTCCAGGGCGCGGTTCAGGGGAATCTGGATCCTGTAGCGCTATTCGCTGATTGCAAGGAGTGGCAGCCGCGCGCGGAGGAAATTTTGCGTCGCGCAGCCGGACGTCCGGGACACATCTTTAACCTGGGTCACGGCATTCTGCCGGAGACGCCAGTCGAGAATGTGAAGGCCCTGGCTGAGTTCGTACGCGAACGTTCAGCGAAAATCGCTGTGACTTCCGGCTAATGCTGTGGGCCCAATTCACCATCCAATGTCTACTCGATCCAAAGCCGAAAAAACAGCGGTCCTGCTGCTGGCTCACGGCACTCCGGAGTTGGTGGACGATGTTCCCGAATTCTTACGGTACGTCACCGGAGGGCGTCCTCTACCACCGCAGTCTGTCGAAGAGATCAAGCGCCGATACGGGGTGATCGGCCAATCTCCGCTGAACGAGATAACTATGCAGCAGGCGAAAGCGCTGGAGCGGGAGGTAGGCCTGCCTGTGTATGTCGGTATGCGCAATTGGAAACCTTTCATCGCGGACGTGGTCAAGAGGATTGCGGCGGACAGCGTTGCACGTACGATTGCGATCTGCATGGCCCCGCAGAATTCGCGAACCAGCGTCGGACTTTACCGCCGTGCAGTGGTGGGCGACAACGGTACCCCTTTCGCGCTCGAGTTTATTGAATCGTGGCACGATCACCCCCTATTGGCGGAGGCATTCGCCGACAGACTGCGGGCTGGTTGGGAGATGGCATGCCGCGACTCGCTGGTAAAAATCCCCATTATCTTCACGGCGCACAGTGTCCCCCAGCAGACCATCGCGGCCGGTGATCCATACGACAAACAGGCATGTGAAACTGCGGAATTGGTGGCCTCGGTGGCGGACATCGCGGCTGAAGATTGGAGTTTCGCATTCCAAAGTCAGGGAGTGTCCGGAGGCCCGTGGATTGGACCAACCGTGGAACATACTATTCTGCGCTTGAAAGAAAAAGGACACCGCGGAGTATTTATTCAGCCGGTAGGATTTCTTTGTGACCATGTTGAAGTGCTCTACGATATTGACATCGCATTCCAAGACTTCGCGACCAAACACGGAATGCGATTGTGGCGGGCGGAGTCATTGAATGACTCACCGAAGCTGATTGCGGCCCTCGCCGACTTGGTTCGTTCCCGGGTCGAGCGCGGGAAAGGGAAGAGCTAGCGGAAGCGCTTGTGTGACATCTAATACCAACCGATGTTTTCATCAACACGCGGAATGTAGAAACTTGGGAGCATCCACCGTAGCTGTGCGCTGCGTCCAAACATGAAACGTATAGCGGTCATCGGCGGAGGAATTTCCGGCCTGTCCGCGGCCTTTAGTCTTGAACAAAATCGCCGCGCCGGTGCTCCGATCCAATATGTACTCTACGAAAGCAGCCCTCGGCTCGGGGGTGTCCTCCTTACCGAGCGCGTCGACGGATTCGTAATCGAAGCAGGGCCTGATTCCTTCCTTACAGAAAAGCAATACGCCGCGGACCTCTGCCGTCGAGTCGGTCTCGCCGATCAACTCATCACATCGAATGATGCGGAACGTAAGACTTACATCCTGGTCAAAGGCAAGCTGGTCGCCATTCCTGAGGGACTGATGTTCATGGTGCCGACCAAGATTCTGCCCACCGTCTTCTCCCCTCTTTTTTCTTTGGGAACGAAGCTGCGCGTAGCACGCGAGTGCTTTCAAGCTCGACGGAAAGCCGACCTAGATGAAACGGTCGCCGCCTTCTTCGAACGTCATTATGGTCGAGAAATGGTTGAACGAGTCGCCGATCCATTGCTCTCCGGGATCTACGGCGGTGAGGCTTCCCAGCTAAGCGTTCGGGCCGTTTTGCCGCGTTTCGTGGAGTTGGAGAGTACACATGGAAGCCTGGGCCGTGCAATGGCGTCACGTCGCAAAGCGGAAAGCACTCCTGCACGCCCCTTGTTTACTTCTTTGAAGAGCGGAATGCAGCAAATGGTGGATGCCATCGTAAACGATCTTTTGCCGGCTACCGCCCGTCTCAACACGCGGGTGGACGCAATCCACAGACGGGAAGTTGATTGGCTCGTATCAGCGGGCGCGAAGTCCGATACTTTCGATGCTGTAGTCGTTGCAATTCCTGCGCAAGCGGCGGCTAGACTGCTGCAGGCGAACAGCCCTGAACTCGCCTCGGAGCTGGCCAGTATCCATTACGGTTCCTCCGTTACCGTAGCCTTGGGGTACGATCAGGAAGTCCGCTCTTACCTGCCGCCGGGGTTCGGCTTTCTTGTGCCTCGCAGCGAAGGCAAATCTCTCCTCGCCACCACATTCGTACACCAGAAGTTCCCTTATCGCGCTCCCGAGGGCCAAGCCTTGATCCGATGTTTTCTCGGGGGCACGAGCAACGAAGATATACTCCAGATTTCAGAAAAAGAGATCGTGCAAATCGTGCGGAACGAATTGCGAGAGATCCTCGGCATCCACGCCGCGCCTTTACTGTCGCGCGTCTACAGATGGAAGAGTTCGATGGCGCAGTACGAAGTCGGACATCTCGAACGACTGGAACGCATCAAGAACCTCCGAAACCAACTTCCGGGTCTGGCTCTCGCCGGTAATGGGTACGATGGCATTGGTGTGCCGGATTGTGTTCGCTCAGGAATGTCCGCCGTTTTGCATGTATTCGCTTCTCTCGGTTTAGCTACAACGGAACCTGCGGCGAAGGTCTCTCAGACTGCTTGACCATTACCTGCGTAACCCGAGTAACCAAATACTGTGCAGAAACAAACTCTGCACGCGCGTGTTATTAGTGATCGAGAAGTCGAGGAGATTCTTGATGCGCGTCCGGAGTGGCACGATTTTATCGCTCACGATCTTGTTAGTTTGCCTGGCTTGGGGACAACAGGAGAACCAAAAATCCCAGAGAACTCAAGGCGATATGGCGGGCATGCTTATGTCTGGCGAATCCGCGTCAGACACGTCCCCGATGAAGGATACGCTGACCAGGAGCAGTGAGGGCAGTGCACACGCCATGAATTCCATGCAAGACCATCACCTGAATATGGGTCCGCATATGATAATAACGACACTGCGCGATCCGAACCCCGGGGATGAAAATCGCGCGGATCAGATCGCCGTGGCTGCCCGGGAAACCGCAGACAAGTACAAGGATTATCAAGCTGCTCTGGCAGACGGATACAAGATCTTCCTGCCCAACCTGCCGCAAAGGCAATATCACTTTACGAACAACCGGTACGCCTTTGAAGCCGTGTTCCGTTTTAACCCCGAACATCCGACATCGCTGCTCTACCAGAAAAACGGTGACGACTACAAGCTGATCGGTGTCATGTATACCGCGCCCAAAAATGCCAGCGAAGATCAACTTGACCAGCGAATCCCGCTCAGTATTGCCCAATGGCACGCCCACGTGAATCTGTGCATGCCGCCTCCAGATCGGAAGCGGGAATTGTGGGGGCCGCACACGAGTTTTGGACTTACCGGTTCAATCTCAACCAAAGAAGATTGTGATGCCGCCGGTGGCAAATTCGTGCCCCAGGTTTTCGGATGGATGGTGCACATGTATCCGTTCGAGCAGAAGCCGGCCGATATCTGGTCGGTCGAGCGGCAAGCGCACCACCATAACCACGGAGACTAGCAAGAACCTCCGAAGGCCCAACATTTGACTGACAGTTTTCTTGTTGAGGTTGAGATCACGGTTGGAACACCCAACGGTCGCTTACCAGGAAATTCATGATCGAACACGCTGTTATGGTGACTATGTTGGCCACTAGATAGTGAAAGTGTGCCACGCCTGCCAGCAAGTACATCATCAGCAAGTTGCCGCTGATAGAGAGGGCTCCCGTGCTCAGGTTAAACTTCAGAAAACGCGTGAAGGCGTCGCTTGGCGCTGGTTGTCGGGATAGTCGATCGAACCAGGTAAAGTGCTCGTGCCAGAAGAAATTATGAATGACGGTCGCTTCGACCGCAAGCGCCGTAGCCCACAAATAGTCCAGTTGTAACCATCCTTTGAACGTGGCCAGAGCGAGCAGTTGCACAATAATTCCAATACCCCCAACGGCATTGAATTTCAGCCAGCGAATACCTATCCGGCGCCGCTCTTCCGTGCGTTGGTTTCGGCTGATCCAATCGTCCAAATTCTGATTGGCGTGGACTTTCATTGAATCCGCTCCTCCATATACAAACGGTGTGCGTTACGAGCGCTGAAGAACATCAATATGAGGCTCATGCCGAGGAGCCCGATGGTTCCGCCGATGTCGAATAGGCGATAACGCCCGCCAAGTGCAATGGGACGGAACAGAACCACAACATTGCCTACCGCTAAGAGCAAACGAAGCTCGGTGGGTCCGAGACGCCAGAATGAGAGGTGAAACTCACCCAGTGTGTACGTCGCGAGATAAGACTGAATTGAAAGCAGCAGGAACCCGACCAGCAAACCGATCGCGATGTAGGGGTGCATATATCCCGAGAACGCCAAGCCTCCCATCAGGAACAGCGCGCCGAAACTGTCGATCATGTGGTCGACATAAAACCCGTAACGGGGACGTTGCTGTTGCCGCACTCGGGCCAGGGTGCCGTCGAGGCTGTCCCCCAGCCAATTTATCGCCAAGCACCATACGACCCCGAGTAGGGCGTGCGGATTCCAGCGGGACAGCGCGTAGAAAACCCCAGCCATGATCTGTGCCAGAAATCCCAGCGCGGTCAGATGATCTGAGTTGATCCAGCCTGGTGTGCGCTCCGCCATCCAGGTCAATGCGCGTTTTTCCGCTGACGCCACAAAACTCTGTTGGACGCGCCGGGCATTTGAGAATCCGGATCCTCCGCGCCGTACTTCGCCCAAAATTCCGGGATCGGTCTGCTCGCAGTATTCGCTTAACGAACTCCCCATAGTTTGACTCGCCATAGACATCCCTCCATGAGCGCCAATTTGCCTATGAAGTTCCGTCCACACAATGCACTACGGATCAATCGCAGCACAAAGGAATATCAACCTGTAAATCCTTGCAAATGCTATGGATGAAAGGAGAGGTAAATCGTAAGCAAGACGCAGTGGAGAACTGTCGCCGGCGCTACTGCGAAGCCGATTCCTGTACTGCTGATCTTAGTTGGTCCACAGACCAAGCGATTTGTTCTGCTGTGACCACTGCCGGCGGCGCGATCAGCAAATGATCACCGGAGGTTCCATCTACGCAGCCCTGTACTGGGTAAACGAGCAGCCCGCGATCAAGTGCCGCTTGCGCCACACGCGCTGCAAAATTCAATTCCGGAGGAAACGGTTGCTTGCTCCTCTTGTCGGCGACGAATTCGACGCCCCACAGCAGTCCGATGCCCCTTACGTCACCTATCGAGGGGAGATTTCGCAAACTATCGAGCTCTAGCCGCAGTTGCTCGCCGATGCTTCCGGGCTGACCCGAATCCGCTGCTTGCACTAGTTTTCTCGATTGAATCAGATGCAGGACAGCTCGTCCCGCTGCCATCGAGATCGGGTGCGCATTAAAGGTGAAACCGTGTATGAAGGATCCCGAACCCGCGGCGATCGCGTCTCTGACTTTTTTACTCGCAATCACTGCCCCCAAGGGCGCGTACCCGCTGGAAAGGCCTTTGGCGGCAACGAGAATATCCGGAGCCACTCCCCAATGCTCGACCGCGAAGTTCCGCCCTGTGCGCCCCATACCGCTCATCACTTCATCGACGATTAGCAAAACACCATTCCGAAGGCAAATCTCGGCTACTGCCCGTAGATACCCCGGCGGAGGCAGGACCCCGCCGAGGGTCGCGCCGCTGACCGGCTCAAAAATGAATGCCGCCGCCTCGCCATTGGTCGCCTTTATCGCTCGCTCCAACTCCTCGGCGTACTGCTGTCCGCAGTTTTGGCAGCCATCTTTGCAGTCATAGGCGCAGCGGTAGCAATAAGGAAATCCAAGGTGCTCAAATTCGCGCACCATCGGAAGGTATATTTCACGGCGCCGTTTGTTCCCGGACACCGCCAATGCGCCCAGCGTGGACCCGTGATAGCTCTGCTGCCGACTCACAATCCTGTAACGTCGAGCCCGGCCGATCTCGACCTGATATTGCCTGGCGAGTTTCAGCGCCGTCTCTACCGACTCGGAGCCACCGCTCGTGAAATACACGCTACCGCCGCGGAAGTTTTCTCCCGCAAACTCCAGCAGTTCCTCGGCATATTTTTCCGCCACCGGGGTCGTGAACTGACTACTGTGCACGAACTCTAGCTTCGTAGCCTGTTCAGCCATGGCCGCCGAGATCTCCGCCACCCCATGGCCGACAAAATTCACCGCCGCCGAGCCAGAAAAGTCGAGATATCGTTTGCCTTCAGAGTCCCAGACATGGACGCCTTCCCCGCGTATGGCGGCGGGAAATAATTTGCGGAATGATCGGCGGAGAACGGCTGAGACAGCAGAAGATTCAGAAATGGTAGGGTCCGCCACGCCTCGGATTATCCGGCGAGGTGCAGGCAGGTGTCAAAAAATGCGGAAACAGGAGTGATTTTCAGTGGAACAGTTTGCGCTGGCGATGCGACTCAGTTTTCGAGAAGTGCCTTCATTCCTTTTTCGTCGACTATTTTCACCCCCAGCTCCCTGGCTTTGTCCAGTTTGGAACCCGCATCCGCCCCGGCGATTACGAAATCGGTCTTTTTACTTACCGAGGACGCTACGCGTCCGCCCGCATCCTCAATCATTTTCTTGGCTTCATCCCGGCTATAGTGCGCCAGAGTGCCGGTTAATACAAAGGTTTGGCCGGCAAGTTTCGTCCCGCGCTCTTTCCTTTTTCCTTTTAATGTGAGCCCTGCGTTGCGGAGTTGTTCCACCAGGTCACGGTTCCGTGGTTCCTGAAAGAACTCCGCAATACTTTGTGCGATGCGGGGCCCGACCTCGTTAACCTGCTCAAGCTCTTCTTCGCTGGCGTTCATAATCGAGTCGAGCGATCCGAAGTGCTCCGCCAGGAACTCCGCGGTGCGTTCGCCCACGAATCGGATTCCAAGACCATAAATCACCCGCTGAAGCGGCAGTTTTTTGGAGGCCTCAATCTCGTTCAGCACATTCTGGGCGGATTTATCGCCCATGCGTTCCAGTTTCAGCAAGTCATCTTTGGTGATCCGGTAAATATCAGCAACATTGTTTACCAGACGGCGCTCGGTGAGTTGGTTCACCAGCGCGTCTCCCATGCCGTCTATGTTCATCACGCTGCGAGCCGCAAAATGCAAAATAGTTTCACGCAGTTTAGCGGGACAATTCGCATTCACGCAGCGATGATCGGCCTCACCCGGTGTGCGTACGACTTTGCCCCCGCATACCGGACATCTTTCCGGCATGTGGAAACTCTTGTGCCCACGCGGGTGATCTTTGTCGTCAACCACTCGTACGACTTTGGGGATCACGTCCCCGCCACGCTCGACTTCAACCCAGTCACCGATCTTTACGCCAAGGCGCTCAATCTCATCCATGTTGTGCAACGTGGCACGGCTAACAGTTGTCCCCCCGATTGGGACCGGCCTCAGCATGGCAACCGGCGTGAGCTTTCCGGTGCGGCCGACTTGCACGATGATGTCCTCGACTTTAGTGGTGCCACCGCGTGCAGCGTACTTATAAGCAATCGCCCATCGTGGGGCCTTGCCGGTGTAGCCCAGCTCTTCCTGTAAAGACCTGCGATCTACCTTGACCACGATGCCGTCGATTTCATGCGGCAAATTGTCGCGTTTTCCTTCCCATTGTTGGATGAATGTCCAGACCTCTTCCATATTGTTCGCCAGCTTGCGGCTTGGGTTTACCTTGAAACCTGCAGCTTCCAGAGCGTCCAGCGTTTCAGAGTGCCGGTCTAACAAAGTCCGGCCGTTGGTAAGCAGCGAGTAGCCGAAAAAGTCCAGCCGTCGCTGCGCCGTGATGCTGGGTTCGAGCCGGCGGACAGTGCCGGCGGCGGCATTGCGCGGGTTGGCAAACTTCGACAAGCCTTGCCGCTCCCGTTCTTCGTTCATTTTCTGGAAGCCTGAAAGTGGCATCAGCAATTCGCCACGTACTTCGAAGTCCAATGGGAGACCCGCTTTCTTCAGCCTCTCCTTGGAAATAGAAAGCGGTACGGAACGTACGGTGCGCACGTTGGACGTAACGTCCTCGCCCACGTTGCCGTCGCCACGAGTGATGCCGCGTTCCAGTTGCGCGCCGGCATAGCGAAGCGCCATTGACATGCCGTCCAGCTTGAGCTCGCATACGTATTCGATATCTTTGCGGCCACTCAGTTCGTGCACCCGGCGTTCCCAGGCGCGCAACTCGACCTCACTATAGGTGTTGTCCAACGAGAGCATCGGCGAGGAGTGACGAACTTTGAGAAAACCTTCGCGGGGCTTCCCGCCGACGCGTTGGGTGGGAGAATCTGGCATGATGAGGTCCGGATGTTCTGCCTCCAGATGCTTAAGTTGCTCCATCAGCTTGTCGAACTCGGCGTCACTGATCTCGGGATCGTCGAGCACGTAGTAGCGGTATTCGTGCTGGCGAATTTTGTCCCGTAAAGCGTCGATCTTCTTCTGAATATCTTTAGTCGCGGTTGGCATCAGGGGAAATAGTGGTCCGACAGCCGAGGATGATCCCAGGGCCGCAGTCGGCGCGCAGCAATAGTCTTTCACAAAATCGGGCTGGTGAGATTCACCAGCCCGAAAACCAGAAGTGCGTGCGGTAAATTACACCAGGTCTTCCACTTTGAGCTGCGTTCCCATATCTTTCCAGGAAGTTCGGAACTGCTTCTCGACAAAATCAGCGTCGTAGGTTCGTCCCTCTGACTTCAAAGCTTGCTGCAAACCGAACAATGAACGTGGATTACGTGGGTTACGGTCGAGATCCTCGCGGAAAACTTTCTCGGCTCCCGCCGTATCTCCATTCATCAGCAATGCCGCCCCCAATGACTCACGCACTGGGAAAAACCAATCTGGCGGTTCGCCATATTTTAGCGAGTCCTGAACCGAGACCGCTTCGCGCAACATTGAGACTGCGTTGTTATTGTCTTTCTTGGCCAATGCAATCTTGGCGCCTAAAACGTTCTCTGCGATTTTCAAGATGTCCTTGGCCTTGTTGTTGACAGGCATGGCGAAGATAACGTCAGGAGGCGTATTCTGCTCCGCCTGAGCAACTGCCTTATATTCTGCTTCGGCCTCGCTTACCTTGCCCGTTCCGGCTAATGCCATGCCTCGTGCGAAATGCCAGAACGTAGTCGTCGTCTTCATAGCAGGGTCCGGCTGTGGCAGAGCGAGGATCTGGTTCCACTTGTGGAAACGAACGTCTACTGCCAACGGGATTGTCATAAAGCCCTCGAGCGGCGGCATATCCTTGACGTGCGGACCCACGTGGGCGGCCAGCATGTCAGCATTTTTCCTGGCTTCCGGATAGTTACCCTTCATAGCTGAGCACGCGGCGATAAAGTGCAGGTTATGGCTGTAGTACATCATCGGGTAAATACCCTGCACCCCACTCGCCTTGATGTAGGCTCGGTCGACTGCTGCCGCTTCTTCGTTGGTTTTCACTGCCGACTCATAGTCCCCGGTGCGAATATAGATATGCGCAGGCATGTGAACGATATGTCCGGCCGCGGGTGCGAGCGACGCTAACTTGTTGGCGCCAGCTAAGGCACGCTCCGGGTTGGGTGAAGCTTCCACGGCATGAATGTAGTAGTGAACGGCGCCCATGTGGTTGGGATCGCGGCGAATTACCGATTCCAGAGTCGATACCACTTCCTCTGTGCCCACTTCTGGACTGCCATCGTGGTGCCACAGTCCCCAAGGGTGCAAATTCATGCCGGATTCCGCAAATAACGTGGCCGCATCCAGATCATCAGGATATTTCTTGACTACCTCCCGCATTGCGTCGCGGTATTCCTCGGCAGACTTCTTCCGATCTGAGTTCGGCTCGGGCGGAAACCGCTTTGCCAGTGCCTGAATGTAATCGCGTTCGCTGGGGGAAGCGTTGGCCGACATGTCTACGGCCTTCTGAATAGCTTCATGCGCCTGTTTGAAACGATCATCACTCGCTGAATCGTTATAGTTTGGTCCCACTGCTTCAGCGATTCCCCAATATGCCATAGCGAGCTTGGGATCCAGTTCGCTGGCGCGCTGGAACGAATGTGCTGCTTCGTCGTGATTGAAAGCGTAGATGAGGCGTAGTCCCTGATCGAAAAACTGCTGTGCTTGAGGGTTGCTGGTCGAAACCGGATGATGAAGATCTCCTAATCCCGACATTAACGTTGCGGCCTTCGGCCGGCCAGGGGACGCATGCTCCTGCGCTAGCGTTGTTGCTGCCAGTAAAGTAAGGAACAGAATTGATGACAGGTATTTCACGAGGTAGTCCTCCTGAGATCGAAGTATCGAAATTGATTCCAACAGAGCCAAGGAAGGAAATGCTTTAAAAACCCGAGTGCGCATAGCTTAGTCAAATTCCGAGAGATACGCAATAATGTCGGCGCTGGTAAGCTGGCAGTCTGGACCCTAATCCGTGCACAAGGCAATTCTTCTCTACAACCCGCTCGCTGGCCGCCGGCGGAAGCGCCGTCTGGCCGATGTCGAAGCGGCTCTGACTGTGTTGCGAGCCGCGGGCGTAGAAGCCATTTCCGCGGCAACACACTCGGGCGCACGAGCGGGTGAGCAGGCGCAGGAAGCGATTGAATCCGGTTGCGACACTGTTTTTGCCTGCGGGGGTGATGGGACAATCCACGACGTGTTGCAGGGCATGGTGGGCACTGCAGCTGCACTGGCCATCATCCCGCTGGGAACCGCCAACTCGCTGGCACACGACTTGCGGCTTCCCCAAAATCCGGCCTTGGCAGCGCGTGTCGCGCTGACCGCTCCAGCCCATCGAATCGCGGTGGGAAAAGTAAACTGTCTCGACTTCAGCGGAAATCAGACATCGCGCTATTTCCTGGTTGTGACTGGCGTCGGCGTAGACGCACACCTGTTCTATGCGTTGAGCGCGCCGCTAAAGCAGAGAGTAGGTATGGGAGCCTACTACGGCAAAGCTACCCATCTCTGGCTCAGTCATAGAATGGAGTCTTTCCTGGCTGAGTTTCGGGAACCCAATGTGGACCAACACCGTCGCATCCTGGTTTCGGAATTGTTAGCGGTGCGCATCCGGAACTTCGGGGGAATATTGCAGGAACTGGCACCCGGAGCATCGCTCCAGCGCAATGATCTGCGGCTGGTGCTATTTCGAACTTCCAATCGATTTTTCTACCTGCTTTACGTCCTTAAAGGATTGCTGCGGCAGAAGTGGAACATTCGGGGAATCGATCTGGCGCACAGCGACAAGATTAGTTGCCAGTGTTTGCCTGCAAGCCTGCCGAGAAATGGCAACCCACGGGTAAATTCCCGAATTTTCGTGGAAGCTGACGGCGAATTGCTCGGCACGCTTCCCGCGGAGATCAGCGTCGTGCCTGATGCCTTGACGTTACTAATCCCTTGAGATTTTGCATCCCGCAGTCTGGGGGTTTGTCTAATACTTCGATGACTCAACGCTGCGATCAACTTACAATGCATGCGGTCTGTGATTACACGGTTACATAAGATTCGGACTATTTGGAACCCGTCACCCATTTCCTGACTGGCGCGTGTCTTGGTCGCGCCGGGCTGAATCGCAAGACGGCGCTGGCCACGGCCACGCTGACACTCGCGGCCGAAGCTCCCGACATCGACGTGCTGGGTAATTTTCGCGGACCGGTCTTCGGTTTTGCTCATCACCGCGGGTTCACGCATTCGTTCCTTGGGGTTCCATTGGTTGCTGCGGTCGTCGTAGCATTGATCTATGCGATCTGGGCTTTTACCGGACGCAAGATCAAAGACCCCAATCGTCCGCCACGCTGGGCGGTGCTATTTCTGTACGCCTGTGTAGCTGGGTTCAGCCATATCCTGCTTGATTTCACCAATGCCTATGGGGTGCGCCCTTTCTGGCCGTTTTCGGAAAAATGGTACTCGTGGGACATTGTTTCCATTGTGGAACCCACGATTTTAGGATTTCTTGTACTTGCTCTCCTGCTGCCCGCCTTTTTCTCCCTGATAAGCGAAGAAATTGGAGAACGTCGAAAAGGCCCTCATGGCCGGCTGGCCGCTACTTTGGCCCTTCTAGGCACGGTGCTGGTGTGGGGAGTGCGTGATTACGAGCATCGCCGGGCACTCAGCGTTCTACGCGCCCGCTTGTATGAGAGCGCCGATCCCATTCGTGTATCCGCGTATCCCATGTGGGTTAATCCTTTTCTCTGGCACGGCATGGTTGAGACCAGGAACTTTTTCGCCAGCACGTTGGTGGACTCGTCCACGGCTGACGTTGACCCGGAAGGACACATGCGAATCTATTACAAACCAGAAGAGACACCCGTAACTCTGGCAGCGAAGCGATCTTATCTGGGACGCGTGTACCTCGACTGGGCGGAATATCCGCTCACCGAGACCGAGCAATTGAACCAAGGCTACCTAGTCCGCTTTCGCGATTTGCGATATGAGGACCCAGAACGAGTGCGTCGCTCGCCGCTATCGGCCGGAGTCGAACTGGATCAGAACCTGCGAGTAGTGGCGGAAATCTTCGGGTGGCGCAGATCCCGGTCCCTCACGGAGCCGGGAACATCTAGCGTTGGACTTAGCGTCCCCTTCCGGCTCGTTCCCGTATTGGTATCTGCCGAGCGCGGAAGGAAATCCAAATAGAGTCTGCTTTGCGGGGCATTTATTTCGTAACAATATGCTAAGGTCTGAGTGGGGAATTCTTTTGCCATTTCACTTTGTAAGGCGCGTTAGTCTCATTCTTTTATTGGCGATGGGTTCCTGCGTGGCACAGCAGAGCAGCCATATCGTTCCAGCTCAGGACAGGACGGCATCCGATGACATCGGAACATCGCAATCCTCGTACGAACCAGACGGATTATTCGCTAGCGAAGAAAACAGGGATGAGCCTCTGATGCAGCCGAACCGGGATCGGTTGGCGCACGCAGAGGCTGCTCATGCATCCGAGGCGCAGGGCAATCGGACGGTCGACAAGAAGAAAAATACCGGCGATACTGAAAAGCCACAAACCACTTTGGTCGAAATGCGCGATCTTCCGATCATATGGCTGATTGGACCTTATGTTCCCAGCGACCGGCCGCTCCAACCGTTAACTACCGATGAGCGCAAAGAAGCCTATCTCCGGCAGACGTTCCTAACCGCGGGTTCTTACGTCGCCAGCCTTTTCAATGCGGGCGTTGAGCAGGCGCGCGACGTTCCCTCCGCTTGGGGCGGTGGAATGCAAGGCTATGGACGACGCTTCGGCTCGCTGTACGGGCAGTTTGTGATCCAAAGCACTGTGCAAGCAGCCGGCAATGCGGCTCTCGGTTACGAACCCCGTTACGACTTATGTAAGTGCACCGGCTTCTGGCCTCGCACGCGTCACGCCATCGTAAGAAATTTCGTCACTTATAACCGGACAGAACGGGAACTACGTCCTCAATTGCCGTTGTACGCCGGAGCACTCACTGCGGGAATGATGTCGAGCCTGTGGCTACCCGGCCGGCGTAGCGCCTGGCAAGAGGGCGGACATTCTGTGCTGAGCCAGGTAGGTTACGGCAGCGCAATCAACGTGGTGAGCGAGTTTGCGTTGGACATCCTGCACAAGCTTGGAATGAAAAAAAAGTAAGTGGATTTTGGCGAATCGGAAATTTGCAACTTCGTACATCACTTTTATTCCCGCTTCATGTTATCGATCATGGCGAAAAGCTGGCTACGATCGACCACCTCAACAAACGGCTTCCCCTGGGTCTTGTTACTGACCACATAAATCGTCGGCGTATGCTCCAGGCCGATGCGGTTGCCCAGGTCCCGATCGGCGGTAACTTGGGCCGCGAGCTTACCCTGCGGATCGACCACAAAGGGGAGATTAAGCTTGTGATCCGCGGCGAACTTCTCCGCGACGGCGTGCAGATTCAATGGCGTGATTTCGAGCTGATGCCGAAAGACCTCGTCGCGAAATTCGTTCCCAACGTTCTTGGAGTGAGTATCAAAGTAGCGTGCCAGCACAGCCGCATCGAAGGCCCACGGGTGCTTGGGCAGCGGGAAATCGTGACGAACGACGGGGATGTTGTAGGTTTTCGCTGCCTCTTCAAGTAGCGGCGCGGCACGAGCGCAATCGGGGCATTCGAGGTCCTCAAATACCACGATCGCCACTTGGGCGCCTTTAGGTGGCTTGAGGACGGAGTTGGTCGTGTCTTGAGCCGCGGTCAATATCGCGACGAAAAGGATAGCGAAGGCGAAGAGGATGCGCTTTCTCATAGATGTTTAGATGCGAAACGTGCGGTGGATTGCACTCTGGTGCCAATGTTAAACGAATCGGACCGCCGCTGTCATTAGGCTGAGTCTTCATCACTAAGGGCCTCCAACCCGATCAGGAGCGGAACCTATATTTCAGTTGCACTGACAATTCTCGTGGATTGGCGTAATGCGTGCCTCCGAACGTGTTGCTGTTATCCAGCAAGTATCGATTGTTGGCAAGGTTAAGGGCGGTGAAACTCAAGCCCCAATTCTCTCCAAAGGATTTCCCAAACGATAAATCATACGTGGTGTGTGGTGGCAAGTTTGCCGGCCCGTTGCCATCAAGGAAGCCGGAGCCATAGGAAACGTTAAACGCCGTCCAAGCCCGCCAGGGCAGGTCGAGATTGAGGCCCGTAGTGAGAGTGTTGCGTTGGTCGTGGTCGAGGTAAAAGTAGCTATCTTCGGGAGGCGAGAAATCGGTAAGGCCCCCGGTTATGCCGCCAAATCCTTGAGCGTACTGGTGGGAGTAGGCGAGATGCCACTGAGCGCGTCCGGCCAAACGGGGTGAGGCAACGCTTGCTTCCCATCCGCGAATGCGGGCATGCTGAATGGTGAGCGGGAAGAAGATGTTGGAATTGCCAAGGACGTCGTGATCGAAAAAGTTGGTCGCTCCGGTGCGGAAGTTGGTGATATCAAGAGTCCAGCCGGCAAAAGGAATCGTCAGTCCGAACTCACGTTGTTGGTCACGCTCGCCCCGTAATGGCAGGAAACCAAAGCCCTGCTGGGCGGTGAGGTCAAGCAGTGGTCCTGAAACTGTGAGCAGCGGCGGAGATTGGTAATAGCGTCCCCAAAAGGCGCGAGCGACCCAGCCGAGCTTGGGAATGCGAAGGGCGGCGCCTATGCGAGGATCAGCGGCATTCTCCCTGATCTTTCCGTCGAAGTGGGTGAGGCGCACGCCGCCATTGAGAGTAAGCCAATCGGTTAGTTTGTATTGGTCTTCCAGAAAAACAGCTTCGACATTGCCGCGGACGACTTCGCGCTGGCGAAGCGGGGGGATGCTGCCGTCGCTGGTGATGATGGAGAAGAACCGATTATCGCGCTGGCTGAAGAATTGGATACCACCGCGCGCATTGTGGCGGCCACGAATGACGGCAAGCGACACCACGCCACCAGCGTAGTTGGAGCCACGGTCGTCTTCAGGGATAACAGGCGTGTCCTGAGACCCACCGATATAGTGGGCGCGGTTGAAGTGGTAGAAGGGCGAGACGGTCAGCACCGTGCCTTGGCCGATGGTGTGCAGCCAGGAAAAATTTACGAACGCATCGCGCTCATTCTCAACCTCGCGAATGCCACCGGCTTGCTGGTCGGGATCATTCGGTACCTGATAGTGGTCGCCACGCAGCGAAGTGACCAGGCGAAGCTGATCCGCGGAGGTCTTATTAAACATCAGCGAGGCGAAACCTCCGAGGCCTGCCGCTTGGTCATGCAGAATACGGGTAGAAGGCGTTTCTAGTCCGAGATCGGTGCGGTAGCCGGACAGGCTGGTGTAATAAGCAAAGCGTTCGGTATGATCGCCGAAGCTGATCTGGTCGTTGGTGTTGTTATAACTGCCATAGCTGCTGACGAGTTCCGCCTGCCGGTTGCGCTCGAATCCCGAGCGAGTCACGACATTAAAGACTCCGTAGGTGCGGTCGCCATATTCGGCGCTATAGCCGCCGCGCTGAACCTCGAGATAATCGATGTCCTTGGGATCAAACTGCGGGCCGACATTGGAAGCAATGTTGGTGTTGGGTACGGGCACCCCATCGAGCAGCCACGAGACCTGGTGTCCGCCGCGAATGTGAAGCTGATCATGGACCAGGTAAGCGCCGGGTGTGTAGTCCGTGATCATGTTCAGGCTGTTGGTCTGGTCGGCGCCTGGAGTTTGAGCAATCTGCTGTCGGCCGATCACGCCGCTTGTCGTCGATGATTCCGGGTTCACTGCCCACGGTGTGTCAGTGACATTGACTGTCTCAATGGCGCCAGCAAGGGCGAGCCCGAAGTGCAGTTTTGCGTCGCGGCCAGAAGTCAAAGTGATCTTTTGTTCCTGCGGGGCGAAGCCGGGCATGTCAACCGTAACCAGATATTCGCCGATGGGCACAGCGTCGAATTGGAATCCGCCCTGGTTGTCGCTGGTTGCAGTTTGCGCCCAGCCAGAATTTGTGGAATGGATGGTGACCTTCGCGCCTCGCACCGGGCGGTGCTGTGGGTCATGAATCAGTCCACGAACCGAACCGAAAATAGTGGCGCCCGCAAAGGCCGTAAGCAGCAACAGGCCGCCGAGCCGCGGGATACAAGACAAGTTCATTGAGCCTCCAGTGGCGAATATGCAAGTAATGCAGGCCATCGTGAAAGCAGCGCATCCTGGCTACGTGCGGAGTCGAGGCCGCGTCTCCGCCAGGGGTTGTCGGGGCAGGACGAACTGCGCCGGCTGATACTCTGCTCGATCGATCAGGAGGTAGGCGCGACCGGAGGAGCGCGAACGGAATGAAAGGCGTTCAGGTCAGCCGAGTAAGAAATCGGTTGGAATTGCGCTGGAACCAGATCCGCATGCTTGGAAAAATGGGATAAGACCGCCGTCCGAGGGTGGGCCCGCTGCGCTACCGCGAGCGCGGAGCAGCACTTGTGCTGGCCACAGGTAGCAGAGTGAAAGGCGACCTCCGGCCTGTCAGAGGAGGATGCGGACGTATGGCAACGTAGCTTCTTGCGCAAGCAGCAAGCGTGAGGAGCATCGGCTGAAATCGCCTGCACGAACGGTGCAAGCGTTCCTAAAAGCGCGACGAGCAATAACAGTCTGGCAGTGCGTCGATGCATTGGCTTCGCTTTGCCCACGCTGCTCCAAAGTAGAGACTTACGAATACAGAATAGGTTACAAAGGCGTTCCTGTTCAAGCGTGGCTGGCGTGGATGGTGGCCCGGCGCGGGACTCCCCAGCAGTTCACGTTTCGCGTTGGAAATAGTCTTTTCCCCCGCTTTATCGTACCTGGTTCAAAGTGGCTGGATTGAGGCCTAGTGTAGCAGCACATAACGTCCGCCACCGGTGAAGATGATGACCAGATTCATCACTACAAAGATGAGGTCGTAATGCCAGCCCTAGGTCTTCTCACCCCAGAAGCCAGTGTGCCAGACAAAAATCTTCTTCTGGATTGCGCCCAGCATGATCAGGATTAATCCCATCGCAGCAAGTTGGGGAAGCACGCCGAACGCGACTCCGAGGCCTCCCGCCAGTTCGGCTGCGCCGAGGAAAATGGTAAGGCCCTTGCTCATGCCAAATGCTCTTGCTTCGTTCCTCTGGATTCTTGAGATGGCTCCAGCCACTGTGGACGAAGACGATGCCAACCATGATTCGCAGCAGGAGCAGCCCGCCGTCAGCGAATTTAAAAAGTTGCAGAAACATGCGAGCAACTTGGCGGGCGGCACATGCTACCACTTCCACCCCAGTTGAGCCGTGAATTTCCACTGTGTTAGCATCGAAGTTTTCGCAGGCAACGTTGGGCTGGCCTGTACTCTGTCCTAATCCTTCTTCCGGGCCGAACGTTCTTCCCGAAGCCTGCCAAAGGAGCGAATCCGTGAAAGTTTATGAAGGCGCAAACATACGCAACGTGGCGTTGATCGGGCACGGGCACGCCGGGAAGACTTCGCTGGTCTCTGCGATGCTGTACACCGCCGGCGCAACCCAGCGACAAGGCCGGGTGGATGACGGTAGCGCAGTGACCGATTATGACGAGGAAGAGATCGCTCGCAAAATGTCGATCACGACTGGCATTGCTTACGCCGAGTGGGGAAAGACGAAGATCAACCTGCTGGACACCCCCGGGTTTAACATGTTCGTCCACGAGGTCAAGACGGTGCTGCCGGTGGTGGAATCGGCACTCGTCGTCGTCGACGGGGTTGCGGGCGTGGAAGTTGTGACCGAGCGCGTGTGGGGCTACTGCGACGAGGTCAAGCTGCCTCGGATGATCGTGGTAAGCCGCATGGATCGCGAACGCGCAGACGCCAATCGTGTGCTGGAATCACTCACCCAGGCTTTTGGGCGCACCGTTACACCGCTGCAACTGCCGATCGGTCGCGAGAAGAATCTCACCGGCGTAGTGGACCTGGTGCGAATGAAAGCCCGTACCTACCAGCTGGGCGGCGACGGCAAGGGCAAGGAAGGCGAAATTCCAGCTGATTTGAAAGATGCTGCGCAGGAGGCCCACGAGAAGCTGGTCGAACTGGTCGCGGAAGGCGATGACAAGCTGATGGAGGAATTCTTCGAGAAGGGAACAATTCCCGAAGAGCACCTGGTTCCGGCGCTGCACGACGCCATCCGCGAGGACAGGATTTTCCCCGTGCTCTTCACCTCCGGGCTGGGCAATGTAGGGGTGGACGAACTGATGGATTTCGTTGTGGATTACACTCCCGCGCCGACTGAACGTGGAGCCGTGGAGGGCGAAGTCACTAGTGGAAACGGCGAGCCGCCGAAGCGCAAAGTCGCCGACTCGGAGCCAGTCTCGCTATATGTCTTCAAGACGGTGTCAGACCCGTTCGCGGGGCGGATTTCGTACTTCAAAGTATTTTCGGGCGTGGTGAAGAATGATGCCACGGTGCAGAACTTCACGCGCAGCTCGCAGGAGAAACTGGCACATATTTCCATCATGCAAGGTAAAACTGCGGTCCCGGTTACAGAGTTGCATGCCGGCGATATTGGGTCGGTTGCCAAGCTGAGAGAGACGCTGACCGGCGACACGCTCGGGGACAAGGCTGCCCCGATTCAATATCCCAAAGTGCATTTGCCAGAGCCTGCAATCACCTTCGCCATAGAGCCCAAGAGTCGCGCCGACGAAGACAAACTCGGTCCTGGCATCCACAAGCTCATGGAGGAAGACGCGATGCTGCGCTTCTTTCGCGACCCGCAGACCAAAGAATTCCTCATCGCAGGCACGGGTCAGCAACACATTGAGGTAGTCGTCGCAAAGATGAAGAAGCGGTATCACACCGAAGTAAACCTGAAGGCGCCGAAGGTACCGTATCGCGAGACAATTCGCGGACGGGCTGACGTGCAGGGACGGCACAAGAAACAGACGGGAGGCCATGGCCAGTACGGCGACTGCAAGATCAAGATGGAGCCGCTGCCGCGTGGCGGGGAATTCGAGTTCGTCAACGACATCTTCGGCGGCGCGATTCCAAGGAATTTCATTCCTGCCGTGGAAAAAGGAATCAAAGACGCAGCGGCCCGAGGTTACCTCGCCGGATTCCCCGTGGTGGATTTCAAGGTCATTCTCTATGACGGCTCCTATCACGATGTCGATTCAAACGACCTCTCATTCCAAATGGCGGGCCGCATCGCATTCAAGAAAGCGATGGAACAGGCCAAGCCCACCCTACTGGAACCGGTAATGTCAGTCGAGATCACAGTGCCTGACGAGTTTGCCGGCACCATCATGGGGGATTTGAACAGCCGGCGCGGTCGCATTCAGGGAATGGACAACAAGGGAGGCAATACGGTAGTGAAAGCCGAGGTGCCCATGTCCGAGATGCTCACCTACGGCGCCGACCTGACCTCCATGACCCAGGGTCGCGGCAGCTTCAACATGGAGATGAATCACTACGACGTGGTGCCGGCTCAGTTGCAGGAGAAGATCATCGAGAAGGCGAAGGCGGCGAGAGGAGAAGTGAAGGAAGAGGAAGAGTAGGACACCAACGTCCACAATGGGAGGATTGATGGCCCGTCCACAATCTGCAATTGCCTGGCTTCTTGTTTCGTTCTACTATCCGTGCTGTGGCAACCCTCAAAAACATTCCTAAACTTCCGCAGGAACGCGAGCGGCTGGTCTCAGCGGCGCCCGTCGAAGACGATTCTTCGTTTGAGCTCAAACTGCGTCCGCAGCGGCTGGCGGAGTTTATCGGTCAATCCAAAGTAAAAGAAAATCTGGCGGTTGCGATCGAAGCGGCACGCTCACGCGGTGAAGCTTTGGATCATGTGTTGCTCTCCGGTCCTCCCGGGCTAGGCAAGACTACCCTTGCCAACATCATCGCCAACGAACTAGGCGCCGCCTTCCAGCAGACTTCTGGACCGACTTTGCAGATCAAGGGTGACCTGACCGCCATCCTTACCAATGTGCGGGATAAACAAGTGTTGTTTATCGATGAGGTGCATCGGCTGCAGCCCGCGCTGGAGGAGATTCTTTATTCTGCGCTCGAAGACTACAAGCTGGACATCATCATCGGGCAGGGGCCCTCGGCGCGCACCCACACCATGGATGTGAAGCCCTTCACTTTCATCGGTGCCACCACGCGGGCCGGATTGCTCTCTGCGCCGCTGCGCTCGCGCTTCGGCATTATGCTGCGCCTGGAATTCTACGGTCACGACGACCTGCTCATCATCGTGAAGCGATCGGCGGAAATTCTGGGGGTCGAGGTGGATAAAGCTGGCGCGATGGAGATTGCCAGCCGCTCGCGCGGGACGCCGCGAATCGCCAACCGCTTGTTACGGCGGGTGCGAGATTATGCGCAGGTGCGGGGAGCCGGCAAGATCGATCTCCCGACGGCGCAAGCTGCGCTACAAATGTTAGAAGTTGACCGCCACGGTTTTGACGAGATCGACCGCAAGCTGCTGCTGACCATCATCGAAAAGTACCAAGGTGGACCCGTTGGCGTAAACACGCTGGCCGCGGCGCTGGCGGAAGAACCGGATGCGATCGAAGAAATCTACGAACCGTTCCTGATCCAGATTGGCTTCTTGAATCGTACGCCGCGGGGCCGCGTTGCCACACAGCTCGCGTACGAGCATTTCGGGATCACCCCCAACCGGCGGCAGAGTTCCCTTTTCTGACTCAGGTTTGACCGCACGGAACTTTTCCGTACAAGTTAATACTGGATAAACCCTCGGTTAATGGGCGCAATGGTTCGTCCGGTGCGGCGAAACACCCCGATACCTTCACGTGACACGCCGAGGTTTGTATTTCCTTCAATTGTTGTTAAGCGAACACCAGCAACTTGCTCCCCCAAACCGGTGTGACCGTTCCCACTGCCGGTGGTGATGACGAAAAGGCCTCCCGGCTGCACAACCGACGGAGTGGCAGCCGCCTCCGGGGCAGCAATCCGTCGAACACTCTGCGATCCGGCTTTGTTCCAAAGATCGAGTACGCCCGCCTCTCTGATCGCAGGATTCGGCACGTTCAGTGTGTTGGCCGCCCGTTGGAAGCAGAAGTAAACGAAGGCAGCGCACCAGGGGAAACTCCCCGCAGCAGGGTCAAGCCCCACCGCTCTCAAGTACTGGTCAATGCGCGGGCCGCGGTTCGACTCCAAGGGATCTTCCATCATGCCAACTTCGCCGGAAGCAAATTGAAGTACCGCGGCCAAGAGTTGGCTTGGTGCTGTCGCGTTGGTCGGCGTTGTTGCTGCACCAAACAGCGCAGCCCAAGTCATTGGCCCGACAGTACCGTCGATCTTGAGCGGCGCGCCAGAGGTGTCCTGGAAGCGTGTCTGGAACAATTCCACGGCATCCTGAGTTTCGGCGCCAAAAGTGCCGTCCTCCAGTACCGGGCCACATCCCAATTTATTGAGGCGTTGCTGAACCGCTAATACCGCGGATCCTTTCGATCCGGGAGTGAGAACTGTGCCGGGAAAAGTCATGGGAGCTTTTGTCGAAGATACCGAGGGCGCCGGCGTAGGAGTTACTGTAGGGCTTGTCGTGTGGGCCACTCCAAAAACGTGAATAAGCCTGGGCAGGCGCGTGCGAGGGGGGGAATAAAAGTCTAAGAGCCTGCATAATGACAGTCAATCCTTTATTTTGGCGAAGGGCGCGCAAGCACACGGACTAGCGAGGGCGGCGAACAACTGCCTGTCTAGGGTCGCACCGCGCTGTCGTCCCTTCTCGTTGCTACAATGGCGGCAGCATGATCGCCCATCTGCGCGGAAAACTGCTGGCGAAGCACCCCAACCAGGTGGTTGTCGAAACTTCCGGCATCGGCTACGACGTAACCATCAGTGTGCCTACATTTTCTGATCTGCCGGATGTGGGAAGCGAAGTCGCGCTGTACATCCACACTCACGTGCGTGAAGATTTGATCGCGCTCTACGGGTTTCTCCGGCCAGCTGAGAAGCAACTTTTTGAGAAGCTCATCACGGTCAGCGGAATCGGCCCAAAACTGGCGATTACGATTCTCAGCGGCATGCCTGCGGACGACATGGTGAGCGCAATTTGCGGCAACGATGTACCGCGGCTGACTCGCATTCCCGGCATCGGCAAGAAGACGGCGGAAAGAATGGTCCTCGAACTGCGCGACAAGTTGCCCAGAGAAGGCATTAGTACCGGGACGCCTTTGTCTTCGGCAACCCCGGTGGAAGAAGATGTGTTGTCAGCGCTGGTAAATTTGGGATACCAACGGGCAGCCGCCGAACGGGGACTAGCTTCAGTCTCCAAAAACGGTAAGACTGCCGGCTCGTTTGAGAGCCTATTTCGCGAGACGCTAGGGATTCTCTCTAAGTAGCGGGGGCCGAGCCGCAAGGTTTACAAGAGGCCTAATTTCCCACAAACCGTAAATACAAATCGCGGTCGCCTTTACAATTCTCGGCCATTTCCTTGACTTTCTTCCAGGCCTCTTGCTGTGGTTCGTCTTTGGCGCGGTCGCGGACGCGTTCCCATTCCTCAAGAAAAGTTTCCATCTGAAGATGGTTGAATACTGTTTTCCCGAAAGGATCAATGCAGCGTAGGAAGGGAAATTCAAACTCCTCAAGGGCGGGAATTACTCCATGCAGCATGACCCACTCGCTACGCTCACCGAGATCGTCCTCGAGCTTCACGACAAGAGACATGAAATCTCCTCTGTCTATTTTCCGGCAAGCTGTTTTTCACACTACCCAGGTGCCGGGACCAACCATGTTGGGGAGAATGTACCAATCCCAACGCAATTTTCCAAATCTGCTGCGCCGTCTGCGGCACATATCGAACATATCGCCAGCATGGGTCGTACGATACGAGCGACGTATCCTCAATTCACGAAACTTACTTGCCGATACAGAACGTACTGAAGATCAGGTTCAAGATGTCATCAGTAGTGGTGGCACCAGTAATTTCATCCAGCGGACGCAGAGCGCTGTAGAGGTCCAGCAGAAGCATTTCATGCGGAACTTTGTTATGGACCGCGACTTCCACAGCATTTAGTGCCGTCAGCGAGTCTCGCACCAGGTTCTGGTGACGGACGCTGGTAAGAAATCCGCTCTCCGACTGTTTGCCGGCCTCCCCGCCAATGTGGTGAAGAATCGCATCGCGGAGTTCGGAAATGCCCTCGCCGGTAAGAGCCGAGGTTCGAATTCTGGTCAGCCTGGAACTGAGAGCTGGGAACTGAGTACTGGAAAGATCTGCCTTATTCTCGACAATCACTGCAACTGGCTGCGCCACTTGATTCAGGAGCTCTTGGTCTTCGGCAGCGCACGGCTGAGAAGCGTCGAGGACTATCAGGACAATGTCGGCATCGGCGAGGGCTTCCATTGACTTACGGATGCCAATGCTTTCGGCTTCGTCCAAGGCTCGGCGGATTCCGGCCGTATCCACTAGCTTGACTGGGATTCCGCCAATGGCCACGGTTTCGCTGACCAGATCGCGTGTGGTTCCCGGGGTGGCGGTAACGATGGCGCGCTCGCGCTCGAGCAGTCGATTGAACAGGCTTGACTTGCCGACATTCGGACGGCCCACAATGGCGAGTGTCAATCCTTCGTGCACCAGCTTGCCGTAGGCGAAAGTTCCGGCAAGTTCCTGCAGCGGCGTTTTGACGCCGGCAATGCGTTCAAAAATAGTGGCATCGGGCAGAACAGAAACATCATCTTCGGCAAAGTCTATGCCGGCTTCAAGCAACGCGATCAGTTCAACTAGTCTTTGTTTAATGGGCTGCAATCTCCGGGAGAGCGATCCTTCCAATTGCTGCGCCGCGATTTTGGCCTGATACAAGGTCTGGGACTCGATCAGGTCGCGGACCGCTTCGGCCTGAGTGAGATCAATTCGGCCGTTGAGGAAAGCTCGCATAGTAAACTCGCCCGGCTCGGCAAGGCGTGCGCCACGTGCCAGGGCGAGCTGGACGATGTGTCGCAGCACCACCGGCGAACCGTGGGCCGAGATTTCGACAATATCGTCAGTGGTGTAGGAGTGAGGTTTCTGAAAGAAAGTCACCACGACCTCATCAATGCGTCCTTCTCTTGCGGTTTGCGGGGCTACGCTGATGAGCGCGTCTGCCGATTGCTCGTTGCCCGAGGCGTAGCCGATTTCTGCAGAGTTCATGTCGCGGGCCAATCCTGCCGTGAGCGAAGCCGAAGCCCTGTCCGCGCCAGAGGAACCTGGTTCAATCACTTCGCCGAAAATAGCGCGGCCAGGCTCAAGATCGTGTTTCAAGAGAAGCATCGGCATTGCAATCGCGCGAGCTTCCGGGCCCGCCAATCGGACAATGCCGATGCCACCCCGTCCAGGTGGAGTGGCAATGGCCACGATGGTGTCGTCGAGATTCACAGAGAGATTTTAGCGGGTTAAGGCGCCGAAGGGGCTCGGCTTCCCGAAGTTAACTGGAAGACAACTGCAGCTTCAAAGTTACAACTTCGAACTAAGCCGACGAACCGATTGCCCCGATGGCAGGGCATTGCGTAACTCACGCATGGAGCGCTTCAATACCGGGTGCCGTAGGTCCGGGGCGATTTCTGCCAATGGTTCTAGCACGAACCGTCGCTCGTGCAAGGCGGGATGCGGAATGGTGAGATTCTTGGTATTAACAATGGAACTTCCAAACAAAAGGATGTCAATGTCGATAATTCGGGGCCCTTTTTGCTGGTTCCGCCGGCGCCCCATCTGCTGCTCAATATCAAGGATGGCGGTGAGCAGTTGCTTGGGCATCTTCTCGGTTTCAAGAGCGACGACGTAATTCAGAAACCACGGCTGCGCCGTAACCTCCACTGGTTCAGTCTCGTAAAACGATGAAGCGGCAACGATGTCAGCGATCTTTTTGAGGCGCGCGATTGCATCGTTCAGGTTGGCCGCGCGATCGCCAAGGTTGGAGCCAAGCGAAAGATAGACCAATTTGCGCACGTAGCCATGATGGCAATTTTCCCGAAAAAAGTGAAATGCGGCGGAAAGGGCGGGCTTCCAACCGTCTCGTGGTCACACTTACTTTGGTTACTTTCACAAACAAGAATCGGCGGCTAACATCGACAGTAAGATGGCACTAAAGTCACTACTCGTTAGCCATGATTTGGCTACGGTTGAAGTGTTGCGGCCGGTGCTGGAACGATTGTCGGTCAGCGTGGAAGTGTGCAGCGCAGTAAAGGCGGGAAGTGAAATCCTTCTGGCGGAGAAGTTCGATGCGGTAGTTCTGGACTGTGACGATCTCCAAGGCGGCCTTAGCGTATTGCAAACCTTGCGAAAGGGCGCCAGTAACAGAAATTCAGTAGCATTCGCGGTTTTGAATGGCAAAACCGACGCTAGTGAAGCCTTCAAGATGGGCGCCAATTTTGTTCTACAGAAGCCGGTCTCCCTCCTCAATGCTACGCGTTGCTTCAATGCAGCCCTGGGCTTCATGCACCGTGAGCAGCGGCGATACTTCCGCCATCCCGTGGAAATGGAAGTTGTCATCTTGTTCAATAATGGGAAGGAACTCAAAGCTAAGACTACCAACATCAGCGAAGGCGGAATGGCGATCTCGTATCGCGGAAAATTCGCCAAAGAGTCGATTTCCAAGGTTCAATTCACTCTGCCCGGCACCAACCCATCGATGGAGTTCAAAGCGGAGGTTGCCTGGGCGGATGGGATGGGACGTGCCGGAGTACGTTTCGTCGAAGTGGCGCAAAGCTCACAGCATCAACTGGACCAATGGTTGGCCCAACGCATGGAATCTGCCGCCAACGTATAGCACTAGCCTGATCGAACCTCGCACGTAATCACTACTACTAAACGGATTCGAGTGCGGACGACATCAACTCCCAATGAAACCACTTGGGACCCTCAATTCCTTCCAGACCCCCGAATAAATAGCCGGCAATTGCGGACGGTACGGGAGCTATCCCATGGCAGCTCGAATAGAAATGCGGGGTGCGGTCACAGGTGCGGCGCGGTACTTGCTGTCCGCGGATTATGGATTCTATCACGCGCATTTACCAGATTGTTTGTTTACCCGCCCGCAGCCATAATGCGCGTCATGAAGGCCGAAAGCGTTCAGCTCAACGATATCGAGATGTATTACGAGACTGAAGGTACGGGAGACCCGCTCCTCCTTCTTCATGGCGGTGCGGGTTGCCAGGAACATTGGATCCATGCCGGCCGCGACCAGTTTGTGCGCGAATATACCCTCATCAAGCCGGACGCACGCGGTCACGGTCGAACGACCAACCCCCACAAGACGATTACACACCGGCAGTGCGCGCAGGACACCCTCGCGCTGTTGGATCGTCTTGGCATCAGGAAATGTCGGGCGATCGGATTGAGCATGGGGGGAAATATCCTTCTCCACATGGCGACCTTGCAACCGCATCGAATTGAAGCGATGGTTGTCGTCAGCGCAGCCATGTATTTTCCGGATCAGGCCCGGGCGATCATGCGACAGGTCCCGCCAGCTGACGACCAGCCATCTCAAGAGTGGGAAGCGATGCGTAAACGTCACAAGCTCGGGGACCAGCAGATCGTGGCTCTTTGGGAATGGACGCGGGGCATGAAGGACAGCTATGACGACATGAATTTCACACCGCCTTCTTTGTCCAGAATCACCGCCTCAACATTGATCGTCTATGGGGATCGCGATCCACTCCACCCGGTCGAGATGGCCGTAGAGATGTATCGCGCAATTCCCCGGTCCGCCCTTTGGGTGGTGCCAAACGGCGGCCATGGGCCCGTCTTGTTCGACGCTGCGGCTCAGTTCGCTCAAACGGCAATCGCGTTCTTTCGAACGTCGGCTAGTGGGCAACCCTGACAGGTCACCTTCGAAGCGGATTAGCGTCGAGTTACATCGAAACTGGCCCGCTATCAAACAGCCCGATCGAAAACCGCCCGGCTGCTGATGGCTAGGTATTCAGCTTGCGACTTGCAGAACTCCTAATTCGTGTCAGGCTGAACGATGTAAATTCTCTCGATTGGTGGCGAGACGTGCTTCCCCTGGACGAAAAAATCGAAAGAACGCAACGCTTGCTGAGAAGGCTAGAGGAAGATGAGCCCCTATTGGCGCTGCGCGTTGCAGATTTGGGAAAAGACCATCAGCAGTCAGCGAAACGGTTTGCCGCTCAGGTTATGGCCCGGACTAGAGCGGAGCTCCAGAAGTTAATGGAGCAAAAATCTAGGGATGTTGAGTTGTTCCTGCCAGCGCCCGCGGACTAGCGAGGCTTTTCCCCGGAAGCGGCCTTCGGCGCAACGGACGACTCACACGTGAAATGTCATTGGCGGAAATTGCCAGGTCCTTTCCGCACATGCGAAAAGAACGTTGGCAGAAACCGAACGCAGGCCCACTACTTGGTATCCGATTGCAGGGCCTGATTTAGATGCTCGATCGCTTCATCGATAGACTTGATGGCTGCTGCCTTGTGACCTTTGAAATCGCTGGCCGCCTTGGTCTGTAACTGCATCTTGACGTGTTGCAGTTCTCGAATCGCGGCTTTTATGACCGGGTGTCCTTCTTTCCCCTCTTTTTTCTCGGCCAGGTTCTTGCCACCCGCTTGATAACCTCGGGCAAACGATATTGTTGGCATTAACAGACCAACAGCTAGCGTGGTTGCTGCAAGAATAGGTGTGGTTTTATTCAGAACGAACATGCGGATCCTCCAGGTGCCGTACTGCGGACTCACACGGTGGTTTATCAGAATTCGGAAACGATCGCAACCGAGGTGGATCAACAAAAGTACGCAGTTGCCCCTGAAACCGGGCAGCGCGCCTGATTCAGCCCCGACTCCTAGCACTTCAAGGCGCCTGAGGCCACCACCGCTTCAGGCGCGGATTGCGTGGGACCGCTGCTTTCTTCGATGGTAGTTTCTTCCCACAAACTCTTATCTCTGAGGATGCGGGAGACCAGCGCAGTGTGCATCGCATGACCGGCACGGTCGGCTACGACGCTGCCCAGAATCTGCTTACCTAAGAGCGCCAGGTCGCCTATGAGGTCCAGAACCTTGTGGCGAACAAATTCGTCCTGGAACCGTAACGGAGGATTCATCACATCGTCACGCGTGAGCACGATGACATTGTCAGTGGAAGCTCCGCGAATTAGTCCCTGTTGACGCATAGCATCCGCCTCATGAAGAAAACCAAAAGTGCGTGCTGGGGCAATTTGCCGTAGGTAATTGCCATCAGACAAATCGACCTGAAAAGTCTCGCGTCCGATGAGAGGATGGGGGAAGTTGATGGCATAGGAAACCGAGTACGTGTTGGAAGGATAAACTGCAATAAATTTGCTGCCTTCGCGCATTTCCAGTTCGCGAAGCATTCGCAAATATGTCCGTGGCCGCCGTTGTCGCCGGATCCCTCCCTTATTGATCATCTCGATGAAAGGACGCGCGCTGCCATCCAGGATCGGCAACTCAAGGTTGTCTAGCTCTACAACCGCATTGTCGATTCCGGTGCCGATAAATGCCGAAAGCAGATGCTCTGTGGTTGAAATGAGCACGCCCTTTTTCATCAAACTAGTGGCATAGCTGACGCGAGCCACGTTGCGGCTAGTTGCCTCGACCTCGAAGCCATCGAGATCAGTGCGTCGGAAGATAATCCCCGAGCCCGGTGGGGCAGGCAGAATGCGCAGGGTGACCGGAGCTCCGCTGTGGAGTCCGATGCCGCTGAATTCGACGGCGCCTCGAATTGTTTGTTCCTGTCTCAAGCAGGCTTTGGAATATCTCTAATACGATGACCAGCTTAGCGGGAACGATGAAAATTCGTATGTGGCAAAAAAGCCACAATTCGTGGCCGGACGGAACCCGGAGCATCCTGGCTGAGCCTTCACTGAGGCCTTTGTTGAGATGAGGCGATCCGTTGACCCGATGCGGGCAACCTCGAAACTTACCTGGAGACGCTTTAGGTCCCACGTCCTTCATTTGGGAGGAGACTTACCTGGATCGTAAGGAGCATTGGCATTGAACATTGCATCGCTCAGCCCACGGTTATAGCTGATGGAATTCAGGAATCGCTGACTGGCCATGTCGCCATTGTAATAACGAGATACGCTGAACGGCGTCATGATGCCCTGCACTGGACGGAAGTTGTCATACGCCTCCTCATCAGCGTTGCGCTCTTTATCAACCGGATCACGCCAGCTAAAACTCTTCTTGATCGGAAGGTGAGTACTGGGATCGATATAGATTGTGACCGCCTGATTGCGCGCATTCATGATGGTTACTTGCTCAGCAGGCTTTTGCTCGGCAATGTTTGTGCCATCGTAAAACAACGCGACGCCGGGCTCGTTGATCCAGCGGCGAAGGACCCAATCCAAGGAATATTCCCGGCGACGGAGGTATTCGGCCAACGCCTTTTCTTCCATGAAAGCCGCGCCCTTATATGTGACCTCGTAACCTTTGTTGCCGTTATATAAATATATGACGTCACGCTTTTTGGTCAGCTCGACGCGTTCCTTATCAGGAAATTTGGTAAAGCGCCAGTACAGCACCCCTACGCTGGTTGACTGGCCATGATGAAAGCTATAACTGCGTCCGTCCTGGCTGGAATCCTGCACGTTGAGGTACGCCTGCCCGCCGAGGGCCTGAATCATCTGATCGATCAGAACTTTTGCTTTGCGGGCGTTTTCCTGACCCGCGGGTAGCGTCTGAGCGGACTGGGCAGGGCCGGGGGACGCCGGGGTTTGCCCTAAGTTGTTGGCCAGCAGGAAAAAAATGGGGACGAGGAATTTCATACTCCACCATTTAGATGCCCTGAGGAGTAATTGTAGCCGCCCAGGCCGTGCTTCCCCCGCTGTGGACCGCCCAGAACGGTTCCCCTAACGTGTCCGGCGGCTCGGCGGCAACCTTATCCTGCCAGCACGGCGCCCCCGTTCACATTAAAAACTTCGCCAGTAACGAAGCTTGCGTGTTCGGTGCAGAGAAAAAGAATGGGCGCCGCAATCTCTTCCGGCTTGCCCGCCCGCCCCAAAGGGATGACGCTGAGAATTGCCTTGCTTGACTTGGCGTCGTTTAGCGCCGGAGCGGACATATCGGTGTCTACCCAACCCGGCGCCACGCAGTTGACGTAGATACCGTCGCCTGCCAGTTCGGTCGAAAGTCCCTTAACCATACTGATCAGCGCGCCTTTAGTGGCGGCATAGTCGCAGTGAAAGGCCTCACCCCTTTGGCCGGAGGTGGAACTGACCAAAACGATATGGCCGGCCGGGGAATCTGGTTTCCCCTGTCTTTTCATCTGTGCCACGGAATGCTTGATCAGCGCAAACACGCTGTCTAAATTCACCGCGATAGTTTTGTGCCACTGCTCATCGGCCATTTTGTCGATTGGTGTGTCCTCTGGCGGCCAGATGCCGTGGTTAGCAACGAGAATGTCCAGACGTCCAAAGCGATTTACGACGGCGGAGATGAGCCTGCTCACATTCTCAGTGCCGCTCAAATCCGCGGCAATGGCAATACATCTATCTTTGCCGCATTCCTGCGCAAGTTTGTCGGCCTCGGTTTTTGACTTTTGATAGTTGAAGACAACACGCGCGCCGGCGGCGACAAACATACGAACAGCGGCGGCTCCGATGCCGCGCGATCCGCCAGTGATGAGAGCGACCTTGCCGGAGAGGGAGAGAGAGACAGTCATGAGGGGAATAGTGTGAGGCTTCACGTTTCAAGTTTCAAGTGATGCGTGGCAGAGTAAAAGAAGTTCAGGGTGCGCCCGCATTCCAGCGCAGACCATGGGCCCATTGCAGAAAGGGATCATTGCAGACAGAGACCAAGAACCGACAACTGGCAACTGCTTCTAATTGCCCCAGCTCGGCGCCTTTTCGGCTTTGAGTTCGCGGCTGAGCACGCGCACCAACATTCCATCGTAGCGGGTGCCACTCAAGGTTTCCAGTTCGGCAATCGCCTGGTCGGCGGTCTTGGCCGGCGCAAAAGAGCGATCGGTGGTCATGTTCACATAAGCGTCAGCGAGTGCTACGATACGCGCCATCAACGGAATCTCTTCCCCGCGGAGACCGCTGGGGTAGCCGCTCCCGTCCAATGCCTCATGATGATGTTCGACTGCCTTCTGTAGTGTTTCACTGTCTGGTATCGTGGCCACGATCTCGCAACCCACGCGGGCATGCATCTTTACTAGATAGAACTCATCCTCAGTGAGCGAGCCGGACTTGTTAAGGATGCGTTCCGGCACGAAGATCTTTCCAACATCGTGGACGCGGGCTGCGAACACGAGATCGGCCAACTCTTCGGGCGGTAGGCCAAGGGCCCGTCCGATGAGTTCCGCGTAGCGTGCGACCAGCTCGCCATGGTTTGCGGCATGGAGTTCGCGCAACTCCGCCGCGCGGTTCAGGGCTTCGATGGACTCCTTCAGCACATGAACGTTATAGGTATCATCGTCGCGGCCACCAAGTTTTTGCAGCGTGGTAACCAGTTCTTCGAGATGTTCCGGGCCAGTATGCTCGCGTTGTAAAAACCCTTCGATGTATCCAGAAATCAACTGCCGCTGTACGGCGAAGCTCTCCCCTTCGCCAAATTCTTCCGCAGTAGAAACGCGGTTGCCGCCGGCGTGCTTGGAAACATACATGCCGGCATCCGCTACGCGGATGATGTCCTCGCTGGAGAAACCATGTACCGGGAAGCTTGCCACTCCGAAGCTGCCAGTTATGTGGTGCTCAGCCAGCATAGGATCACCAGCTACCCACAACCGAAGCCGCTCAGCCAGAATCTGCGCCTGGTCCACTCCGGTCTCCGGCATAAGAATCACGAATTCATCGCCACCGTAGCGGGCCACTACATTGGATTGGCGGCACTTTTGCTCTAATAACCGCCCCACTCTCGCCAGCACCAGATCGCCTTCCAGATGGCCCAAAGTGTCGTTGACTTCTTTGAATTTATCCAGGTCCATGAGCACAACCGAGAAGGGGCGTCCCGAGCGCGAGGCACGCTTCCATTCCGAACTGAGGCCTTCCCAAAAGAATCGACGTGTTTTTACGCCCGTCAGCCCATCTGTAATCGACTGCTGCTGCAGCTTTTGGAATACAAATGCATTGTGCAAGGCGGTGGCCAGCAAATCTGCAAGGGTATTCATAATGAGAACGTCTTGTGACGAAAAAGCATTTTCGCTCTGACTCTCCACGTTCAGAACCCCTAACAGCGACTCTCCATAGGTGATGGGAATGCACAATACGGCACGCGATTCCGGCAGGATTCCCAACAGAGAACCTTCCCCGGCATTTTGCACCAGCGCGGACTCTCCGGTGCGCGCGACGCGGCCGAGAATGCCCACCCCGAGTTGAATCCGCTTTCCCATCGCCTTCGCGGTAGCGCCTGCTTCAGCCTTGATCTCGATATCTTTGGTGACGTAGTCGAGGATGCCTATACCGATATGGTCATAGCGGAAATTCTTCTGAATTTCGGCGACAATCTCGCCCAACATCTGCTCCGCAGATTCGCTCGAGATGGCTGTTTTCGAAATGTTGTTCAGGAACCCGAGTTGATGAGAGCGCCGCTGCTCTTCGGCAAACAACCGCGCATTTTCAACCGCCACAGAAACCTGACCAGCAGCTGTCCGCATGACTTCGAGATCGCGTGGCTCGAAGGCGTACTCACGGTCCATGCTCATCGCAGCCATCACGCCGGCGGGCTTACCGCCGAGCAGTATTGGTGCAGCGCAAAAGCATTTGGCGGGTCTGGCCGGAACGTAGGTGATACCAATTCTCTCCCGAGCTTTCTCGATATCGGATCGCAACAGCAGCGGCTGCCCCGTACGAATGATGTGCTCAGTCAAACCCTTACTTACCTTGCGGGATCGTCTTGGCAGCACCTGTCCTCTCTCCACTTCCAGTTCGAAGCGGATCTCGTCGCCTTCCTGAAAGGCAATGTAGAAGTTGCTGGTATCGAAGATCTGCCCCAATTCTTTTTGGATGGTGCGCAACACTTCGTCCTGATCCAGACGAGAGCTGATGGCTTGGCCAATCTGCGTCAGCAGTTCGTATTCTTTAGTGCGACGTTGGGCATCGTGCATCACCACGTAGTTCTCCAGCGTAAGTCCAATTTGCAGCGCCAGTCCGATCAGCAGCCGGAGGTTGGAAGCTCCGAACAATTGACGCTCCGCGTGGGGAAACAAAATGACGCCGAAGTTGTGCTCCCTTGTCTGAACGCTGACTGCAGTAACGTTGCGAATGTCTTCCGCAGCCAGCACTTCCTTAAACCGCTCGAATCGCCCCCCGGGGAATGCGGGTAGCGGCTCCGTCATTTCCGGGACATTGCGAAAAGTAACGAACCCGCCGCGACGGTAAGCTAACTCGCAGATGTAATCTCCTGCACCGCCTTTCTCCAGCTTGGTCAAAAGTTCAGGCGAGAAGCCGCGCTGCACCGAAGGCAAAATGCTGCGCCATGGCTCAGCGATGCAGATCACGGCGCGGCGCGCCGATAACGGCGAAATCAGCCGGTCAAGGATGCTCTGCAGGCTGGGAACCAAGTCTCCCGCCGAGAGCAGGCGTCGCGGGTCCACCCCCAGAGTGGAGAAGGCCAGCGCATTTTCCTGGACGGCGTTGCGCTCATTTTCAAATAACACCATAACCATGGCGATGCCCAACAGCATTTGTGGGATCGGGCCCAGGAAGTGGCCAAGGCTGCCAAATTTTTCCAGGAACGGATTCTGAAATTCTCCCGAGCCCATTAACACTGCCCACACTGCAAGCGAAATAGCCAGTAGTCGGAAAGCCAGCGATCCCTTCTGATAGGCGTAGCGATAAAAGTGAAATGAACAATACAGCAGGATTGCCGCAAGGCCGAACTCAAGCCGGTAGTGAGGCTGAGGAAGAACCTCGGAACGGAAGACACCGCTCACCACATGGACCCGCAGGTTCCAAAGCGCTAACCCTACGCCGACAATGGCTAGCGCTATGTCGTACCAGCGCAAGCGGAATCTTTCCCGCATCAGACGCGTGGAGACGAAAATACATAGCGCCATGGCTACCATGGTTAAAGAACCGAGAAAATACACCAGGCTCGAAAAATACACGTTGCTCCATGGAGCACGGAAAAAAGTCCACGCGTCGATGGCGTAATGCAGGGTGTAGGCGGCCCATCCCAATTGCCAGGCGCGAAAATAAGCCTGACGACTCTGCGCGTGCAGATAAGTGAAAAGAAGGAACAGCAGAAACGCCACGACCCCCGGGATGATCACCAAACTGATAGCAACACTGCTCATGGCGCCAAAGACAGCTCTCCGCCAGCCTCGTTGCAAGGCCGACTAGGGAAGTTAGTCCCCAATGTTTTCACATGATTACAACTAAGACAATAGGGTTGAGGATGTCTTGAAATTAGGCCGAGGACTATGAATCTCCGAATCGAATCAATAGGTTCCGGACTTTTTACCACCCTTGACAAGCTTGATCTGGTTTATTGTGCAACGTAACACAGGGGAATTGGTTACCTGCCAAACGGATCCCTGCACGTGATTTGATCAACTCTCGCCCACCAGAAAAAAGGGAACACCTGCATCCGCGCCGCTCATGTTCCCATCTATTCTATAAGGCTGCTGAAAAAGATTCCGCAATCTGTGTCGCAGCATATTCGTGGGCACTTTCCCTGCGGACCAAACAAATCCGCTCGTAATCACCACGTCACATTCACCGCAAAGGATCAGAAACATGTCTCGCGTGAAAGCCGTGCAAGTAAGCAAACCGGGAGGGAATTTCGAGATCGTTGAGCGTCCCATTCCCGAGCCCGCTCGCGGACAGGTCCGTATCAAGGTCGAAGCCTGCGGCATCTGTCACAGCGATGCTCTGGTCAAAGAAGGACACTGGCCCGGAATCCAATATCCGCGCGTGCCCGGCCACGAGATTGCAGGGCGCATAGACGCGGTTGGCGCCGACGTGACACTTTGGAAGCGCGGCCAGCGCGTTGGCGTCGGCTGGCACGGCGGACACGACTTCACGTGCGAGGCTTGCCGCCGCGGCGACTTCCTGCTCTGCCAGTTCGGCAAGATCACCGCCATCAGCTTTGATGGCGGCTACGCGGAATACATGATCGCTAACGCGGAAGCGGTCGCCGCCATTCCCGACGACTTGCCCGCCGATCAGGCCGCTCCGCTGCTCTGCGCCGGCATCACCGTGTACAATTCGCTGCGCAATTCGGGAGCGCGCGGAGGAGACCTGGTCGCGGTCCAGGGCATTGGCGGCCTTGGCCACTTGGGCATTCAATACGCTCGCCAGATGGGTTTTCGCACGGTTGCAATTGGGCGAGGTGGAGATAAAGGCCCACTGGCCCGCAAGCTCGGCGCCCACGAATACGTTGACACCAGCGCCGGTGCTCCCGCCGAAGCCCTGCAAAAATTGGGAGGAGCGCGCGTGATTCTCGCCACTGCCCCCGATTCCAAAGCGATCTCGGCGCTAGTGGATGGACTGGCAGCGAACGGAAAGCTGGTAATTGTCGGAGCAAGTCCGGAGCCTCTCACCATTACTCCGCTACAACTCATCGGCGCGCGCCGCTCGATCCAGGGATGGCCCTCCGGCACCGCCAAAGACTCCGAAGACACCATGCAGTTCAGCGCGCTCACCGGCGTCCGTCCAATGATCGAGCGCTACCCGCTGGAAAAGGCCGCAGACGCCTACCAGCAAATGATCAGCGGCAAGGCGCGGTTTCGGGTGGTGCTGACCATGGTCGGGTGAACTGACTGAACCTCAACATTAACCAATATAAGATTGGAGCCGTCATCCTGAGCGAAGCCGAGGTATGAGCGAAGCGAATTAAGGCCCCCATTCACTCATGCGCTACTATAGCCTTGCGAGGAGTTCTCTCGATGGACAAGAGGCGGCAGCGTTATTTGAAACACACTCCATCAGTGATTTTTGCTGGCGCAACCGCGCTGCTCGTGATTGCTCTAACCTCCCTCCCATACGCTAGGGCAGATCAAGTTGCTACAAGACTTGCAGTCGTGCCGGCGTGGTCAATCCGATGGCAACCAGCCCGCCTGGTGAACGGCGCTCCGGTTCTATTTCGAGTGAAGCCGCCAACCCTGGTCAAATCGCTCAATGGCACTTGGCTTGGGCACGACCTGTCCTTTACTTTTGAGCCATCGACCAGAACTTGGTTCGCGCTCGCCGGCATCAGTCTCGAAACTAAACCAGGTACCTATTCCCTTACCCTCACCGCTGAATCGGAGAAAGGAATGCCTGTTTTGTCAGTGAAAAGAATACGAGTTGCCGCCGGCAAGTACCACACCATAGCCCTCCTGATCCCGAAGAAGTTCACCGAACCCAATGCCGCGCAACTGGAGGCGATTAATCAGGGCAAAAGCCTCAAGGACAAAGCATTTTTGCAAAGCGGGGCGCAGCGGGAGTGGTCAGGCGGTTTTCTTCCGCCCGTCAACGCACCGGTTTCGGATGTCTTTGGTACCCGCCGGACGTTCAACGCGGCAGTTCAAAGTGTGCACAAGGGCCTCGATTACGCGGTCCCTGCAGGGACTCCGGTTTTTGCCGTCAACAGCGGAACTGTAATTCTGGCGCACCCGCTCTTCTTTGAAGGGAATTGCGTTGTACTCGATCACGGACAAGGCCTCCTCACACTTTATCTGCATCTGTCCGAAATTACCGTGAAAGAAGGGGACCACATTGCTAGAGGCCAGCAGATTGGGATCAGTGGTGCTACCGGACGCGCGACCGGGGCACACCTGCATGTCGCGGTTCGTTGGCAGGGAGTATATCTGAATCCCGCGACTTTGTTCTCGCTACATTTACCCCGAACCTGACGCCCGTCTGTCAATTTGCTCCGGCTGTAGGTAGGTAGTGGGTCATCAGTTTGATCCTGCCGGGCGGTGTTAATTGGGGACTCGGGGGGCCCCCTCAACGGGTTCCCAATTACTTTTACTTTCTGCGACACGGACGGTCGTCAAATCGCCAGTCGTCCTGGACAAGGCTTTCCAATTCCTCCACTATTAACCCGTAGCGGCGGCCCCCTGCTGAGAACTGTCGTACATCGCATCCGCAACTGCTACGCCGTCACGAAAAGTGACGGACTTACCAGAAATAGCTGGAACTCGATCCCCGGGGACCAGGATACCCACCAGATTCAGGGGATCAGCAGCCGAGACCACGATGGTCTCTCCGGTGGGTGCTAGCTTTCGCGTGGCGCGCAGCGACTCCACTGCCACCGGCAAAGCGAACTGTTCGCCGAGGAATCCGCTCACGAACCGGCCACCGCGCACTTCGCCCCGATCTTCCGATCGCTTGAACGCGACTTGCAATTCTCGCCACTTCGGCAAATTCGTCTCACGCGTAAGCACATCGCGGAATACGATGCCATATCGTTTCAATAGCATCCAGCAAGTAGCCTCCACCGCTTTGGATCGTTCGACCGCCTGATCGGTGTAAAGCAACGCCCACCTTCCCGTACTGTGACGGGGACGAGCGCTGCGCCCGCTACCTTGTCCCGCACGGCGTTTTGGATCTATCAGGGACCGAAGGTTGTCGAAACCATCGGCTGTCACCAGCCCGCCCGCAACCAACTCCCACAGCGCCGTTTCGATTTCGGCTTTGAGCTTGCCCGTGCCGCGAACAATATCAGCGAAGAACGAGGCCCCACGCTGGCGCAAGAATTCCATCACCTGGCGCGCCCCGTGACTCAATCCGCGGGGCTCGGACTGTTCCGTCGCAGGATGGTGCGGCGTCATCCAATCCGATTCCTCACGCACAAAAAAAGTAATAGGAGCAACACTGGTCGGAATGACCCGTCGTTTACCCGCGGCCGAATCCTCAAGCGTTGCCGGATGGGGTGACAATCGTCCCCAGCCTACTGCGCCTGTGAGGCATAGTTGGTCCAATACTTTTGGATCGTAATCGGCGATACGCCGAGCCAGCACTTGTCGCTCCCAGGCGTTTGCGGGAATTTCGAATCCTTGGAGCAGATTGAGTATTTCCAGAGTTCCCCGTTCGCCTACAACCTGCGTGCCCGGCGCCAGGTGCTGCCAGCGCAGCAGCCATCGCATGAACTGAGCGGCTGTGACCGGCTCGATTTGCTTTCGAAGAGTAGCAACCGTCAGCCGGTGAATTCTCGCCAGCAACCGCCGGTCGCACCATTCGATTTCCTCGTCCCGCGGAGGCAGAACCCCCATCCGCGTGGCAGCATCCGTGAATTTGCCTCGCAAGATGGCACCGTTAGCCTCGAGCCTCAGCAACGTTTTAAAGATGTCGGAAGAAGACACACCCACCAGCGTGCCCAACTGCGCCGCGGTGGCTGGGCCTATATGCATCATCCAGCCTGTGATCAACGCCAGCAGAGCATCCTCGCGCGAGGGAAGTGCTGTGCCAACCTCTGGCAGAGCCCGATCAAAATTGGCTTGAGGAAACAACAGCGCAAAGGTCTTCGCTCGTTCCGCCGCAACCCAATAGCGCCGACCTTGGTCAACTGTCGCGATCGCCGCTCTGTTTGTTTCGCCAAGTTGTTCGAAGTACGCACTCCATTCGCTGCTTCTCACCTGAGGACGGACGCCCTCGTTCCCACTAAAAATCGCTGGAGGCACTGGCGTCTCGCCCGTCCACCCCGGCAAAGCCCTGATGTCTGCGGGCACAGCGACCAACGTATGCAGCACATCGTGCAACTCGTCGGCATCCCGCACATCCGGCCAAGCCTCTTCACGAACCTGCGCGATTGCTGCTGGATCGAGCTTGCCCACTTCTTCGAGGACGGATTCCGGCAATACCCGCCGCATTTCAACCGCGCGCGCCCGCCGCTCTTCCAGCGGTGCATCATCGAGATATGCGTACGGGTTTGCATTCAGAATCTCGTGCGAAAACTGCGATGGGACAGGTGTGTCCACTGCCAGGCAGCGAATTCTCCCGTCCTCAATCCCGCGCAACACATCTTTCAGCCCCTCGAGGTCCATGGCCTCGGTGAGTACGTCCTTCATGACTTCGTTCACCAGAGGATGGTCAGGAATCTGAATGTCCCCAGTAATATTTTCCTGGCAGGCAGCCACATCGGGAAATACTGAGGCTAAGAGATCGTCGGCGCGCATCCGCTGAATCTGGGGTGGAACTTTCGAGCCGCCCTGAAAGCGCAGAAGAGCGAGTGACCGCATCGCGTCCCATCGCCAGCGCGTACCGAATATGGGCGATGCACAAGCAGCCTGTTCGAGGATGCCCTGCACCGTTTCCTCTTGAAGAAAATGAAAGACATCGGCTAACGGAAAACTGTGCTGCTCCGCCAGCGCGATGTTCAGTCCGTTGTCCGTGGCGGCAGCCTGCAATTCGAAATTAAAACTGCGGCAGAACCGCTTGCGCAGCGAGAGTCCCCACGCCTTGTTAATGCGGCCCCCAAAAGGCGCGTGGATTACAAGTTGCATCCCGCCCCCTTCATCGAAAAACCGCTCGGCTATGATGGTGTTCTTCGTGGGAACCGCACCCAGCACCGCCCGCCCTTGCAGAATGTATTCAGCCATCTGCTCGGCGCCGGAGTCATCTAGCCCACATTCCTCTTTCAACCAGGCAAGGGTCTCCGCTACCAAGGGCTGAGTCGGCGAAAAGCCGACCGGCGAAACATTCGGCAACATGTTGCTGATAACTTGTCGCAAATCGGCCACATGCTGAGAGAGCTCGGCAGTCCTGGCGGGAGCTTCGCCCAACCAGAAGGGAACACTCGGAGGCGCGCCATGGGCATCTTCCACTAGCACCCGTCCCGACTTCCCCTCGATGCGCCGAATCCGCCACGAGCTGTTGCCCAGCAGAATAATGTCGTCGCGATTGCTCTCGACGGCAAAATCTTCGTCCAGTGTTCCGACGACCATTCCCTCGGGCTCTGCCACTACCGTGTACAAAGCGTTATCCGGAATCGCGCCACCACTGGTGATTGCGGCCAGGCGGCTTCCGCGCCGTGCCCGCAAACGTCCATTCACCTGATCACGATGCAGGTAGGTTCCATAACGCCCGCGCCGCGCCGCGATGCCCTCTGAAAGCATTTCAAGAATCGAATCGAAAGTTGCGCGAGAAAGATTGCGGTAGGGATACGCCCAGCGAAGCAATTCGAAGAGCTCATCTTCTACCCATTCTTCAGCCGCACAGGCGGCGACAATCTGCTGCGCCAGCACATCCAGCGGCGATTCCGGGATCATGATGCGATCGAGGTCGCCGTGCCGGATGGCACGCACCAGAGCGGCACATTCCAGTAACTCATCGCGAGTGGTCGCGAATATGCGGCCTTTGGGCACTGCTCCTCGCCAGTGGCCCGACCGCCCCACGCGTTGCAGCGCAACCGCAATCGATCGAGTGGAACTGATGTGGCAAACCAGATCCACCGTCCCAATATCGATTCCCAGTTCGAGCGATGCCGTAGCGACCAGCGCTCGAATCTCTCCGTTCTTTAATTTCTTCTCAGCATTTAGGCGCAACCTGCGCGACAGACTACCGTGATGGGCCGCTACCGCTTCCTCTCCCAGGCGCTCCGCCAGATTATGAGAGACGCGTTCCGTCAAGCGTCTGGTGTTCACGAAAACCAGCGTCGAGCGATGTTGCCTGGCGAGTTCAGCGATGCGGTCGTAAATTTCGTCCCACATCTCGTTGGTCGCGACTGGACCCAATTGGCTGCCAGGAACTTCGACCGCCAGATCGAGCTGCCGCTTGTGCCCGACATTGACGATCACCGGCGCCGGACGCCCGTTGCCAGTCAAGAAGTGTGCAATCTCTTCGATCGGCTTCTGCGTAGCCGAGAGCCCGATGCGTACCGGTGGCCTATGTGCCAGGGCATGCAGACGTTCCAGTGAGAGCGCGAGGTGAGCGCCCCGCTTATCGTCGGCGACCGCATGGATTTCGTCCACAATCACGGTCTCGACATCCCGCAGAATCGCCCGGCTCCTTTCCGCAGTCAGCAGAATGTAGAGGGACTCAGGAGTAGTCACTAAAATGTGCGGCGGACGTTTCAGCATGGCCCGCCGCTCGTGCGCCAGGGTGTCGCCGGTGCGGACAGCCGTTCGAATTTCCGGCATCAACAGGCCGCGCTCGCCCGCCATCTGAAGAATCTCGCCTAACGGAATTTCGAGGTTCTTCTGAATGTCATTTCCCAGCGCTTTAAGCGGCGACACGTACAAGACTTCTGTACGATTCTGAAGATCACCGGCCAGAGCTTTACGTACCAGTCGGTCAATACACGCCAGAAATGCCGCCAGGGTCTTGCCCGAACCGGTAGGTGCGGATATGAGTGTGGTGTGCCCGGCTAGAATGTGCGGCCATCCCTGCTCCTGTGGTTCCGTAGGTGTGCCAAAGCGCCGGACAAACCACTCCTGCACCAGGGGATGAGCCCAGGCGAGGGATTCCGGAACAGCCAGAGAATTGAGCCCAAGGGAAGACATCATCGACATTTTAAACGAAACCTTCAGTTTCGCAAAATGTTCGCCTTAACGATTTCTTAATCCCTAATCCCTACGTTGACCGCTTGGCGGCGGCACTGGTTCAGGCGCGGCGGGCTGTGCTGATAACCTCTGCCCGCGATTTCGAGAAGCGCGGACGCCACATTCAGGTCTTGTGGATCACCCGTCCCTGACACTCACGACCGATCCGTTACCGAGGCCTTCGCAGGGAATCCTTGACTACCCGCAGACTGAAAGGCCCCACTCTTGCATCACTCTTCAGGCTCGGCACAACAGGCAGGGACAAGCAATTGTACTGGCTGAATGCCGACTACTGAATGCTAAAATCCTGCCGATGCCCAACGTCCGCTCCTCCAAACGCCGTGCCAAAAAAATCAAGTTGATCCTATTC
>Ga0209802_1000172_pt1 | contig 49048 bp, 52 predicted proteins | sample GraSoiAngelo_129_FD_185886 | JGI IMG/M metagenome (GOLD analysis project Ga0209802, IMG submission 185886) | Grasslands soil microbial communities from the Angelo Coastal Reserve, California, USA - 14_0927_12_40cm (SPAdes) (version 2) | ecosystem: Environmental > Terrestrial > Soil > Grasslands ...
CGGGCGATCCGGTCGAGGTGACGCGCCTCAGGTGGGGCGGCAGCCTTCTCGAGGAGGCGCGGCTGCACAGCGCACGGCCCCTGATCACCGTCGCGCCGCACACGGTTGCGGCGGACGATGGGCCCGTTCCGCCCGAGGTCGACCTGCATCATCCGCACGACCGAGACATGACGGTTCGGGTGTCGGACCACGTAGAGCCGAGCAGCGCCGGCGTGTCGCTGGCGGCTGCCAAGGTCATCGTGAGCGGTGGCCGAGGCGTCGGTTCGAAAGAAGGTTTCGCGATCATCGAGGAGCTGGCGGCCTTGCTTGGAGCGGCCGTCGGCTGCTCGCGTGCCGTCACCAGCGCAGGGTGGCGCCCCCACACCGACCAGGTCGGCCAGACCGGCACCAAGGTCGCGCCCGAGGTCTACATCGCGTGCGGGATCTCCGGCGCGACGCAGCACATGGCCGGACTCAAAGGTGCCAAGCGCATCGTGGCCATCAACTCCGATCCCCAGGCCCCACTGATGCTGAACGCCGACTACACGGTGACGGGAGATCTGAAGGAGATCGTCCCCGCGATCTCGGCCGAGATCCGCAGGCGCCGGTGATCGTCGCGCAGGCCGTCGCGCTCGCCCTGGCGCTCGCAGTCTCGGTCGCACTCTTCTCGCGACGAGCAAAGTTTCTTTACCGGCTGATCCGCGCGGGAAAGCCCGCCGCCCGGTTCGACAACGTGCGCGCCCGGGCACGCGCGGAGGCCACGGTCGTGATCGGTCAGAGCAAGCTCCTGCAGCGACTGCTGCCGGGACTCATGCACGCGGCCATCTTCTGGGGTTTCCTCGTCCTGTTCCCGACGATCTTGATCGCGATGATCGGCGCGGTCGATGCTCGCGCCACCCTGCCCTGGCTCGGAGCGCAGGGCTGGTACGCGCTCCTGGTCGACGTCTTCGCGCTGCTGGTCCTGGCCGGCGTCGTCACCGCTTTCGTGATCCGTAAGGTGCAGAGGCCGCCTCGTTTCGTGGGCAGTCACCTCGGCGAGGCGGATCTCATCCTCGGCCTGATCGCCGGAATCGTGATCTCGCTATTCCTGTGGCACGCGTCGCAGATCGCGCTGGGGTGGAACGACTATCCGGCGAGCTGGGCTCCGCTCTCGAGCGCGATCGCGAAGGTGCTGCCAGAGGCTCTCCTTCCCTACCTCGAGCGCGCCGCGGTCTGGGCGCATGTGCTGATCATCCTGTCGTTCCTCGTCTATCTGCCCTACTCGAAGCACCTTCACATCGTCGTCGCGGCGATCAACGTCTATTTCGGACGGACGCGCGCACGAGGCCGCATCGAACCCATCAACTTCGAACAGCCTGAGGCTGAGGTGCGCTTCGGTACCGCACGGAACCCGGACATGACCTGGAAGCAGATGCTCGACACGATGTCGTGCACCGAGTGCGGCCGCTGCCAGGAAGTCTGCCCCGCGTACAACACCGGCAAGCCACTGTCGCCCAAGTTGCTGATGATGGCGATGCGCGACCACCTGCTGAGCGAAGCAAGGACCCCGATTGTGCCGAACGCCGTCATCGACGATGTCGTGTGGGATTGCGTGACATGCGGCGCATGCGTGCGCGAGTGCCCGGTCGGCATCGAGCACATCGATCACATCATCGACCTGCGACGGAACCTCGTGATGGTCGAGTCCCGATTTCCCGAAGAGGCGGGCACGATGCTGCGCGACGTCGACCGGTCCTCCAACCCCTGGGGCAAGCCGCAGGCCGACCGCACGCAGTGGGCGGATGGGCTGGGCGTACGGGTCCTCCAGCCGGGGGAGGCCGCGCCCGATGTGCTGTTCTGGGTGGGCTGTGCGCCGGCCTTCGACGAGCGAGCTCGCAAGGCTGCGGTGTCGACCGCGAAGCTGCTCCAGGCGGCGGAAGTCGACTTCGCGATCCTTGGCCCCCGCGAGGCGTGCACGGGAGATCCCGCGCGGCGCATGGGCGATGAGTACACGTTCCAGCGCCTCGCCGGCGAGAACGTGCAGACGCTCAACGGCGCCGGGGTCAAGAAGATCATCACCACCTGCCCGCACTGCTTCAACACGCTGGGCAATGAGTACGCCGACTTCGGTGGTGCGTACGAGGTCGTTCATCACACCGAGTTCCTGGCCGGGCTCGTGCGCGAAGGCAAGCTGTCACCGGCGGCGAGCGACCGCACGATCACCTACCACGACTCGTGCTACCTCGCGCGCCACAACGACGTGCGCTCGCAACCGCGCGAGCTCGTCGATGCGGTGGGCAGGGCGGTGGAGATGCCGCGCAACCGGGAGCGGACCTTCTGCTGCGGGGCGGGGGGCGCGCGAATGTGGATGGAGGAGAAGCGCGGGCGCCCCATCAACCAGGAGCGGGTGCGCGAAGCGGCCGCCACGGGCGCCGAAACCCTCGCGGTCGCGTGTCCCTTCTGCACGGTGATGCTGGACGACGGCGTGCGCGAGACCGGCGCAAAGCTTCAGGTCTTTGACCTTGCCACTTTGCTCCACGAAGCCGTGGAGCGAGGAAAAACTACCTAGGAGTTAGGCCGCCCGGAAGAGGACTCGGTTGGCTGATGGGTCGACCGCCGCGAAGCCGTCGCCCTCTTCGACCACGCGTACGTCGCCGTGCTCGAGCCGGCTGGTGACGTCGGCCAGGTCTCGCCGCGTCGGCAGCTCGACGGTGAAGCGCCTCAAGCCCGCGTGACCGGGAGGTGCCTGTCGCGCGCCTCTGCCGGCCCACTCGTTGAGGCCCAGGTGATGGTGATAACCGCCCGCAGAGACGAAGCCCGTCCCTGGCACGTGACCCATAACGTCGAACCCGACAAGGTTGTGATAGAAACGCAGCGCCGCACCGACGACGGCGACGTGCAGGTGAACATGGCCCATCCTCGTGCCCGCCGGCATCGGCTCGTCCAGTTTGTCCTCTTCGTGCAGATGGCTGAGCAGCTCGTCGAGGTCGATCGGGTCGCGGCCGGACCGCGGATTCCCTTCTTTGTCATAGGCGACGAAAGTGCCGTTGGCGAACCCCATCGTGCCGTCCTCGGGCGACTCGGTGTAGATCTCGATACCGTTGCCGTCGGGGTCCCACAGGTAGTTCGCCTTCGTCATGACGTGGTCCGTCGGGTACTGCTCCCATCGCAGACCCGCCAGCCGGCCGATCACCCGGGCGAGCTCGCGGCGATCGGGCACGACGATCGCGAGGTGGTAAAGGCCTGAGGTGCGTGGCATCACCGGGTGCTCCACGCCTGGTTGGAGAACGACGAGCTCTCGCCCGGCAGCGCCGAGTCGGAGCTCAGGACCGTCGGAGGGAAGTGGCCTCAACCCGACATAGTCGCGGTAGAAGCGGAGAGCGCGGTTGGCGTCGGTGACCGCCAGCTCGACGGTTCCCATGCCGGTCTTGGCGGCTATCGATTGGGTCTGCATCGCATCATTTCCTACCCAGATCGCGCCAGTCCCATTCCGCAGGCTCAACCCGACCCATCCCGGCGCCCCTCCGGCCCTTCGGGCCACCTCCCCATGAATGGGGAAGAGTTGGCTTAGCTGAGGCCGACGATCTCTCCCTGATCGTCGATGTCGATGCTCATCGCGTTGGGGGTTGTGGGGAGGCCTGGCATCGTGCGCATCTCGCCGCAGATCGGATAGATGAAACCGGCGCCCACGGACGCGCGCACCTCTCGCACCGGGAGCACCCAGCCCGTGGGCGCGCCTTTCAGCTTCGGGTCGGACGAGATCGAGAGGTGCGTCTTGGCGATGCACACCGGTAGGCGGCCGAAACCGCTCGCCTCGTAGGCGTCGAGCTGCTTGGCCGCCGCCGGGTCATACTCGACCCCACGCGCCCCGTACACGCGGAGCGCGATCGCCTCGATCTTCTCGCTCAGCGTCGCCGCGTCCGGATAGAGAAGTTGGAACGTGCTCGGCTCTTCGGCGGCGGCGGCCACCATCTCCGCCAGCTCCAGAGCGCCGCGCCCGCCGTCGACGAAGTTGTTGCAGACCGCCGACCGCACGCCCAGGTGTTCGGCGAGCTGGCGGATGGCCTGGTGCTCGGATGCGTGGTCGTCTGGAAACGCGTTGATCGCAACCACAGGCGTCACACCGTGGATCTGGATGTTCTCGACCTGCTTGCGCAGGTTGGCGGCGCCGGCCAGGACATCGTCCGGGTTCTCCTTCAGCAGCTCCGGGGGAAGTGGCCTGCCTGCGACCACTCGGTACTTGCCCGAGTGGACCTTGAGCGCGCGCACCGTGGCAACGATCACGGCCGCGTCAGGCGCGAGGCCCGAGGTGCGGCATTTGATGTTGAAGAAGCGCTCGGCGCCCATGTCAGCGCCGAATCCCGCCTCGGTGACCAGGAAGTCTCCGCCGTGGATGCCGATCAGGTCCGCGAGCACAGACGACGCGCCGTTGGCGATGTTGCCGAACGGTCCCGCGTGGACCAGCACCGGCGTGTTCTCCAGCGTCTGCAGCAGGTTGGGCTTGATGGCGTCGCGCATGATCACCGTCATAGCGCCGCCCGCGCGCAGGAAGTCGGCGGTGATCGGCTTGCCATCGCGCGCGAGGCCGATGACCATCCGGCCCAGCCGCTGTCGCATGTCCTGCAACGATGTGGAAAGGGCGAGCACGGCCATCACCTCGGACGCCGCGGTGATGTCGAATCCGGTCTGGCGTGTGACGCCGTCCTCCGGCGCGCCGAGCCCGACGACCACGCTGCGCAGGACGCGGTCGCTGACGTCGAGCACCCTGCGCCAGGTGATGCTGTGAAGGTCGATCGGAAAGTCGCGCAGGCTGTGGTGGATGTAGTTGTCGATCATCGCGGCCAGGAGGTTGTGCGCCGCGGTGACCGCGTGGAAGTCGCCTGTGAGGTGCAGGTTGAGCCGCTCCATCGGGACCACCTGGCTATAGCCGCCACCGGCCGCGCCGCCCTTGATCCCGAACGTGGGCCCCATCGAAGGCTGGCGGATCGCGACGGTCGCCCTCTTCCCGATCAGCCCGAGCGCATCGCCCAGGCCGACCGTCGTCGTCGTCTTGCCTTCACCGAGAGGTGTGGGCGTGATAGCGGAGACGACGACGTACTTCGCGCGAGGCTTGCCGCTCAGCTCCTCGATCGCGTCGAGCTTGATCTTCGCGACATCGTGCCCATAGGGCTCGAGCAGGTGCGGGTCGATGCCCATCTTGCCCGCGATCTCGGGCATCGGCAGCAGTCGCGCTTTGCGCGCGATCTCGAGGTCGGTCGGAAACTCAACCTTCATCCACCCTCTCCTATCGGATTTCCGCGAGCATCTCGCGGCGCCACCTCTCGGTCGGCTCGATCTCGTTGAACGTGAAGACGTGCAACCCGGCGATGCGGCGCTCCGGCATCGCGACGTCCGGCAGCAATGCGTTCACGAACCTGCCCGGCTCGTAACCGCCAGGACGGAACATGCGCGCAACCCAGCTGGGGTGGCCGCGCAGGAAACGCGCTGAATCCGCGAGACCGATCTTGGTCGAGAGTCGCATCAACCTCGCCGGATCGGCGACGCCCGCCATCCCGATGTAGATCGGAAGCTCGACACCACGATTTCGCACGCGTCCGACCCAGCGCTTCACCCCATCGGGGTCGAAGCTCATGTTGCTGACGATGTAGGTGGCCAAACGCCGCTTGTCCCACATCGCCTGGATCGTCATATCGTCGTGGATGAACGGGTGACTCTCGGGATAGCCGGTGACGCCGATCTCCGTGAGGCCGTGGTCCGGAGGCAGCGCCGCCAGCAGCGAGAGCGCGTCGGGAAACAGACCCGCCGGCTCGCGCGCATCGCCCGCGACCACGAACACGTTCTTGATGCCGGCGTCCTTCAACGCCACGAGGATCTGCCCGAGTTCCACCCTGTCGTGGATGAGGCGAGCCGAAAGGTGCGGCACCGCGTGGTAACCGAGCTTCGCCAGCGCGACCGCGAGATGGATCGTCCGCGGCATGCCGCGGCGTGGCGATGCGGTGACGGTGATGGTCACCTCGCGCGGCACGTACGCGGCGACCAGCTCGGCGGCATTGTCGGTGGGAAGGACCTCGTAACGGGGTGCGCGCAGCAGTTCAGCCAGCGTTCGACCTTGCGCACGAAGCGGCTTCACCACGCCCACTTGCGGTGTCGCACTATACGCCACAGTCGCGCCCTGCGCAACACAATCTTCCCTGCTTACGGGGAAGTACGCGGCGAAGCCGTGGGATGGGGCATGTCGGGCTAGAAGGGCGGTGGGAGCAGCAAGATCACGTTGCGGTCCGCCGGCGTTCCGGCCCGAGCGGAGTCGAACCCGCCGTACAGTCCGTTGCCCGCCAGCTCGCGATGCAAGCCGGCCAGGCCCTCGCCGTCGTGGTCGACCATCGTGCAGCCGATCGCCAGCTGCCCGTCAGCGGTTTGGAAGATCTCGACCAGGCGCGCCTGGCACGGCCAGTCGACCAACGAACCTGTGGTCACCTCCCAGAAACCGCGCTCTCCGCGCTCGCCCGCTCGAGCGGCGATCCGGTTGTAGTGCGAATGGCCATTCAGCCAGAGGACGACGTTGCCGAAGCGCAGGAGCAGCTCGACCAGCTCGCCCGCGTTCTGCTCGCCACGCGGATTGGACAGGCTGTCAAAGCCGTGGTGGGACAGCACCACGACGTAATGGTCCGAGTTGGAAGTCCGGACGATGGAGCCGTCGCGAGTTGTGAAGGAAGAGTGAACCTCTTCGAGTCGCTGCTCGAGCCAGTGCAGCTGGGGCGGAGCGACGGTTCCATCGGCTCCGCCGGCATCGCACACGGTGTCCAGCGTGATGAAGCGGACGATCCCCGCGTCATGCATGTAGTACGCGAGCTCGTCGTCGACGTTCCGTGGGCTGAAGCCATGGCCGCCGCTGCGCACATGCGCGTCGATGAACTCGCCTCGCGAGATCGGACGTCGCTCGGGGTCCGACGGCACCTCGATCGCCTCACCCGCCATGAACGTCTCTGGATTGTCGGTGAAGGTTTCCACGGCGCGGTCGGGATCCAGGCCGGGTGGCGGGCCGACCGGTTTGCGGCCCGCTGTCATCGCCGCTTCCAAAGCGGGCGTGATGATGCCAACCCCCTGGCACACCTCCTCGTGGTTGCCGTAGCAACCGAGCCAGGGAACGCTTAGACCATCCGAGGCGAAGGCCTTGATCGCCTCCTCGAGCACGCCCGGCCTGAGTGGGAACCCCAACGCGCTCTGAAACAGGTCGGCGCCGTCCGCTCCGTCCGGCTTCCAGTAGATGTCGCCTGGCCAGTCGGGCTTCTGCACGCCGTCATAGCCGGGCGCGCCGGAGTCTGGCCGCACCGTCCCACCGTTGAAGAGGGCGAGGAAGTTCGTCAGCTCGTTGCGCTGAGCATTGTCGACCGAGTCTCCCGTCATCGCCACTATCCGGGGCGCTTCGCCCGTCAAAGGCGCGACCCCAAGGTTGTTGATCGCGCGCACCATGGCCGCGATCGCGTGCGTGTTCAGCATCTCCTGCGGGCGTTGCATCGTCAACAGCTCGCGAAATCGCGAGTCCTCCCAGTACCGGTTGACAAACTCGAATCGGGCCGGCGACTGCGCGTCGGTCACGTGCAGGTCGGTGACATGGACGAGGCACGCGATCGTCGCGCCTGACAGAGCTACGTCGTTGGACGGCGACGATGCAAGGTCCCTTCTGACAATGTGCGGCTCGCCTGGCAGCTCGGCGACCGCGCGGTAGGAGGCCCGCGAACCTGCGCGAATCGTTGGCCCCGCGCCCAGACGCTTTGCAGACGTGAGAACGGTGCGTGACGCCGACGTCACGAAGCGGCCGGTACTGCCTCTTCCCTCTGGATGAGGACCGGGTCAGGGCGGAGCTCCAGACGCACTCTCGTTCCCGCCGGGTGCTGACTCGCCGCGGACGTCGGAACCTGCACGAGCACCGTCGTGTCGCCGAGATCGACCGTGACTCGGCTCACCGCGCCGAGGAACGCGACCGCGATCACGGTCCCCACCAACGGTCCTTCCTGCATATCGCCGTCGCTCGCGAGCGCTACCGCTTCGGGCCTCACGAGCGCGATGGCCGGTCCATCGGGTACGTCGGGGTGGACGAGCGGGATGCTCGCGCCCCGGATCTCGACCGCGCCGCGCCGGACGGTGCCCTCCATGCGGTTGGTCAGGCCGACGAAGTCCGCCACGAAGGGCGTCGCCGGGCGAGAGTAGACGAGCGTGGGCGGGCCGAGCTGCTCGAGCTTGCCAGCCTGCATGACGCCGACCCGATCCGCGATCGCCAGCGCCTCTTCCTGGTCATGCGTGACGAACAGCGTGGTGATGCCGACCTCGAGCTGGACGCGGCGGATCTCATCGCGCAGACGTGAGCGCACCTTCGCGTCGAGCGCCGAAAGCGGCTCGTCGAGCAGCAGAACCTGCGGCTGGATGGCGAGCGCGCGGGCCAGCGCGACGCGCTGCTGCTGGCCGCCCGACATCTGGCTGGCGTAGCGGTTGGCGAACCGGCCAAGGCCGACGAGCTCGAGCATGTCGAGGGCGCGCTTCTTGCGTTCGTCCACACCGACGTGCCGCATCTGCAGGCCGAACGCGACGTTCTCCCAGGCGACCATGTGCGGGAAGAGCGAGTACGCCTGGAAGACCATCCCGATGTTGCGCCGGTTCGCCGGCAGGCCGGTGACATCCTTGCCGCCGATCACGACCCGGCCATCGTTCGCCTCCTCGAGGCCGGCGAGCAATCGCAGCGCCGTGGTTTTGCCGCACCCGGAGGGTCCCAACAGAGCGACCAGCTCGCCAGGAGCGAGCGTCAGCGACAGTCCGTCGAGCGCGGTGACGGTGCCGTAGCGGCGGACAAGATTCTCGAGCCTTACCTCGACTCCGGATCGCTCGGTCATGTCTGCGACGCCGCCAGCGGCCCCGCGAGCGCTGTCGCCGGCTCATCGTGCACGCGACGGGGTCTGCCGCCAACGAAAGCCAGGACGACGAGCAGCGCGAACGCGAACAACAGGGCGGCCACCGCGACGGCGATCGAGACCCCGGCGTTGTCGCGAGCCAAGTGCACGAGCTCGACCTGCAGGTTGTTGTACAGCAGGTTGTTGGCGATTGTGTACTCGCCGAGCACCAACGCCACGGAGAGCAGGGTCGCGTTCAGGATCGCGTTCGAGATGTTGGGCACGATCACCCGCCACATCACCGTAAACCAGCTGGCGCCGAGGCTCCTCGCGGCTTCGGTCAGCGTCTTGACGTCGATGGCGCCGAGTCCGGCGTCGATCGCCCGATAGCAATAGGGAAGCACGAGCACAACGTACGCGAGCGAGAGGGTCAGGATGGAATCGCTGAGGTTGTTGTTCAGCCAGATATACATGGGGAACAGACCCACCACGAGGACGATGGCGGGGATGGTCAGCGGCAGCAGAGACATGAACTCGATGATCCGGGTGAGCCGCGGTAGCTTGAGGCGCACCCAGACCATCGTGGGCACCAGAAGCACGAGCATCACGATTGAGGTGATCACCGCCAGCTGCAGGGAAGCGGCGATCGCGCCCGTGAGATCCGGGTACGAAGGAATCGCCTTCCAGTAGTCGAGCGTTCGCGAGCCGTCATTTGCCCTGGTCGAGAACTCGACCATGGCGCCGAGCGGGACGAGGAAGAAGATCGCGGCGAGCAGGAAGACGACGTAACGAAACACCTGCAGCTTGATCCAGCGTGTCCGCTGGATGCTCCGCGCCGCTACAGCCATCGCGCGGTCCTCCGCTGCAGGAGCGTGTACAGGACGGTCACCAACGTGACGATGATGATCATCTCGATCGCGATCGCCTTCGCGAAGCCAGGCTCGTAAGCGCCGACCTCGCTGCTGAGCGCGCCCGCGATCTGCTGCGCCAACACAGGCTGTCCCTGGTTGATCAGTGCGTTGGCGGTCGCGTAGGCGGAGAACGCATTCGCGAAGAGCAGCAGGACCGAGCCGAGGAAAGCCGGGAAAAGGAGGGGGCCGGCGACATGGCGCCAGTAGTGCCACGTATTGCCGCCGAGGCTTTCCGCAGCTTCGCGCCACTGCGGCTTGATGCCGTCGAGCGCGGGCAGGAACACGAGGACCATCAGGGGAATCTGAAAGTACAGGTAGACCAGGTCGAGTCCGGGGATCTCGAAAAGCCAGAGGTCCTGCTTGTAGAAGTCAAAACCGTGCGCCTGGGCGAAGAGGTACACGAAGCCGGCGGGGCCAATGCTGGCGATGAAGGCGAAGGCCAGCGTCACGCCTCCGAACTGAGCGAGGACTCCCGAGGCTGAGATGGTAAGCCGCCGGAGGATGCCGTTTGGACTACCCGTAACGATCGCGTAAGCCAGGAGAGCTCCGAAGACCGCGCCCAGGAAGGCGGTGATGGCGGACAGGACGGTCGTGTCGATGGTCGCCTTGACCACATAGGAGCGCGACAGGTTGCGGAAGTTGTCGAGCGTGAAGGCGTTGTTGGCGTCCAGAAGGGCGCCGATCCCGATGATCACCGACGGCAGGATCAGGAAGAGGCCGACGTAGGCGAGGTAGGGGACGGCGCCGACCCAGTCAAGAGAAAACCGCCGGCCGCCCAGAAATGGGCGGCCGACGTTGGTGGTTACAGCCGGACTTCCGGCGACCGTCAAGCGATCGCCGCGTCCCAGTGCGCGACGACGTAGTTCTTCGCCGCGGTGGACTGGGCGTCGCTCATGAACTGAGGCGTGCCGTTGACGGGAGGCAGCTTGCCCGCCGCCACAGAATCGACGGTGCCCTTGTCTGTCATCGCCTTCTGGCGGACTGGCCGTGCGAGGCCCTTCAGCCAGAGGTTCTGTCCCTCGTCGGAGTAGAGGTACTCCTCCCACAGCCGCGCGGCGGCCGGGTGAGGCGCATCCTTGCTGACGGCCTGGGCGTAGTAGCCGCCGAGGATCGCGTTGCTCGGCACGAAGACCTTCCAGGTGGGGACGTCCTTGCCGTGCCCGGCGGAGAGGTAGTCCCAGTCGAAGACGACCGGAGTCGTCCCGTTCTTCACCGTCGCCGTGGTCGCCTGTGTCTTCGAGAAGTTGCCGGCCACCTTCAGCCGCTTGAAGAAGTCGACGCCCTTGCTGACGTCGTCAAGGGAGCCGCCCTCGGCGAGGTTCGCCATCATGACGCCGTTCAACGCGGCGTTCGCCTGCTTCGGGTTTCCGTTCAGCGCCACCTTGCCCTTGAACTGGGAACCGAACAGGTCGTCGATGGACTTGATCTCGGGCACCTTGCTTGAGTCGTAACCGATCGACATGAAACCGCCGTAGTCCTGGATCCACAGCCCGGTCGGCTCCTTCTGGCTGTCGAGGACATCACCCCACGTGGCGACCTTGTACGGCGCAAAGAGATTCGTGTTCGCGAGCGCGACCGCCATGCCCACGTCGACGACGTCCGGGCCGCGGCTGGTGCTGCCGAGCTGCTTGATTGCGTCCACCTCTTGCTGGCTGCTGCCGTCAGGGTTGTCGGAGGTGATGGCGATGCCGTACTTGGCGTGGAAGCCGTCCAGGATCGCGCCGTAGTTCGCCCAGTCGCGCGGCAGCGCGATCACGTTGAGCTTGCCCTCCGCCTGAGCGGCCTTCACGAGCGCGTCCATGCCGCCGCAGTCGGCGGCGGACTTGGCGGTCTTCGCTGCACTGCAGCTGGCGGCGCCGCCGCCGCCAGTGTTGCCGCACGCGGCGACAACGAAGACGGCCACCACGGCCAGGCCGAGGTGGCGAGTAAAACTACCCAACTTCATCCTTCGATCCCCTCCAAATTCGGCCCGCGCGGGCTGTGCGACCCAGTTGAACAGGAGCAATGATGGGTATTCGCCGCCGATGTTGCAAGGACACAGTTCCGCCGTGCCGTTGATTTCAGTTAGGCCGCGGATAATGCTTCATGGCGCCGAGGTTTCAGGGCGTTTGCCTCGGTAGCCGAGACGGCGGGACAGATCCGCCGCTCCCTCGCGCGTCAGCCGGTCCAGATCGGGACGGTTGCGAAGGCGATGGGACGGTCCCGAGACGTCCAGCGCCGCGACGACCTCGCCGTCCACGCCATAGACGGGGGCCGCGATCGCGTCGAGGCCGACCTCGAGCTCCTCGTGCGTCCGCGCCACCCCTGTCTGTCGCGCCTCCTCGAGCTGTGCCTCGAGCTTCGCGCGGTCGGTGATCGTGTTTGGCGTCACCCGGTCGAGAGGAAGGCTTAGGAGTCGGTCGCGGACGGTGTCCTTGCCGAATGCGGCGATCACCTTGCCGCTCGCCGTGCAGTGGACCGGCGTGCGGCGGCCGAGCCAGTTCACGCTGACAACCGAGGTCGACGCCGTCGCCTGCTCGACCGGCACGATGACATCCCCGACCAGCACGTCGAGCGTCGCGGTTTCTCCCACCGCCGCCGCGAGCCGCTCGCAGACCGGGCGCGCGACAAAGCGGAGGTCGAACTCGCCGGTGACGACGCTCGCCAGCTGGGGCAGGCGCCGCCCAAGGCGGTAGCGTGCCGTGCGTTGGTCCCGCTCCACCAGCGCGTGGCGCTCGAGGGTGCCCAGCAGCCGGAGCGCCGTCGAGCGATGCACGTGGAGCTCGCGCGCGATCTCGGCCCCGGTTCGGGATCCGCCCTGAGCCAGCACGTCCAGGATCGCGATCGCCCGCTCGACCGCCCGGACCCCGATCTCGTTGCTCATAGCGCAACATTATCCGTTGCGCGCAACGTGTTGGGCACGTACGATGCGCAGGGTGGGCCGCCAGGAAGAGATCCGCGCCGAGCTTTTCGAGCACACGCTCAACGGCCACGCGCCGGAGGTCAAAACCCTGACCGAGGAAGCCCTGGCCCTGGGCATGGACCCGATGGACATCCTGTTCAAGGCCTTGATCCCCTCCCTGGAGGAGGTCGGCCGCCGCTTCGAGAAAGGCGACTTCTTCGTCCCCGAGATGCTGATCGCCGCCCGCGCGATGCAGGGCGCGCTGGTGATCCTGCGCCCGCTCATCGCGGAGACCGGCGCACAGCCTGTAGGGCGCTATGTCATCGGCACCGTGAAGGGCGACATCCACGACATCGGCAAGAACCTGTGCGTGATCATGCTCGAGGGCGCCGGGTTCGAGGTCTTCGACCTCGGCGTGAACACGCCGCCCGAGAAGTTCGTCGCGGCAGTCGAGGAGCACAAGCCCGACGTGGTCGGCTTCTCCGCGTTCTTGACGACCACGATGCCGATGTTCAAGGCCAACATCGAAGCCCTCACGAAGGCGGGCTTGCGCGACAAGGTGCACATAGCCGTCGGGGGCGCACCGGTCACCCTGGAGTACGCGAAGCACGTCGGCGCCGACAGCTACGCGCCCGACGCCTCGATGGCGACTCGGATGGCGAAGGAGCTGGTAGGCGATCGAAGTCAGAGCTCGACGGGCGCCCAGGCATTGGAGCAGGCCGTGATGAAGATCGACGAGACGCTGAGAAAGGGTTAGCTCGTTGGAGACCCACGTCTCCTCGCGTGGTCGCGAGGTCGTCATCTCTGGTGACCGTCCCTTCGTGATCATCGGCGAGCGGATCAACCCGACAGGACGCAAGGTCCTCGCCGCCGAGATGAAGGACGGCGTGATGGACCGCGTCCGCGCCGACGCCGAGGCCCAGGCGGCGGCGGGAGCCCAGATGCTGGATGTCAACGCAGGCATCCCCGCCGTGGACGAGCCGGCGCTCCTCGTCGCCGCGATCCAGGCCGTGATGCAGGTGACGGACGTGCCGATCTGCATCGACTCGTCGATCATCGAGGCGCTGGAGGCGGGTTTGTCGGCTTACGAAGGCAAGGCGCTTGTCAACTCTGTCACGGCCGAGGAGGAGCGCATGGAACGCATCCTTCCGCTCGTAAAGAAGCACGGCGCGGCCGTCATCGGCATGGCGAACGACGAGACCGGGATCTCGATGGTCCCGGAGGAGCGTCTTGCTCTCGCGCGCCGCATCGTCGAACGGGCGGCCGACCACGGCATCCCGCAAGCGGACGTGATCATCGACCCGATCGCGATGACGGTGGCCGCCGACCCAACGTGCGGCGTGATCACGCTGCAGACGATGCGATTGATCCGCGACGAGCTCGGCAACAACATGACGTGCGGCGCATCCAACGTCTCGTTCGGACTTCCGGATCGGGCGACGGTGAACGCGGCGTTCCTGCCCCTGGCGATGCACGCCGGCCTCACGTGCGCGATCACCAACCCCCTGGAGCCCCATGTGAGGCGTGCGATCCTCGCCGGCGACCTGCTGCTGGGCCACGACGAGTACGCGATGCGCTGGATCTCGACCTACCGCGCCGACCTGGCGCTGGCCGGGCGCGCGCAGGGCGCACCTCCCAAACCGGGGTCCCCGTGAACTCGCGGCGAAGCCTCGAAGTTCACGGGGTGATTCCGTCGTGATCCAGAGGAAGCTCGAGGTCACATACGTGCCCTTCGACCGCACGACGCGTGTGCCGCCCGGCACCACGCTGTTCAGCGCCGCGCACTGGATCGGCCTGCCCATCGACTCCACCTGTGGCGGCCGCGGCACGTGCGGCAAGTGCAAGGTCCGCGTGATCAAGGGCATCGCCGATGCCGAAACCGCGGATCACCGGCAGCTGCGGCCGCAAGAGATCGCGGATGGATGGCGGCTTTCGTGCCAGGCGCACATCCACGAGGACATGACGTGCGAGGTGCCGCAGCTGCTGCGCGTGCCGAAGGCGGCGACGATGGGTCTCGGCCGGCTCGTCATCCTCGACCCCAACGTTCGCAAGGTCTACTTCGAGCTCAAGGAACCCTCGCTCGAGGACCAGCGGAGCGACCTCGCGCGCCTGAAGGACGCGTTGACTGAGGAGGGGCACGATATGGTCGCGGGCGTTTCGGTGCTGCGCACCTTGCCCCAGGTGTTTCGCGAGGCGAACTTCCGCGTCACCGCGGTCCTCGCGGGCGAGCGCCTGGTGGCGGTCGAAGCCGGCGACACCACAGAGCAGTGCTACGGGGTCGCGTTCGACGTCGGCACGACGACCCTCGTCGGAACACTCATGAACCTGCGCACGGGGATGGCGGCTTCCGTCACCTCGACGCTCAACGGCCAGGCTCCTTTCGGCGCCGACGTCATCTCGCGAATCAGCCACGGCATGAACGGCCCGGAGGCGATCCACGAGCTGCAGCTCGCGGTGATCTCGACCATGAACTCAGTCCTCGCGGAGCTCTACCGCGACGCCGGGATCTCGCCCATGCAGACATACGAGGCGGTCGTGGTCGGCAATGTGACCATGCTGCATCTCCTGCTGGGTGTGGACCCGAGCCCGCTTTCCATGATGCCATTCACGCCGGCCTTCATGGATGAGCTCACCGTCGACGCGGGCGAGCTCGGTCTGCACATCCATCCCCACGGCTACGTGCAGACGCTCCCGGCGCTCGGCGCGTATGTCGGCGCCGACATCGTCGCGGGCGTTCTCGCCACGGGTGTCCTCCGGGAGGACAAGCTGCGCGTGTTCGTCGACGTCGGCACCAACGGCGAGATCGTCCTCGGCAGCGCCGAGCGCGCGCTGGCCACCGCAGCCCCGGCCGGCCCGGCGTTCGAGGGCAGCCAGATCAAGTGCGGCATGCGGGCGACCGTGGGGGCGATCGAGGGCGTGCAGCTTGGCGATCGGGTGGAGCTGCAGATCATCGGCGGCGACGTGCCTGCCGAGGGCATCTGCGGTTCAGGCCTCGTTGATGCGGTTGCCCAACTCCTGCTCGCGGGCCTGATGGATCATTCCGGCCGGTTGAAATTGCCAGGCGACGTCCCCGACCACCCGCTCGCCGACCGGCTGATCGACATCGATGGGATGCGCGCCTTCTTGCTCGCCGATGGCGTCTTCCTCACGCAGCGCGACATCCGGGAGCTGCAGTTCGCCAAGGGATCTATCGCGACGGGCATCAAGGTGCTGATGGACATCCTCCGTGTGACCGCCGGCGACCTCGATGAGGTGCTGCTCGGAGGATCGTTCGGCTCCTATCTGAACCCCGAGAGCGCCAAGGTCATCGGGCTCGTGCCCCCTGTCGACGTCGACCGCATCATCGCCGTCGGCAACTCCGCCGGCGAGGGCGCCAAGATCGCGCTTCTGTCGTATCGCGAGCGACAGGTCGCCTTTGAGTTGCCGTCGCGCATCGAGTATGTGGAGCTGTCGGGTCGCACGGACTTCAATGATTCGTTCATCTCGGTGCTCGGTTTTCCGCAGCTGGAGACAGTCTCTTGAGCGCCACAGCGCTGGTGATCTGCGGGGCGCTCGGTCGCGAGGTGAAAGACATCGTCGACCGTCGCGGCTGGGACGTGGATATCTATGGCGTATCGGCGCTCCTGCACCTGTATCCCTCGCGCATCGTCGATGAGTTGCGCGAGAAGCTGCACCGGTTGCGTCCCGACTACGCAAAGCTCGTCGTCGTGTATGGCGACTGCGGGACGACCGGCAAGCTGGAGCCGCTGCTGGACGAGGTCGGCGCCGCGCGCCTCCGCGGACCCCACTGCTACGAGATGTACGCGGGTGCGGAGCGCTTTGAGGAGATCGCGGCGGAGAGGCCCGGGACGTTTTTTCTGACCGACTGGCTGGTCCGCAACTTCGACCGCGCCGTGATCAAAGGCTTGGGCCTCGACCGCGACCCGGAATTGAAATCGATGGTCTTCGGTAACTACGAGGCGTTGCTCTACCTGCGCCAGGTGCCGAACCCACGGCTTGCCGAAAAAGCTCGAGACATCGCGGCCTACCTCGACCTGCCGCTCGAGATCAATGACGTTGGATTGGGAGAGCTGGAAGACCGCCTTGCCGAGCTCATCGACCCCTAGCGCTCTCGTTGTCGTGGTCGCGCTCGCCGTCGCGTGCGGAACCTCGGCAGCCCCGGGACCTCGCGCTGCCGGATCGCCGAGCCAGGGCGCAGCGAGCGGCCGCGACATCGACGGCACTGTGCAATCAGGTGGCTTCACGAGGTCGTATGTCATCCACCTGCCTCCAGACTCGTCGCGTCTCACCCCCACACCCATCGTCATCGCGTTTCACGGGTACCCGATGACGGCGGCCCAGATGAGTCGGATCACCCATCTATCCGCGGTGGCTGACCGCCACGGGTTCGCTGTCGTGTTTCCTCGGGGGTATGGGCAGAGCTGGGCCGTGCCAGGCGGCAACACGCCCGCGGAGCAAGCTGGAATCGACGACGTCGCCTTCGTCCGCACCTTACTCGACGTCGTGGCGCGCACCTATGGTCTCGATACGTCGCGGGTGGTGGCCACCGGCATTTCCAACGGAGGAATCCTCACCGAGCTCCTCGGATGTTCATTGGCCGACCGGCTGATCGGGATCGTGCCGGTCGCCGGCCTGATGCGGCGAAACACATCGACGACTTGCTCGCCCGCAAGACCAATTTCGGTGTTCGGAATACACGGCACAAGTGACCCGATTGCTGACTACCATGGCGTCCCCGGCGCGGACGGGTTTCTTTCCTTCACAGAGACCCTCGCGTTCTGGGCGAGGCTTGATGGATGCTCCAAGACGGCAACCACCACGAGCCTCGCTGATTCTGCCCACGACAACACGTCGGTGACCACGCTGAGCTACTCAGGCTGTAGATCCGGAACCGAAGTCGGCGGCTACGCCGTCAGCGGAGGTGGCCATGCCTGGCCTGGTGGTGAACCGATCGGGAGTGTCGAGGACATGGGTATCACGAGCCAGCAATTCGACGCCGGTGAGGCGATCTGGTCGTTTCTCGACCGGCATAAATAGATGGCTAGTTATCAGATCATGTTCTGGAAGCACATCCCTTCCCAGGTCAAGGCATGGGATGGCGATGCCGAGGTCAAACGAATGCTGCCGGACTACTTCCAGGCCGCCGTCGACGCATACGCGATGAAGGACGGCTCGACAGAGATGGACGCGTATCTCGACGGCTGGAAGTGGGGACCGGTCGAGGAGCGGGACGGCGCCCCGGATGCGGTGGTGAAGCAGCTCATCGACGAGCTCACCGTCGCCAACCCGCGCTCGCGACTCCTCAACCCCGAGGAGTCATGAGCGACGACGATATCCTCGAGCGGCTCACGAACAGCCAGCGGCTGGTGACAGTGATGCTGCAGATCTCCGCCGAAGATTCATCCGCGCGGGTCGGCGCCTGGAACCTGCGCGACATCGCGGCGCACCTCGCCGCTACAGAACGCGAGTGCTATGAGCCGAGGATCCGCGCCATAGCCTCAGGCGAAAATCCCAGCTTCGACATCTACACGAACGACGACACCGACTTCAGCGGGATCCAGCTGGAGAACGCTCTTGACGAATGGAGCGCGTCCCGTGAGCGCCTCATCGCGTACGTCAGGACCCTGGACGGCGACCGTCGCGCCCTGACGGGCCACCACCTGAAGTACGGGGACGTGTCGGTCGATCGCTATCTCGAGATCGCGCTCGAGCACGACCGGAATCATCTGCGCGGCCTCGAGCGGCTGGCCGGTCAACGGACGCGCTGACCGCGCCGACCAGGCGCTGGGCCTCGGCAAGGCGCGGGTCGTCGGAGCGGTGCAAGAGGTTTACCTCCACCAGCATCGCCGCCGTCGCCACAGCGGCCCGCGCAAGGATCGATGCCGCCACCGAATCGGCCATCAGGTTCGGATTGCCATTCTTCTCGAGGACCTGGGCAAGCTCGACGACCTCGGCGCCGGTGCGCGCGATGTCCAGCGGCGTGTCGATGGTCTTCTCTCGCGCAGCGTCCACGTGGCCTCCCGACCTCTGAGCGGCGAGAAACTCCAGAAATGAGGTGGAGTCGAGCTCGATGAGCTTTTCGGCGTGGAGCCGGAGTTCCTCCGCTCGCTGGTGCGCCGCTTCCGCCCCTTTCCACTTCTCTGACCGCAGGGCGACCTTCTGCAGGAGCGCGGCCGACGCCGCGACCACCGTGGCGGCAGCGGACCCGCTGGCCGGCGCGGGCGCGCCCGACGCGATCTTGCCCAGCAGATAACCCAGGCGCTGGCGCGCCCTCGACTGGCTATTCGACTCAGGGGGAGTCGCCAAGCTCCCCTTTGCGCCTGGCGATGAATTCCTTCAGCTGCTCATCGACCGCGGGATCGATGCCGGGGTCCGGGTACTCCGCGAGGAGCTGCTTCCAGCGTTCCGCCGCGACGACGTCCGCGGTGCGCGAGCCGAAGCGCTGCCAGCGGTCGTAGTTCTCGGTCGACGAGATCCAGGGCCGGTAGAAACCCGTCCGGTAGTGGCGCATGGTGTGCTCGGCGCCCAGGAAGTGACCGCCCGGCCCGACCTCGCGCAAAGCATCCATCGCAAGCCCTTCCTCGTCGACCGGCAGGCCGTGGCCCAGGAACCACTCGAACATCCGAAGCTGCTCAACGTCGATCGCGAACTTCTCATAGGACGCGAGGAGCGCGCTCTCCAGCCAACCCGCGGCGTGGAGAACGAAGTTGACGCGGCCGAGGATGGTCGGCCACATGCACATCATCGATTCGTACGCGGCCTGGGCGTCTGGTCCCTTCGATGAAGTCATGGCACCGCCGCCGCGGAACGGCAGGTTGTAATGACGCGCCATCTGAGCGCTGGCGAGGATGCCCATCGCCGACTCCGGCGTGCCGAACGCCGGGCTGCCCGACTGCATATCCGTGTTGGTCAGGAACGATCCGTAGACGCTCGGTGTGCCGGGCCGGATGAGCTGGACGAGCGCGATCCCCGCGAGCGCTTCCGCCGTCTGCTGGGCGATGCTGCCGGCAAGGCCCATCGGCGACATCGCGCCGGCCATCAAAAAAGGCGTCACGATCACCGGCTGCCCTGCGTCTGAGTATTCGAGCAGCGCGCCCAACATGCGGTCGTCGTAGCGCAGCGGGCTGTTGACGTTGATCAGGCTGATCACCGCCGGAGTCTTCTCGATGCTCTCCCGACCGCCGAAGACAATGGACGCCATCTCGATCGTGTCGCGCGCGTTCTCGTCCGAGATCACGCTGCCCATGAACGGCTTGTCGGTCCAGCGGATATGCGAATAGACCATATCGAGGTGACGCGTGCCGAGCGGCAGATCCTCGGGCTCGACCGTCGTGCCGCCCGCACAATGAATCTGCTCCACCGCCTGCGCCATCTTGTCGAAGTTCGTGAAATCCTCGATGGTGGCGCCTCGCCGGCCACGCTCCAGGTCCGTGATAAAGGGCGGCCCGTAGACCGGCGCGGTGACAACGTTGTCGCCGCCCAGGACCACGGAGCGCGCCGGGTTGCGCGCCTGCAGGTCGAAGGTCGGGGGCGTCTTGGCGACCTGTTCCATGACGAAGGCGCGCTCGAAGCGTACGCGATTGTCTTCGACCCGCATCCCCGCCTTGGCGAAGAGGTCCCGGGCCCGCCCGTGCAGGAAGTCGACGCCGATCTCCTCGAGGATCGTCATCGCCTGTTCGTGGATGGTGCTCTCCTCGTCCCTGGAAAGCAGGTCGTACGGCTTCAGCCGGTTCTTCCACAAAGCGGGGTCAAGTTTGCTCTTCCCCCACTTGTAGGGGAACGCAAGGGGGCGCGCGGGGTGTGGTAACGTAGGCCGTGCCCGTTGGGGCGCTAGGTCCCGCCTGGGGACCTCACCTAATCTGAGTTGACCCCCATCACACGTCTCATCCGTACCAACCTCTGGCCTCGCCTGGTATGAGCACGCCCATACCCGGCGACGTCCTGCCTCTCTGGAACCCAGACATCCCGGGCGAGGAGATCCAGACCGGGCGTCTGGGCATCCGCGTCCGTCCCGGCACGCCCGCCGCCGCCAAGGTGACGGCGCTGGAGGCCCATGGGGGCGCGGAGCTGCTGCGCCAGGTGCTCCAGGAGCAGAAGCTCATTGACGGCACCTACAACGTCATCAAGCCGGAAAAGCCGCTCGAATTCATCGGCCAGGTCAGCTCCACGCTGATCACGGGCAAGCTCGGCCGGACGCCGATGGGCCTCGCCCTCGAGATCAGCGACTGGCAGGAGCTCGAGGGCGCCTACGAGATGGAGAAGAACCGCCTGCGGCTCGGCTACCAGGAGCTCCACATCGTCAAGGAGTGGGACGGCGACCTCGAGGGATTCACGGCGATCGTGCTTCGGGAGCAGGCCAAGGCCCAACCAATCCTCGACTCGACCATGCGGTTCATCGAGCATCTCCGCGACTACCGTGAGAAGCTCGCCGAGGCTGCCGTCCGGCGCTACGAGGCGACGGAGCAGTGGATCGAGTGCCCCAAGTGCGAGACCGAGGTTCCTACCTCCAACGGCATCCACTGCCCTAACTGTGGCGAGGACATGCGGGGCGGCGAGTACGTGCGCGCGATCCTTCACCTCGCCGACGACGGCGATGGGCGGATCTACCGGGGCATCGACTCGCTGACCGTGCGGTCGGCCGGCTTCCCCGAGTACCGCGGCATGTCGCTCGACCGGATCCAGGGCTCCAACCTGTGGGTCAGCTTCCGCCGCTACGACCCCCTGCCGGACGAAGGCATCGTCCTGCCGACCGCGAGCGTCGAGATGTTCGAAGCCCAGCGGTCGGTCATCAGGCAGCTCCAGATCGGCAGCCCGCGCACCGGCGCGCTCGCCGCGGAGCTGGCTGACCCGGGCTGGCTCGGCACCCCGCCGCAAGTCCCCCTGGACGGCAAGAAGGCGCACCACCTTCCGGATCCCAACACGGAGCAGGCGGAGGCGGTCGCCCGCGTCATGGGACTGCGGCCTGGCCAGCTCTACCTCATCCAGGGCCCGCCAGGCACCGGCAAGACGACCGCGATCGTGGAATCCATACGCCGCATCCTGGGTCGCAACCCGAACTCCTCGATCCTCCTTTCCTCCCACTCCAACGACGCGGTTGACACAGGCCAGGAGCGGCTGCTCGGCTTCTCCCACGTCCGGCAGGCGCGCATCGCCGAGCCGGGCAAGGTGCCCCGCCGGCTGCGGCCGACGCTGGTCGAGGGCGACGACCTCGAGCCGTACAACCTCGTCGCGGGCACGTGCAACCGCCTGACGATCGATTCCCGCCTACGTTTCAAGGTCTTCGACTGGCTCATCCTCGACGAAGCCAACAAGGTGCGAGCCAACGAGGCGCTGGCGCTCATGCCCCTGGCCAAGCGGTGGGTCATGATCGGCGACCTCAACCAGCTCCCGCCCGTGATGGAAGAAGCGGCGTCGACGTTCAAGATCTCGCAGCCGCTCGACGAGGTCGTCCGCGACGACAGCTTCTACGGCTGGGTGTGGGACAAGGTGCCTGCGGGGTCCAGGATCATGCTGCCGCGCCAGTACCGGATGCGCGAGCCAATCGGCCGCGTGGTATCCGACCTCTTCTACGAAGGCAAGCTGATCCACGAGGCGCCGCACCCGCGGATGCCGCTGCCGTGGCCGTTCGACCGCGAGCTGGTCTGGGTCGACACCGGCGCCCAGGACGAGTACCGCGACGCGCAGCGGTCCGTCGCCAACGAGTTCGAGGTCGCGCTGTGCAAGGACATCACCTCGATCATCCGGCGGCGCGTGCGCAAGGCCAAGCTCGCCGTGATCGCGATGTACAACTCCCAGGTCAACCGTTTGCAGGGATCGCTGAAGGGCATCGTCCCGCCCGACGACATCGAGTCGGTCGACGCCTTCGAAGGCCGCGAGTCGGACGGCGTGATCCTGTCCCTGGTGCGGTCCAACGACCGCGCCGCGATCGGCTTCCTCAACGACCCGAACCGGGTCAACGTCGCCATCTCCCGGGCCAAGAAGCTGCTCGTGATCGTCGGCGACTCCAAGACCGTCATCGGCGGCGCGCCGGAGCTCTTCGGTCCCCTGTTCGAGCACTGCAAGGAGGAAGGCCTGGTCGCCGGAGTCGGCGCCGTGGTCACGGCCTGCCAGCGAGTCGGCATCCGGTCCCAGGTGCAGCGCCTGTCGCGGCCGCACCGGGGCGACCGCCGGACGCGGAGGCGCCGCCGCGGCCCCCGCGTGCAGGGGGAGGTTGCGGTCATCGGCGACGCGGCGATCTCGGCGAACGGGTCGGAGCCCCTGCCGGTCGAGGTCGAGGCTGCCACCAACGGCGCCGGCATCGCGGAGGTTGCGTCAGCTTCAAGTCCCCACCCGGCGGCTTCGCCGCCGACCTCCCCGGCCGGTGGGGAGGTGAAGGCTGCTCCAAGGCCTCGCCCGGCGGCTTCGCCGCCGACCTCCCCGGCCGGCGGGGAGGCGAAGGCTGCTCCAAGGCCTCGCCCGGCGGCTGCGCCGCCGAAGCCTGCATCGACCGAGGCGCAAGGCGGCTCGGATTCTTAAACGTACGTTTAAGCTCTTCCCCGCATGAGCGACCAGTGCGTGTTCTGCGAGATCATCAGGGGCCAGTCGCCCGTGAGCTGGACTTACCAGGACGACACAGTCGTGGCCTTCATGGACGTCCAGCCCATCACCCACGGCCACATGCTCGTGCTGCCTCGTGAGCATGCGGTGCTCATGACGGACATCAACGAGACGGCCGCGATGCGGACGTTCTGGATCGCCCGCAAGCTCGCCGAGGTGGCCCGCCACGCGCTCGGCGCGAGCGGCGTGAACCTGCTCGTGATGGACGGCGAGACTGCTTACCAGGACGTCCCCCATTTCCACGTCCACGTCATCCCGCGCTACCCCAAGGATGGGTTTGGGCTCACGTTCCCCGAGACGTACGAGCACCCGCCCGCCCGCGCCCAGCTCGACGCGGTGGCGGCGACGCTCCGCGCGGCCGGCATGCCCGCTAAGGCGTGATCGCCACCTTCAGCGAATAGAGCGCGATATACATCGGGCACGCCATGCCCGGTGAGCACATCGGAGACGCCGTCGCGGTGAGGTCCACCTCACCGGCCTTTCTCGCTTGGAAAGCGCTCAGCGTGACTCCTCGTGCGGCCGATGCCGCGGGATCGACGATCGGTGCGAGCGTCGAGGGGTCGCTCGAGACCGGGTGCGTCCAGCTGTTCACCCCGGTGGGGGCGTGGAGCACGACCTCTAGCGTCTGACCGGAGCGCATCGTGATCGCGTGGTCGGTATCGGTCGCGGTGACGTCGAACCGCTGTCCTGGGCTCGATGGCGACGGAGTGGGGTTCGACCCGTTGCCGATTCCTGTTGCGCCACAGGCAACGGAAAGGAGCCCGACCGCGGCGACAAGGATCAATTTCCGCATCTGAGTAGCCAAACGACGGCGGCGTCGTTGGGTAACTCCGTGACGTTACGATCGCGGTTTCGCGTGCGCAAACCGATGCTCCTCCTCGCCTCCCTCCTGCTGACCGCGTGCAGCGGCAGCGCCGGCGCCCCGCCGGCGGGCTCGCCCTCGGCATCGGCGGGCGGCATGAGCCAGGGGTTGATCGCTTACGCAGCGGCCGCCGGCATCGGCGTGCTCGACCCGACCAACGGGAAGTCGACGATCGTGGCTCCGCTGCCGGCCGCGGGCGCATTTCGAGTCGCCGGCCCGGTCTGGGGCCCGGCGCCCGGTCTCGACCACCCCGTCCTCTACTTCACGATCCACGACGACCGGCCACCAGAGAGACGGACCACGGCGGGTGTTGTCCCCTATGACTGGCTGTTTCGCGTCGATCCGTTCTCCGGCACCATCGATCCGATCGCCGCGTCGATGGACTCGACGAGCGAAGGCCCGATCGGCCTGGTCGCCAACTCTCACTACCTCGGTCTCAGCGTCGGATGCTGCACGACTTACGAGGTCGACGCCCTTGACCTGACAAAACCGGCGGGACCGTTGAAGGTGCTGTCGAAGCCGCCGGCTCAAACCGCGTTCTTCACCGAAGGCGCGGCGCCGGGAAGCTCCGGACTGCTGGCCGTGCGCGCGTTCGGCACCGGAGCCTGGTACTGGCTCAACGCCGATGCAGGCGTGGTCAATCCGTTCCCGATCAAGCTCGGAGTGGACGACGGACCGATCGCATTCAGTCCCGACGGGACGATGGTCGCGGTCGCGAACATCGATCACGGCGCCGTCATCGAGCCCATCAACAGCGAGCTGCCGCTTGGCTCGCCAAGCACGAGCGCGGCGGCGGTGGCGACGCCGTCGGTCCGGCCGAGTCCCACAGGCACGGGCGTCAAGCACGTGAACTCCAAGCTGCCGCATCCCGATGGGCTGTCGTGGAGCCCGGACGGCGCGCAGCTTGCGGTGGCGGTGAACGGCGAAGTCGAGCTGTACAAGACGTCGGCGCCCGACGGCCCCCCTGCGTCGCGCTACCTTGCCGGCGGAAACGTCGTGGGAGTCTCCTGGTCCGCAGCGATCACGGGCTTGACCTTCGATTCGGTGAAGGCGAGCAAGGGCCCGCAGACGATGGTGGACGCGCTGCTCGCCGCGACCAAGCTGCCAGCGCAGGCTGACACGCCTGCGAATCGCCCCCTCACGAAGATCTATCTCTGGCAGTTCGATTCGTCGAAGACTTCACCCATCGAATCGATCGCCGACGCGCAGCCCGACACGCTGGCGAAGTACCCGCCCATGAATGCGTCGGTGGTGTTTCATCACTGGGCCCCCACCGACACGTGGGCAATGCTCGGAGGCTGCTACCGCTACCGCGTGGTGATCGCGGGAAGCGTGACGCCGACGGCGTTCACGTTCGGTCTCGCGAGCAACACGTTGTGCTCGGCAAAGCCAACGCCGACGCTTTCGCCCAGCCCCAGCCACTCCTAGGATCAGATCCGTGGGTCTGGATTTCCTGGCGGGCCACGCCGGAGCGCTGGCGGCCAAGCCGGCCGTCATCTGCGGCGATCGCGTCCTCGACTTCGCAACCCTCAACAGGCATGCGAGCCGGGTCGCCAACGCCTTCACCTCGCTCGGATGCCGCGACGGCGACCGTGTCGCGTGGATGTCGTTCAATTCCATCGAAGGCGCGGAGATCGCCAACGGGCTGCGACGAGCGGGCTTGGTCATCGTGCCGGTCAACTTCCGGCTGCGCGGCCCGGAGATCGCGTACGTGCTCAACGATTCGGGCGCGAAGGCCGCTGCCTCCGGACCCGACCACGTCGAGGTGATGGCCGCGGCGATCGGGCAAGTCAAGCACGACATGCGTTTCGTCGCCGTAGGTGATCGAGTGCCGCAGGGATGGCTTTCCTACGACGAGCTGCTTGATTCTGCAGCAGACGAATTCGCGTCGGTGAGCGAGGGCCTGGGCGCGTCGATGATCTACACGTCCGGCACGACTGGCATCCCCAAGGGCGCCTGGAGGCCACATGGCGTGGACATCGCCAACGTGCTGCAGGTCATCTCCACCTTCGAGCTCACGCAGTCGGACGTCCACCTGGTGTGCGGTCCCGGCTACCACAGCGGCGTTGCGTTCTTCTCAGCGCTGCACCAGGTCCTGGGCTCCACGGTGGTGCTGCTGCCGAAGTTCGACGCTGAGGTGGCGCTCGATCAGATCGCACGGCATCGCGTGACGACCACGTTCATGGCGCCGACTCTATTGCAGCGTTTGGTCGACGCTCAGGAGAAGCGACCGCGCGATACATCGTCGTTGCGAGCGGTGATCCTCGGCGCGGCGCCATGTCCGTACGCGTTGAAAGTTCGAGCCGAAGCGGTCTTAGGCCAGGTGGTGTGGGAGTTCTATGGCGCGACCGAGACCGGCATCAACACCGTCCTCAGGCCGGAAGACCAGCTTCGCAAGCCCGGATCGTGCGGAACCGCCTTGCCCGGTCAGGAGATCCGCCTCGTGCGCGCGGACGGGGCCGAGGCCGCGGTTGGGGAGCCGGGGGAGCTCATGGTCCGCAGCAACTGGCTCGCCGAGTATTTCAACCGGCCCGATGCCACCCGCGGCAGCCTGCACGAAGGATTTTTCTCGGTGGGAGACGTCGCGTACCGGGACGAGGAGGGCTACTTCTACATCTGCGACCGGAGGATCGACATGATCATCTCGGGTGGCGTGAACATCTACCCGGCTGAGATCGAAGCAGTGCTTCACGCGCATCCCGCGGTAATGGACGCGGCGGTCATCGGCGTGCCCGATGACCAGTGGGGAGAGTCGGTGAAGGCGGTCGTCGAGCTTCGTGGTGGGATGGAGGTCACGGCCGACGCCCTGATCGCATTTTGCGGCGACCGGCTCGCCGGCTTCAAGAAACCTCGATCGATCGATTTCGTCGATGAGCTGCCTCGGGACGCTGCCGGCAAGCTGCTCAAGCGCAAGCTGCGCGATCCTTACTGGGCGGGAGCCGGCCGAACCATCTAGCGCTCAGCTCAGTAGGGGTAGCACGTACTCCAGCGAGCGGCTGATCCGGCCGAGCGGCCGGTCGTCTGAGGTCGCCAACCTTGTTTCCTGCTCCAGCGTGTACCAGTTGCGGTAAGCCGACGCGCGCAAAGCGTCGATGACGCGCTCAACCTTGGCGCCACCCTCGCCGATCGGCATGTAGAGGCCGCGCGCGATCGCTTCCTTGTAGTCGAGGGAGCCTTCGCGCACTCGTCGCGCGACATCGGGGTCGACGTCGTTCAGATGCACGTGCTGGATGCGTCCAGCCGCGAGCTCCACGACCTCGACCGGGTCCGCGCCCGCGATCACAAGGTGCGCGATGTCGAGGCACACGCCGGCCTCGGATCCGACCAGTAGACGCTCGATCTCCTCGGGGCCCTGGATCGTGCTGCCGAAGCGCGGCTGCACGGCGAGCTTCAGCCTGTGGCGCGCGCAGACGTGCTCGACGGATCCGACCAGGTGCAGCAGATGCGCCCATTCCGCGTTCGAAAGCGGCCCTGGCCGCGCCGCGTTCGGCGATCGCTCGGGAATCGCGGAAAGAACCAGCGTGTCGGCGCCGATCGCCGCGAGCCAGTGCGCGTGGCCGTCGATATGCGCGAGCTCCGGTCCGCGCGTGGCGTGGTGATGAAGGATCGCGTGCACCTGGCCGGCCACAACCTGCACGTGCTGCCGGCGGAGCAGGGACTTGGCCTGATCGCTCCGGTCCGGCAGAAACCCCGGCGGCCCGGCCGTGATCGCGCCTTCGCCCACCGCGGCGGCCTCGGAGAGGACGCGCTCGGCGTCGATCTGGTGGCCCCATCCGCCATCCTCGTTGACACCCCAGCACGCGGGCGAAAGCGCGAGCCGGTGCACGGCGCGGCTGCGACGGCTGCCGAACCCAACCCTCTCGCCCACGCGCCTGGCTATCAACCTCCAGACTTTACCCTTCTAGTAAAGACATGCCGGAGACGATTTCGGAGCTCAAACTGCGGCCGGCCACGCTCGACGACGCGGCGCTGGTCGCGGACCTCGACAGCTTGCGTGACCCCGAGGAACCACGCGATCCGGTGCTGCTTCGGCACTGGTGGCGGATGACCGACCAGATGGAAAAGGGCATGCGCAAGGTGGCCCTCCGCGATGGGGCCGCCATCGCATACGTAAGCGCGACGCACGAGCTGTGGGACCGCGAGGAGAACCGCTACGGCACCGTCCGGGTAAGCCTGCACCCGGACACGTGGAGCGACTCGCTTTACGCGGCGCTGGTCGAGATCGCGGAGGAATGGCTTCGCGGTGAAGGAGCGGCGACCGCTGTCGCGCGGGTGCGCGAAGACTTCAAGCTCGAAGCGGCCGCGCTGGAACGCCTCGGTTATCGCGAAGACCGCAGGATGCGAATGTCCGAGCTGGACCTCTTGAAGCACCGTGACGAGATACTCGCCGCGCGCGACGAGTGCCGGCGGCAGATGCGCGACGTTGGAGTTAAGCTGCTCGTCCTTGCCGAGGACAGCGACCCAGAGAAGTATCGAAAGCTCTACGCGACTGTGATCGAGTCGGAGAAGGACATCCCGACCACCGTCCCCTGGCGTGTCCTCACGTTCGCCGAGTGGATGCGATTCTGGTTCGAGAACCCGGGCGTCCGTGAGGAGAATTTCTGGATCGCTCGCGAAGGCGACGCGATCGTCGGCTGTTCGGTTCTCGATTGCCCAGTGGTGCGCGGTGTGCCGTGGACGATTTTCACGGGGACGTCGCGGGCCGTGCGCGGCCGCGGTATCGCTCGCGCGTTGAAGTACGAATCGATGGGGCAGGCGATCGAGGCCGGATTCGAGCGGGTCCGCACGAACAACGACGCCGACAATCCGCCGATCCTTCGCATCAACGAGCAGATGGGCTACCGGCTGGTCTCGCCACTCATCGAACTGCACCGCGGACTCGGCGCTTGAGCCGGTCCACCGGCCCCATCCCCCGGCTAGGCCGGGTACTTCCCCATGAATGGGGAAGAGTTGGCGCCTCCCCATGAACGGAGAGGAGTTGCACTACGGAGTCGCGGCGCTTCCGGAGCTCTACGAGGAATGGTCCGCGACCGGCATGGTGGCCAACATCGGGACCAAGATCGTGGAGGTCGCGTACGGCAAGCTTGTGCTCGAAGCCACGCTCACGGCCGAGGCGCATGGGTTTCCCACCCCTCGCGGGCCGATCGTCCACGGGGGAGCAATCGCCACGATCGCCGACGAAGCCCTCGGATCCGTCGCATTCACCCACGCCGAGGAAGGGGAAACCACGGTCACCGCGGACCTGAAGGTCGACTTCCTGCGGCCCGCAAAACCCGGCAGGCTGGTGGCTCGGGCGACGGTCCGGCATCGCACCAAGCGGCTCGCTTTCTGCGACACGACCGTCGAGCAGGCCGACGGCCAGATCGTCGCCGAAGCGCGCGCCGTGATCGCCTACGTCAAGGCCTGAGGGCTGTCCGCAAGCGCCGGCAGCAGCACGATCCGCCAGCGAAGCCCGGCGTCATCCGTCGATTCGAGCACCGGCTGCGACCCCAGTGACGCGGCGAACCAGGCATGGGACTCGTCGAGAAGCTGCAGCGAGCCGGGCAAGGGCTCCACGACAGCGGTGCTCTGGGGGTTGGTCCAGCTGATGCCTGCGTCGGCGGTTCTCGACAACGATCCGGCGCCGACCCACCACCAGTCGGCGGCGTCGAAGTAACCGATGGCACCCGCCGTAGAGGGCGGCCGGAAGGGTGTCCAGCTGGTGCCGTTGTCCACCGTGCTGAGCACGGTCTCGTTCGGCGCCTGAGCCCCGGCGCGGCCGCCGATCGAGAGCCGGTCGAGGACGGTCGTATACGTGTACGTGTCCGGCTTTCCGCCGTCGAACACGCGGACGGTCAGAGGCGGGAAGGCGCGGATGGAGCCGCCGACGCCGCTGCGACCCTTGACGAGCGGGAAGTAGACGATCGAGGCAAGCGCGCCGCCTCCGGATGTCGGCTGAACGCCGACGAAGAACTGTCCTGACGCAGGCCAGGCTCCGCGCGGCGAGGGAAGCGCCACCCGTGACCAGGTGTCGCCGAGATCTTCGGACCTGTATGCGAATGGCTCAGGTCCCGAAGTGGCGAGCCATCCCATCGTCAGAGATGAGAAGCGGACCTGATAGGCCTGCCCAGGGGCGGCGAGAGGCCGACCGAGGTTGATCCAGCTCCCGCCGCGGTCCTCTGTTCGGTACAGGTTCGGTGGCGAGCCTGGTGTCTCGCCTGCTTGTCGGGCAAGCATCCATCCATGACGTGAATCGAGAAACGACACCGAAAGCAGGGACGCCCCCGGGCCCAACATGGGCATCGCGGCCCAAGATGCGCCGCCGTCATAAGTGCGATAGAGCACCGGGCTGCCCCCCAGCATGGCGAAGACGCCGACGATCATGTCGAAGAACTTGATGTACTGGGCGTGGCCGTTGCCGCGCAAGGAAAGCTGTCGCGTCCAGGCCGTGCCTCCATCGGTCGTGTGGAGGACGGCGATGTTGCCCGACGGAAACTGGGCGACGACCCAACCCGTCTTGGAGTCGATGAAGTCGACGGCGCTGACGCTGTAGGCGCTCTGGAGTACGGCCGGGCTCGTCCCGGCCGCGGTGAAGACGGACAGGGAGGGATGCAGGTAGGCGATCCCCGTCCCCACGAGCACGAGCACGGATACGGCGATCAACGACAGGGCGCGCAGCGCGCGGGCACCCGAAGGAGTTGCGTCGAGCTCCGTTTCCATGCCGACTTCCAGGTCAGCTTAGTCTTGGGTTGGGCACGTTGACCGTCTTCCAGTGGCGGCCGCCGTCCGAGGTCATGGCCAGCGCGCTGTCGGTCGACCTGGCCGTCGCGATCATCGACCACCACGCATGATCGCCGTCGATCGCGTGGGCGTCCACGTATCTCCAATCGTCTGGTAACCCTGAGACCGGGACCGACGACCACCTCGCACCTGCGTCGGCGGTCTTGTACACGTAGCCGGCTCGCAGCGCGATCCAGTGGATGGCATCGACAAAGGACAGGTCGGCGAACGTGGAAAGAGTCGGAGGCAGTGTCACCGCGCGCCACGACTTGCCGAGGTCGTCGGATGCATACGCGCCCAGCAGCATCGTTTCATCGCTGATCAGCACGACCACCTGGCCGCCCGGCGCCACCGAGACGGTGGTCAGGTAGCCAGGGTTATTCGCGGATGCAGGAGGAGGAATCGCTACCGCACGCCAGGTCACCGCACCGTCAATGGTCAGGTAGACGGTCGGGGAATCGAGGTATCCCGCCCCGAGCCATCCTTCGCCGGTGTCGCGAAAGCTGGCCGGCTCAGGTCCAGCCCCATAGCCCCCGACCGCAGATCCGGGCAAATCCGAGGGCAGCCGCTTCCACGTAACACCTCCATCGGAAGTTGAGTACATGTGATCCTGGGCCCCAAGCGACCAACCAAGAGCCGGGCTCGCGAACATCGAAAAGTATCCCGGCGTCTGCATCTGCTCCCAGTGCACACCCGCGTCGACGGTCCGATACAGAAGGCCCGCGTAGGCAAAGCCGTGGTCGCGGTCGAAGAAGTGGATGTAGGTCTGGCCGCCCTCAGCCTGGCCCGTGTACTGCAGCTGCCAGTGGCTCGCGCTGTCGGTTGTCCTGAAGATCCTGAAACTGGTGGCGAAGCTGCTGTAATCGAGGACTAGGGCCCAACCCACAGACGGGCTGATGAAGTCGTACCTGGCCAAGTACGGTCCGGACATGACCGCGATCGGGGCCGAGCTGGCAGGCGACTGCGATGACCGGATGCCCGACGTCAGGTACAGGAGGCTGACCACCACGATCGCGGTCAGTGCAGAGGCGATCAAGGGCAGCGCGCGCCGAGCCCGGTGGCTGGGCTGCGGTAAGTCGTCCATCGCTTTTCGGTCTAGATTTTGACTTCATGGTCAGCCTCGTCAGACCGGCTGAGATCGGTGACGCCGCCGCGATCGCGCGGGTTCACGTCGCCACCTGGAGGACTGCGTATCGCGGTCAACTGCCCGACGACTTCCTCGACTCGTTGAGCGAGGCTCGGTACGAGGAGCGGTGGGAGCGAACGATCGCCGACCAGGGCTCCGGCGTGTACGTCGCCGAAGACGCTCGCGAGGTTGTGGCCTTCGCCTCAGGGGGACGCGAACGCGCCGGCGAGATTGGCTTCGCTGGAGAGCTCTACGCCATCTACGTGATGCGGGAGTCCCAGGGCCGCGGCCACGGCCGCGCGCTGGTGCGCGCGGTGACAGCCGGCTTACGCAAGATGGGGTTGACCGAGATGATCGTGTGGGTGCTGCGCGACAACTTCCCGGCCAGAAGGTTTTACGAACGCCTTGGCGGGACGTACGTACGCGAGCAGCCGATCACGATCGGGTCCGCGCTGCTGCAGGAAGTCTCATACGGCTGGAGATCGCTCGACAGCATCACCTACTGAGGCGGGGGCAATGGCTTCTGCTCGAAATCGAAGCAGTCCTCCATGCCATCGGCGGCAGTCGTGCGCGCGTTGAGCGGCGGCAAGCCGAAATTGCGCTCGCAGAACTTGAGAAGGCTCACGTGCGAGTGCAGCGCCTTGGACACGTAACCGCCGCGTGCGTACGGGCTCAGCACCAGGCACCCGACCCGACCGCCGTAGCGAAATTGCGTGCCGTCGGTCCACTTCTCGACCTCCGGGGGCGTGACGTGATCCCACCAGCCGCCCCAGTCGTCCCAGGTGATGAAGATCGCCGCTTGCGGCCACAGGCCAGCTGAAACGACGGCCTGCACCTCGCCCGCGGTCCACAGGCTGCCTTTGCTGACGTCGCCCTGACCCTCCGCGAGCTGAGTCGCGGTGTCCGCGGGATGCTCGCTGAGCAGCCCATCGGAGTAGAGCCAGGAGACCGACGGCAGCTTGCCCGCCGCGGCATCGACGGAAAACTGCTGCCAGGTCTTCATCTTGCCGCTCGTGTAACGGATGTACTCGAACGCGTAGCCGTTGTAGTTCCCCCAGGAAAGCCCTGCTTGATCCAGTTTTTCCGGCAGGGAAGGTTGGTCGTAGACGGGCGGGCCCGGACTCATGCGGTAGTTGGTCTTGGGATTGTCGATCAATGCCGAGTCGGCCATGATCAGCATCAAGTGGTTGGGCGTCGAGGGCCCCGCCACGTCCGTGAAGTAGTTGTCGCAAACCGTGTATTGCTGGGCGTAGCTCCAGTAATGGGGAATGTCGTGTCGCGCAAACGCGACCCTTGGCGCGCTCGTATCACGCTTGAGCCAGGCACCGTGACGGTGATCGGGATCCCTGTGTGGCGGGTTCGGGCTGGCCGGCAGACCCACACCTTCGCCACCCGGAAACGTGCCGAAATAGTTGTCGTAGCCGTGGTTCTCCTTGACGATGATCACGACGTGTTTGATCGGGCTCGCGGCCGTCACACGCAACGGCCTTCGCGGTTTGACCACTCGAGCTGCACCGCGTAGCCGCCGAGCTGCTTGGTCTGCCAGGCGCAGATGTCGCCGATCTCGGCGTTCTGGTCGTCGTACCAACCCTGTCCGGGGATCGGGTCGGTGATCGCCTCGCATAGCTCGTGCGAGCCGCTCGTGGTCAACGCATCGAGCGCCGACATCCCGCTCGTGCAGCCTCCGCAGTCCGGGTACGGCATCACCGCGTAGAACAACTTGCCGTCGATGTGGTCGTGGTATCCGCAGAAGTTGACGCACGAGGACCCGCCGTCGAGTCCCGCGGTCACACCCGGCGGCAAGAAGACGTAGTAGAGCGAGTTTGGCGTGGGTTGCGCGACCGCCGGGTCGGAGGCGATCTCGTCTTGGATGAGCCGCTGGATGTCGGCGTCGGCCACCTCGGTCGGAGGTGAGGTGCGCAGGGTGATCGCTCCTGATCGCGATCCGTGCCCGATCGTGAAGTCCTGCACGCTGTATTCGGTGAGCTGGTCGATCAGAGGGCTTGCGACGACGTAGTCGAAGAAGCCGCTCATCCGCTCCATGAGGTCTGCCTGCTGCTGCCAGGCTTCGCCCCAGAAGAAAAGGAAGGTCTCGACGGCGGTGAGCAAGGGTCCGCCGCGATATGTCAGCCGCGGCTGCGCAACAGGCGCAAGCGCCTCTGTGCGCAGCGGGACGATCTTGACCGGGCTCGCAATCATCCTCTCGTTCTACGACGACTCGCGCGCCGTTCGCGGCGCCACCACGCGGGGAGCCACACCTGTGAGCGCGCCGAGCACGCACACCACCGCGATGGACAAGAACGCGTAAACCGGTGAAATCGTGAACAGGGCGCCGCCCGCGAGGGCGCCGACAATCTGGATTCCCGTCTGCACGGTCTGGAACACCGCCTGCGTGCGCGCGTACTGGCCCGGCTCGGCGTTGCGGCTGACCTCGGCCATCGTGCTTGGCACGCCCGAGATCGTGAAGATGACCTCGATCAGGCCCAGGCCGATCAGCCACGGGACCGACGCGATGAACGGATAGAGCGCGGCGAAGAACGCCGTACAGAAGAGCACGAGGACGATGAACCGGCGCGCTCCGAAGCGATCGCCCAGCGATCCCGCGTAACCGCTCAGCAGCGTCGCCGGCAAGGCGAACGCGACGAACGAAAGGCGCGTGCGGGCACCTCGACCGTGGCCTGGGCGCGGACGTTGGGCAGCGTCACCAGCGCGAGCACCGTGATCGCCGACAGCGCCGCGGCGATGGTGAACACGACGCCCAGGTTGAGCAGCGCGATGAAACCTCCGACCGCGGGTCCGATGAGCATTCCGCCCATGTTGGTGGCCTGCATGTAGCCGAACGCGCGGCCGCGCTGGTCAAGCGGCGTTACCTCGGCGAGCAGGCCGTTGGCCGCGGGCCAGTACGCACCCTGCGCGGCACCGTGCAGCAGCCGCACCACGACAAACGCAGCGATCGGCAGCGGAAGCTGATACGCGAGAAACAGCGCGGCCGTCGAGAGCATCGCCGCGACCAGCACGACTCGGGTCCCGAAGCAGCGAGTTCGCAGCGAGACCGGCGGCGAAGACGACTCCGACGAGGGCGGCGGATCCTCCCTTGCGGCCGAGAAAGATCGGCAGCAGCGGCAGGAAGAACCACATGCCGGTCGCGTTGAGAAAGTTGACGGCATAGACGGTCCACAGCGTCCGCCTGGAGCTCATGGCTTCGGGAATACTGGCAGAGCCGTGATGGGTCAAAGGCTCCACGACGTCCGCTGGGATGTGCTCGGGCCGTCACCTTTTCCGGCGCACATGCACATGGCCCTCGACGAGGTGCTGCTGCAGGAGGTGATGGCCGGCCACCGCCGACCCGCGCTGCGGATATGGCGATGGATCGAGCGAGCGCTCGTCATCGGCTCCCATCAGTCCGTCGCCAACGAGGTCGATCCGGAGGCGGCGAGCAGACACGGATTCGCGGTCACGCGCCGTATGAGCGGCGGCGGCACGATGCTGTGCGAGCCGAACCGCACCATCACCTACTCGCTGTACCTGCCGGAATCACTGGTCGTGGGGATCAGTTTCCGCAAGTCTTACGCCGAGCTGGACGCGTGGGCGGTGCAGGCGTTCAACGAGCTCGGCGTGCCGGCCTCGTATCGCGAGATCAACGACATCATCTCCCCGCGGGGCAAGATCGCCGGCGCCGCCCAGGCCCGGCGGCGCGGTTTCGTGCTGCACCACACGACGATCGCGCACACGATGGACGTCGATCTGCTGGCGAAGGTCATCAGGATCGGCAGGCCCGGCGTCGTCGAGCGCGGGGTGCGCAGCGCCGCCAAGGAGGTCTCGCCGCTGTCGTGGTTCACGCCTCTGACATGCGACGAGGTCGCCGACCGAATGCGCGCCTACTTCATGGACACTTTCGATTCCGAGGCGAGCGAGCTCTCGGAGCAGGAAATCTCGGACGCGCAGCGGCTGGTGGCCGTGAAGTACGGAACCACCGCCTGGATCAACCGGCTGCCTTAGGCGCGCCTCCAGTCTTCGATCAGCTCCGCGGTCTGGGTGACGTGCTCGCGGTAGTGGTCGCTCAACCAGCCGGCGAGATCCTGCGGGCTGGTGTCGTACGGCTCCTCGCCGGCCCCGTACACGACCGGGCATTTGCGGTTCCACTCCGAGGCGGCGAGTGCCGCCAGCGCCGTGCGGACCTCGGCGTGCAGCGCCGCCATTCGCTCCAGCGACTGCCGACGTTCCGAAACCTCCAGGCCCCGCCGGGCAGCCTCCCTCACCTCCGCCTCCTCACCGGGCGGGTCCTGCGGCCCAACCGATGCGAACCCGCCGGCGACGATGGCATCCAGCATCCGCCCGTAGTGAGTGAGCACCCAGTTCACGTGGACCATCAAGCCGCCGAGCGAATAATCGTCGCCCGGCTTCAGAAAACGAAGGGCGTCATCGGGCACGCGGGCAAAGGCGGCCTCCCACTCCGCCCGAGCGCGATCGAACTCAGCGAGGGCTGCGTTGTCTCGCTCCATACGACGACCCGAGACTAGCTGAAGTAGTTCTTCTGCTCCAGGTAGGCCTTGGCGGCCGCGTCGGGGTCCTGGTGCTCGAGCGAGACCTTGGCGTTCAGCCCGAGGAGATCCGCCGTCGTCAGACCGGCGCTCACCTTGTTGAGGATCGACTTGACCTCGTCGTTGGCGACCGTCTTGCGCAGAATCGGCACGACCTGGTCCGCTGCCTGCAGGTGCTTGTCGTCGTCGAGGACGACCAGGCCGAGGCTGTTGAGGTCGGGGTCGGCGCTGAAGACGAGGCCTACCTGGATTGTGTTGTTCTTGAAGGCCGCACGCGTCGCGGGTCCGTCGGTGTCGAGCGCCTTGAACGCCTTGAAGTGGATGCCGTAGGTTTGCAGCAGTCCGGGGAGGCAGTAGGGGCGCGTCGGGCACTCGGGGCCGGCGCCCAGCACGAGCTGGTTGCCGATGGGCGCGAGGTCCGACATTTTGGAGAGGTTGAACTTCTGCTGGGTGTCTTTGGTGACGGCGAATGCGTTCTGGTCCGACGCGGACGAGGGCGTCAGCGCGACCAGGCCCTGGGAGTCGATGTGACCGTTCAGCTTGGCGACATTCGCGGCGGCGTCACCGCCGGCCTCGCCGGCCTTGTTGTTCCAGTACTCGAGGTCGGACGCGGTGTAGCCCAGGTAGAGGTCGATGTCGCCGTTTTTCAGCGCCGGCGCCACCAACTCGCGTTGGCCGATGTTCAGCTTGTAGCTGACCTGGTAGCCGGCGTGGGCGAGCGCCTGCCCGTATAGCTGCGCGAGGATGCTGCTCTCGGGGAACTTGAACCCGCCGACTGTGATCTTCTCCTTGCTCGAGGTGCCGGGCGACCCGCCGCAGGCGGCGGCCAGCATGGCGAAGACGCCAAGCGCTGCCACCAAGGTAAGAAACGGCGACCGTTTGATGCTCATCAATCCCTCCACAGGCCGCAGCGGACCTGAGGCATGCAACCCCGGCCCTTGAACGATTCTTCCACCTATGCCACTTTGAACGTCGCCGCCCGTGCGGTAGCCGGAGCGTTGAGAAGCCTGACCCCGCGCGGCACCAGCATTCGCTGCAGGCCGGCCAGCGATGCGTCGGTGGCCAGGGCGAGCAGCGCGACCAGGACCGCGCCGGCGGCCGTCGTCACATATTGCTGGGTGGCGATGCCGTCGATGATGTATCGGCCCAGTCCTCCGCCGGCGATGACTGCCGCCAGCGTCGCCGTGGCGACGACCTGCACGGCAGACGTCCTGACCCCGGCCATGATCAGCGGCACCGCAAGCGGCAGCTCGACGCGCAGCACCTGCGCCAGCTCCCGGTAGCCCATTCCCCGAGCCGCCTCTCGAATGTCCGGGTCGACCTCGCGAAGGGCGACGTAGCTGTTCGTGACCATGGGTGGGACGGCGAGCGCGGTCAGGGCGAGGATGACCGGCAGGTCACCGAGGCCGAAGACCTGGAAGGCGACGACCAGGATGCCGAAGGATGGCAGCGCGCGGCCTGCGTTCGAGATGTTGATCGCGAGGCCCCCAAACCGTCCGTAGTGGCCGAGAAGGATGCCGACCGGCAGAGCGATCACCGCGGCGACCGCAAGCGATTCCGCGGACAGATGGAGATGCTCGCCGATGCGCGTCGGGATGCCGTCGGCGCCCTGCCAGTGCGCTGGATCCACGAACCATCGCCAAACGCTGCCTAGAAAGCTCATGCCGGCCTGGCCCAGGGGATCGCGAGGCGCTGAGCGCCTGCGATCCCAAGGTCGGCCACGAGGGCAAGGGCGACGGTGAGCACCGTGCCGACGACAAGCGGCGTGTGGAAGTTCTCGATCTGCCCCTCATCGATTAGCGAGCCGAGCCCGCCCAGGCCGATGAGGGCCGTGATGGTGACGATGCCGATGGTGGAGACCGTGGCGACGCGCAACCCCGCGAAGATCGCCGGCAGCGCAAGCGGAAGCTCGACGCGGAACAGGCGCGCCGTCGAGCGATACCCCATGCCGTCCGCAGCGTCGAGAACATCGCGCGGCACCGCGTCGAGGCCGACGAGCACGTTGCGGACGAGGATCAGTACGTTGTAACCGATGAGCGGAATCTCAGCCGTGGTCCCCCCAAGGTGTGTGAAAGGGATGAGAAGCGCGAATAGCGCCAGCGACGGGATCGTGTAGAAGGCGCCGAAGAAGCCGAGCACGACAAGACGCAGCACTCTGTTGCGGTGGGCGAGCACCCCGAGGGGAACCGAGATCGCGAGCCCGATGGCGATCGCGATTACTGTCAGCTCGACATGCTCGGTCAGCGCGTCGAGCACATGCGGGATATGCGTCGAAAGCCAATCCCAGTTGATCCATGGGTCGACGAATTCGAGGAATAGGCCCGCCCGCATTCGACTACGTTAGATGAGCGTTGATCCGGCTCGAAAACGTCAGCAAGCAGTTCGCGTCGGGGTCCAACGCTGTGCGCGACCTGACGCTCGAGATCCCCGACGGCGAGACCTGCGTGCTCATCGGTCCATCGGGCTGCGGCAAGACGACGACGCTGCGGATGATCAACCGGCTGCTCGACCCCGACGCGGGACGCGTGCTCGTCGACGGCGCCGACACACGCGAGACCGACCCCGCCACGCTGCGGCTGAAGATGGGCTACGTCATCCAGCAGACCGGCCTCTTTCCCCACATGACCGTCGGCGACAACGTGGCCACCGTGCCGCGCCTGTGGAAGTGGGATCGGGCCCGCATCGCCTCGCGCGTGGACGAGCTCCTCGAGCTCGTCGGACTGGCGCCCGCGGAGTATCGCGGTCGCTTTCCACACCAGCTGTCAGGGGGCCAGCGCCAGCGCGTCGGGTTCGCCCGGGCCCTCGCCGCCGATCCCCCGATCCTCTTGATGGACGAGCCTTTCGGCGCCGTCGACCGTATCACGCGCGAGCGCCTGCAGCAGGAGTTCATCAGCATCCAGCGCGCGGTGCGCAAGACGGTGGTCTTCGTCACGCATGACATCGACGAGGCTGTGATCGTGGGCGACCGCATCTGCCTTTTGAAGATGCAGGCCGAAATCGCTCAGTACGACACACCCGAAAAGATCCTCACCCGACCGGCCAGCGAGTACGTGGCCGAGTTCCTGGGCCGGGAGAGGCTCGTCCGCCGGATGTCGGTGGTGCGGATCAACCCGCAAACCCTTGACAGGCCTGATGGGGGGCCCGGGACAGGTGAGCCGCGCGTACCTCTCTCGAGCACGCTGACCGAAGCCTTCGCAGCCGCGCTGAGCAGTCCCACCGAACGGGCCGCTGTTTTCGATGGCGACCGTTACGCGGGCGCGTTCACCGCGACATCGCTGCTCGAGTCGTTACGGCGCGAAAGCGCCGAAGGAGGAGACAACGTTGCCGCAGGAGTTTGACGTCGTGTGCCTGGGCGGCGGGGTGGCGGGTGAAGCGCTCGCGGGCGAGCTGGAGGGCAGCGGGCTTTCCCTCGCCGTCGTGGAACGTGAGCTAGTCGGAGGTGAGTGTCCGTACTGGGGGTGCGTACCCTCGAAGACGCTGCTGCGCTCCGGCGAGACGCTCGAGGAGGCCGGACGTGCGCGTTCGCTGGCAGCGTCGCGTGTGGACTGGGACGTCGACTTCCCCAAGGTGTCGAAGCGCGTGCTGTGGATGGCCCGCGACCTCGACGACAGCCGGCCCGCCGTGGCCCTCATCAAGACCGGTGCAAGGCTCGTGCGCGGCGCGGGCAAGATGATCGATCTGCGCACGATCGAGGTCGGCGGCGATCAGCTCGTCGCCCGCAAGGCCGTGGTCATCGCCAACGGCGGCACCGCCGCGATCCCTCCGATCGACGGCCTCGACAAGGTGAAGTACTGGACCAACCGTCAGGCGGCCGTGCCGCGCGAGCTGCCCACACGGCTGGTGGTCCTGGGTGGGGGCGCGGTCGGAGTCGAGCTGGCGCAGGCTTTCGCAAGGCTTGGGTCGAAGGTCACGATCGTCGAGGCTGGGCCGCGCTTCCTCGGGCTGGAGGAGCCCGAAGCCGGAGCCGCGCTCCTGCCCCACCTGAAGGCAGATGGCATCGACGTCTTCGTGGGCGACCCCTGTGTCGCCGTTGAGAGCCACGGCGACGACGTGGTCGTGCATATGAAGTCCGGCGCGGTCGTCGCGGGCGCCCGGCTGCTGGTCGCGACCGGCCGGCGACCCAACTTCGAAGCCTGGAAACCAGCCGGGCTTGCCCAGACGGACAAGGGTTGGTTGAAGGTCGACCCGCAGACCCTCGAGGCACGCGACGCGATCTACGGGGCGGGCGACATCACCGGCATCGGCGGCTTCACTCATCTCGCGTACTACCACGGCCAGATCGTGGGCCGGCGGCTGAAGGGTCAGGACGCGCGGGCCGACCACACGGCCGTGCCTCGCGTCACGTACACCGATCCCGAGGTCGCGTCGGTCGGGTGGCCGGAGCAGGCTGCTCGTGAGCGCGGGGTCGATGTGGTCGTGGCGGCCACGGATCCGGGCGAGGCCGCGCGTGGCTACATCAGCGACTTCCATGGCGGAACCCTGAAGCTGATCGGCGACCGGACTCGCGGCACGCTCGTCGGCGCGACCCTGGTCACGCCACGCGCGGGCGAGATCCTGGGCGAGCTCATCCTGGCGGTGAAGCTGGGCACGCCGTTGGGCGCGCTGGCGGACGTGATTCACCCCTACCCCGCCTTCAACCGCGTGCTGGGGGCGGCGCTCAATGAGCTTGCCGCCAAGGTGACTCGAAGCTAGAGCGCGTTTTACGAGTGGCGCGTTCTAGTTTTGTAAAGGGGGCCTGAAATGGTCATTTCCGTCAACGGTTCGCCCGTCACTATCGACCTGGATTCGATCCTGGTGTGGATGCTCGTCGGGCTGGTGGCCGGGTTCCTGGCAAGCCACCTTGCCCTGGGCCACGGCCTCGGACTCATCTGGGACATCATCGTCGGCATCGTCGGCGGTTTGTTCGGCGGGATCGTGCTCGCGGGCTTCTTCCACTTCAACATCGCCGTCGCCGGCCACCCGATCATCAGCGCGATGATTATGGCGTTCATCGGGGCCGCGATCCTGCTGCTCATCGTTCGCCTGTTCGCGGGTCGCCGACGCTACAGCCGCCGCGCCTACTGACTGTGTAGACGCCTGGGGGCGGTCCGCTCCCAGGCGTTCCTGACCAGCCGCTCTCCGAGCTTTCGGCTCAGCCCAGGCAGGCGCACGCTGACCCATCCGAACCGGCCCGTGTACGCCGAGGCGGAGAAAGTCTTCGGGTCCATGGCGATCAAACCTGCCTGGTCGTCGAGCGACGCTTTGACCGAGACCGATTTGGCCTCCGGCGTCCCCATGGCGAAGATCCGGTTACGCACGCGGAACGTCGCCTCGCCCCACGTCTGGACCTCTTCCGCCTCGGGCATCGAGAGGCAAAGCGTGCGGAACTGAAGAAAGGTCACGGCGGCTAACGTACCTCGGCATGGCGATCCCGCCTTTGGACGAAGGAGCGATGCGGCAGGCGTCGGCGCGCCAGGCGCGGCTGACCAAGCCCGCGGGCAGTCTGGGCGTGATCGAGCACCTGTCTGTCCGCCTGGCCGGCATGACGGGACGCATGGATCCGCCGCTGCGTGGCGCCGTCGTCTTCACGCTGGCGGCCGACCACGGCGTCGCGGCCGAAGGTGTGAGCGCGTATCCGCGTGAGGTCACGGCGCAGATGGTGCTCAACTTCCTCCGCGGAGGCGCGGCCATCAACGTGCTCGCGCGTGAGGTCGGTGCGCGTGTGGTGGTCGCCGACATCGGAGTGGACGCCGACCTGCCCCCGCACTCGGCCTTGCGCGCGGTGAAAGTGCGGCGCGGTACGGACAGCATCACGCGCGGGCCGGCGATGACAGTCGACGAGGCGGAGCGGGCAATCGAGGTCGGACGTTCGCTCGTTCGCGAGCAGGCGCCGGCGGTCGATGTCGCGCTGACGGGCGATATGGGCATCGGCAACACGACCGCGTCCGCGGCGTTGATCTGCGCGCTGACGGGGCTGGAGCCAGAGCTCGTTGTGGGTCGAGGTACCGGGGTCGATGACGAAGGGCTCAGGCGCAAGCTGGACGCGGTCAGAGGTGCGCTGCAGGTCAATGCCGGCTCCATCGCACGCGGCCCCATCGACACCCTGGCGGCGGTGGGTGGACTGGAGATCGCGGGCCTGGTGGGCGTGATCCTTGCCGCCGCGGAAGGTCGTAAACCCGCGATCATCGACGGCTTCATCTCTGGCGCTTCGGCGCTGGTGGCGGCGGCGATGGAACCGGCGGCGAGCGGTTACATGATCGCCTCTCACCGCTCGCAAGAGCTCGGCCACGGCGCGGTCCTGGATCGGCTCGGACTGCATCCGCTGCTCGACCTCGACCTCCGGCTCGGCGAGGGGACTGGCGCCGCGCTCGCCTTTCCCATCGTTCGCGCGGCGGTGCGCCTGCTCAATGAGATGGCGACGTTCGACGAGGCGGGCGTTTCTGACCGCTCATAATGAATTCGCACAACTGAATAGCTCACCGAATGCGGGAAGCCGGTCCAAATCCGGCGCTGTCGCGCAACTGTGAGTGGGGAGCGTTCGGCCTGCGGCCACTGAGGCGAAGTCCTTGGGAAGGCGGCCGACACGCTGTGATCCACAAGCCAGGAGACCCATTCCTTGAGCGGTCGTCCCACTTGCGCGGATCAGTGGGGATGCCTCCTGCGGCGAGGTTTCCCTGCCAGGTGGGGTGGTTGCCGCCGGAGGACAGGTTCGATGCAGCAGCATCAGCCAGAGGCCAGCGCGAAACTGGCCGGCCCGATCGGAATGTTCGCCTTCGCCGTTTGCTTCGCGCTGACGTCGTGCGGAGGTGCGCAATCGGCGACACCCAGCGCTCAGACCGCGCACTTTCCGGTGACCATCGCGCTGCCGGACGGCAGAACGGTGAACATCACGAAGCAGCCGCACCGCATCGTGTCTCTTTCCTCCACCGCGACCGAGATGCTGTTCGCCATCGGCGCGGGTTCCCAGGTGATCGCGGTCGACGACCAGTCGAACTATCCGTCGAACGTTCCCAAGACCAAGCTGTCGGGGTTCACGCCCAACATCGAGGCGATCGCCGGCTACGCGCCCGACCTGGTGGTGGCGGCGGATGACCTGGGCGGCCTGGTGCACGGCATGCAGGCGCTCAACGTCCCGATCCTGATCGAGCCCGCGGCCAAGAACCTGGACGACTCGTATCTGCAGATCCGGCAGCTCGGCGCGGCCGCGGGTCACCCGTCCGACGCGGATTCGCTCGTCGCGAAGATGCGATCACAGGTCGGCTCCTTCGTCGCCTCCGTTGCCAAACCTGCGCGTCAGCTGCGCGTTTATCACGAACTCGACAACACGTACTACTCGGCGACCTCGGCCACGTTCATCGGGCAGGTGTACAAGCTGCTAGGGCTGACCAACATCGCCGACGCCGCGACCTCCGCCACGCCCGACTATCCGCAGCTGTCGGCCGAGTTCATCGTGGCGTCGAATCCCGACCTGATCGTGCTGGCGGACACGAAGTGCTGCCAGCAGGACCTGCGCACCGTCGGGGCGCGCCCTGGTTGGGGCGTGATCGCCGCGGTCAGGACGGGCCAGGTGATCGGGGTCGACGACGACATCGCGTCGCGCTGGGGACCGCGAATCATCGACTTCATGCAAGCCGTCGCGACTCATGTCCAGCAGGTCGAGAAGGCGGCGTGACGGTCGGAGTCAAGCCGGCCTCGGCAAGGCGCTTGGCGGGCGGCAGTCCCACGCTGCTCCGCGGCCTGCCGCGGCTCCCCTGGATCTGGGCTGCGGCCGGCTGTGTCGCCCTGCTCCTGTGCTGCGCGATCGGTGTGCTCGCAGGCCCCGTCCACATTGGCCTAGGCACGGTTGCGCGGGCGCTGCTGGCTCCTCTCCCATGGTTCGGTACCGCCTCGTCGATCGATCCCGGCCAGGCCAACATCCTGTGGTCGCTGCGTTTTCCGCGGGTCGTCCTGGGCGTCCTGGTCGGAGGCACCCTGGCGGTGGCGGGCGCCGCGTATCAAGGCGTGTTTCGCAACCCGCTAGCCGACCCTTACCTGCTCGGAGCTGCCGCGGGCGCGAACCTCGGTGCCACGCTGGCGATCGCCTTCGCGCCTGGCACCTCGGTGTCCGGCATCAACATCGTCCCGCTGGCCGCATTCGTAGGAGCGGGGGCGGCGGTGGCCGGCGCCTATGCCCTTGGCCGCAGCGTCACCGGGCTGCGGTCGGCGACAGGATTGATCCTGGCCGGCGTGGCCATCGCGACTTTCTTCAACTCGATCCAGTCGTATGTGCAGCAAACGCAGACCAGCTCCATCCGCATGGTCTACTCATGGATCCTCGGGCGGCTCGTCACCGCCGGGTGGGATGACGTGCTGCTGGTGCTTCCCTATGTGGCTCTGAGCGTGGCCGTGATCTTCTTGCACCGCCGGCTGCTCGACGCCCTGACGCTTGGCGAGGACGAGATCACGAGCCTTGGCATCTCGACGCGCCGGATTCGTCTGATCGTGGTCGTCGCGGCCACGCTGGGCACCGCGGCGGTGGTGGCGGTCGGGGGGACAATCGCGTTTGTCGGCATCATCATTCCGCACACGATTCGCCTGCTGGTCGGCCGCAGCTATCGCGTCGTGATCCCTCTGTCGGTGCTCTTCGGCGCCGCGTTCCTGGTCCTGGCCGATACCGCGGCGCGCACGATCGTGGCCCCGGCAGAGCTCCCGATCGGCGTGATCACGGCGTTCCTCGGGGCGCCGTTCTTCATCGTCGTCATGAGGTCAACTCGGGGGGCGCCGCTATGAGCTCGGTCGTCCTCACCTCTGTTTCGGTCGGTTACGAGGGCCGGCCTGTGGTCCGGGACCTGGATTTGACCGTCGCGTCCGGCGAGTGGCTGTCGCTGATCGGGCCCAACGGTGCGGGCAAGACGACGATCCTGCGTGCGATCGCCCGTCTCGTACCTTTTCAGGGCGACATCGTGATCGGCGGACACCCAGTCACCGGACTGAGCTCGCGAAATCTCGCGCGTGGCATCGCGATGCTGGTCCAGGAGCCGCAGATGCCGGCGGGCATGACCGTGGCGCAGTACGTCCTCCTGGGCAGGTCGCCGCACCTGGGCTACCTCGGCAGAGAGAGCTCGCATGATCGGCGGGTCGTGAAGGATGTCCTGCGAAGGCTTGCGCTCGACGAGCTTGCCGCGCGCTCGTTGGACAAGCTGAGTGGAGGCGAGAGGCAGCGGGCGGCAATCGCGCGTGCGCTCGCACAGGGGGCACCCGTCCTTCTCATCGACGAACCGACGACGTCTTTGGATGTCGGGCGCCAGCAATCCGTGCTCGAGCTGATCGATCAGCTCCGCCACGAGCAGGAGCTGACCGTGATCGCGGCCATGCACGAGCTGACGCTCGCCGGTCAGTACTCGGACCGCCTCGCCCTCTTGGTGGAAGGCCGCTTGGTCGCGACGGGGACTGCTGCGCAAGTCCTGACCGAACCGACTATCTCCGCGCACTATGGAGCTGAGGTCAGGGTGATCGATATGAACGGGTCGGGAACCGCGGTGGTTCCCGTGCGCAGATGAGCCCGCCAGAGGTGCCGCTGCACGCACCGCCGAGGGCTTCGCGCAAAGCCCCGTCGGTCGTGATCGTGAACACGGGAAATGGCAAGGGCAAGTCGACCGCGGCTTTCGGCACCGCGCTGCGCGCGGTCGCGCGGGGCTGGAAGGTGTGCGTGATCCAGTTCATGAAGTCCGACAAATGGAAGGTCGGCGAGAAGGAGGCAGCCACCAGGCTGGGCGTCGAGTGGTGGACCATCGGCGACGGGTTCACCTGGGACTCGCGCGACCTGGACCGCACCGAGGCGATCGCGCGAGAGGCCTGGCGGGTCGCCCAGGAGAAGATCCAGGCGGGGGCTTACGGCCTTGTCGTGCTCGACGAGATCACGTACCCGATGAACTGGGGCTGGATCTCCACGGAGGAGGTCGTGGCGGCGATCGCGGCTCGACCGGTGTCGGTGAACGTGATCGCGACAGGGCGCGATGCTCCGCCGGCGCTCATCGAGCTTGCGGACACCGTGACCGAGATGCGCAACCTCAAGCACGCATTCGATCGCGGCGTCCGCGCGATCCGCGGCATCGACTTCTGATGGGGTTCGTGCTGCTCCTGGGAGGCGCGCGGAGCGGCAAGTCACGCATTGCCGACCGCCTGGGCCGTGAGGCACGAGGTTCGGTGACCTTCATCGCGACCGCCACGGCAGGCGACGCTGAGATGGCTTTGCGCATCGAGAGGCATCGCGGCGGGCGGCCGGACGCGTGGTCGACGGTGGAGGCGCCGCTCGACCTGCAGGCGGCGATCGACTCGGCTCCGGGGACGGATTTCGTCATCGTCGACTGCCTGACCCTGTGGGTGTCCAACCTGATGGGCGCGGGTCGGAGTGCTGATTCGATCCTCGCGCTGGCTGGTGATGCCGCTCGCACTCTCGCTCATCGGCGTGGGGTCGTCGTCACCAACGAGGTGGGACTGGGCATCGTGCCCGCCAACGAGCTGGCGCGCGCCTATCGCGACGTGCTCGGTGCGGTCAACGTCGCTTTTGCCGATTGCGCCGAGCGCTCTCTCCTGATGGTCGCCGGGCGTGCGCTCGAGCTGAAGCCGATGGATCCGATCATCGACCCGACGTGACGATCCGTTCGCTGCGCGCCGCCATGTCCTTTCTGACCGTGCTCCCGGTGGCCAACGCCGACGGAAGCTCGGGCGAGAGGCTCGGACGGGCCTACTTCCCGGCGATCGGAGCGCTCATCGGCCTGGCCGCGGGCGCCACCTTCGCCGTCCTCAGCGCCTTAACGTCTCCCCTCCTGGCTGCGGCGTGCGCGGTCGCGTTTCTATGTGTGTTGACGGGTGCCATCCATCTCGACGGCCTCGCCGACACGGCGGACGGCTTGCTCGGGGGCGGGGATCCCTCGCGCCGCCTGGAGGTGATGCGTGACCCGCGGCTGGGAACGTTCGGGGTCACCGCGATCGTCGTGGTTCTGCTGCTGGACGTCGCCGCGCTGTCGTCGATGTCGCCTGCCCGAGGGCTTGCCGCGCTGGTGGTCGGCGGCGCGCTGTCGCGCCTGGCCACCCTGTCGGTGATCGCTTTCGTCCCTTACGTCAGAACCAGCGGATTGGGCGTTGCGGCATGGGATGCAAGGCATCGCGGGCTGGACCTGGTGCTCGGCTCGGCCACGGCCCTGGTCGCCGGCGCGATCGATTGGCGGCGGGCGCTGCTCGCGCTTCCCTTCGTGGGCCTGACAGCCATTGCCGTCGCGGGTCTGGCCCGTCGCAGACTGGGCGGCGCGACGGGTGACGTCTGCGGCGCCACCGCCGAGCTGTGCCAGCTCGCGGTTCTGCTCGTATTCGCGGTTCGCTAGGGCGAGAGGCGGTGGGGCGACGGAGGCGGGGGTGACGGAGGCGGTGACGGAGGCGGTAGGGCGACGTTCTCCGGCATCAAAAGCTTGCAGTCAAACGCAAATACCCGCTTTCCCTGGTCACCGGCATTGCAAAGGCGAAGCGGTCCGCGACGAGGGCCAGCTCGAGGTCCTTGGTGGGAAAGCCCGGCCAGGTTCCGCTGAGCGCACGCTGGTAGCGTTCGCTCTCGCGCAGCGGCTGCAGCAGACGGTGCAGGTCCGGGTGCCCGCCGCGGATCACCGCGTCGATGTAGCGCGCGCACGCATGGTCCTCCGGGTGGTCGGCGGAGGCGACGATCGTCAGCGTCTCCGGGTTCCTTAACACGCAGGCTTGCGCGGTCGCTGTGGCGACGACCAAGCTCGAGGCGAAGATGTCGCCACCCTGGACGGCAGCCACGGCTTGCGTGCCCGCCGTCGACCGCTGGATCAGCACGCGACCCTGGAGGTCCTGCTCGAGGATCATCGTCGGCGAGTTGCTGATCGGGATTCCCTCGACCGGGAGGGCGTCCTCCTCTGCGCACAGGAGTGCGCCAGGCGTCGCATCGGCCAGCGCGCGCGCCTCCGCGACGGTCTTCACGAGGCGGCACTCGCGCGCCCCGCCGGCGAGGGCGTAAGCGCTGACGGTGAACGAGCGAAGGACATCGATCACGACCACCATGCCGCGTGCCTCGCGCGCCCCCTCGACGCCGGTGACGTGGATGATGTTCACGTGTCTGGGCCTGAGGTCGGAGAGCCGCCGCGCCCGTTCGGGTTTGAGCAGATCGCCGACTGCGGCTCGATGCGAGTTGTCGGTCTGCGCCTCCAGCCCGGCCAGTCAGTGCCCGAGCACCGCAACGCGATTCCCGTCGCGCTGATCGTCACGGGCGGCAGCCTGCATTTCGACGATGGCTCCCAGTCAGGCGAGGTCGGGCCTGGGGAGATGTTGCTGATCAACCCGGGAGAGCGGCATACGTATCACGCCGACGTCGCGACGTCCGCGTACCTCGTGTTCGCCGGCCTCCCCGGAGTGCGGAGCCGGACGTGGACGGTGCGGCATAAGACGTAGCGGCGTCACGCATAGCGGCGTCAGGCGTGGTGGCGTCAGGCGCGGCGGCGTCAGGCGTGGCGGCGTCAAGCGTGGCGGCGTCAGGCGCGGCGGGAATCAGGACGCGTTC
>Ga0209802_1000173_pt1 | contig 48927 bp, 53 predicted proteins | sample GraSoiAngelo_129_FD_185886 | JGI IMG/M metagenome (GOLD analysis project Ga0209802, IMG submission 185886) | Grasslands soil microbial communities from the Angelo Coastal Reserve, California, USA - 14_0927_12_40cm (SPAdes) (version 2) | ecosystem: Environmental > Terrestrial > Soil > Grasslands ...
CGCACGCGGTGGACCGCGGTGCGGTCCAGCCCGAGCGACGGCGCGGCGCGCTCCACGAAGTCGAGGTGGCGCCGTACATCGTGGTCGAAGACGGCGATGTTGCCGCTCGTCATGTAGGCCACGACGATCGCGTTCTCGTTCTCCCACAGCTTCCGCAGCGTGCCGCCCATCGCGATCACGTCGTCATCCGGATGCGGCGAGAAGACCAGCATCCGCTGGCGCGAGGGCAGCTTCGAGCGGCCGCGGATCTTGCTTCCCAGGCGGTTGAAGACGGCCCCGTTGATCGGGCCCGGCGCGCCGTGCCGGGCGAGCAGCGGGCTCAGGTGATGCTCCGTGTAGTCGCGCGCCGTGAGCTTCAGGATCCCTTTCCCGGTCTGCTCGGCGAGCCACACCACCGCCTGCTCGGTGAGCGCCGGGGTCCACTCCACGCTCTCGAGCAGCCACGGCGTCTTGATGCGGGTGAGCTCCGCCGCGGCGGCGAGGTCCAGATACACGGCCGCGTGCGGGTGCGCCTGCAGGTACGTGGCCGCGACGTCCTGCGACACGTCGCCCTCTACCGCCTGGCGCACGATCTCGGCCTTGTGCTCACCCGTGGCGATGAGCGCGATCTCGCGCGCCTCGAGGATGGTGGCGACGCCCAGCGTGATCGCCTCGCGCGGCACGTTGTCTTCCCCGAAGAAGTCAGCGGCGGCGTCCTTGCGCGTGATCGTATCGAGCGTGACGAGGCGCGTGCGCGACTGGGCCGACGAGCCTGGCTCGTTGAAGCCGATGTGCCCGCTCTTGCCGATCCCCAGGAGCTGGAAGTCGATGCCTCCCGCTGCCGCGATCGCCCGCTCGTACGCGGCGCAGTGCTCCGCCAGCGCCTCGCGGGGCACGCGGCCGTCGGGGAGGTGAACGTTCTCCGCGCGGATGTTCACGTGCGCGAACAGGTTCTCCCACATGTAGCGGTGGTAGCTGTGGGGGCTGTCCGGTGACATCGGGTAGTACTCGTCGAGGTTGAACGTCACGACGCGCGCGAAGTCCAGGTCGCCCGCCTGGTGGCGGCGGATCAGCTCACGGTAGATCCCGAGGGGGGTGCTGCCCGTGGCGAGCCCGAGCACGCAGCGGTCCCGCTCAGCGGTCGCGCGGGCGACCACGGTTACGATCCGGTCGGCGAGCAGTCGGGCGAGATCGTCGTGCTCCCCGACGACGACGGTCCGGATGCGCTCGCGGTCGCGCGAGCCCGCTACGACCGCGGTACGCTCGGCCGCGTCTGGGGCAACCTGGCGCTGCTGCTCGCTGGGGGGCAACATACGTTCTGGAAGAATACGTCCGGCCGCCGCGCCGGCAAAGTGAGACCAGACGAGACGAGGGGGTTCCGACGAGGAGCATCCATCACCGCGTGCTGCTGTGGTGCCTGCTGGGCGTCCTCCCATCCCCACCCTTCCCGGGACGGGGAGCGCAGGCGCAGCAGCCGCTCGAGCGGCTGCTCTACTACGTGGACGGCGAGAATAGCTACGCGAGCCTCGTAAAGCACATCGATCAGATCACGGTCCTCGGGCCGCAGGTCTACACGATCGACAGTCTGGGGATTGTGTGGGGGAGCGTGGACCGGCGGGTGCTGGACCTCGCCCGGCGGCACGGCGTCAGGGTGATGCCGTTAGTCGTGAACGAAGGGTTCAACCAGCCGGCGCTGCGGCGGCTACTGGCTGATACCGCGGCGCGCGCGCGCGCCGTCCGCACCCTGGTCGCGCTGTGCCGCGACAACGGTCTCTGGGGGATCCAGTTCGACATCGAGAACGTCAATTTGGACGACCGCGACCGGCTCACCGCGTGGTACATGGCAGCGGCGGGCGCGCTCCACGCGGCGGGTTGCAAAATCAGCATCGCCGTGGTGCACCGCACTGCCGACACCCCCGGGCCGACGGGCTACCATCGCTTCCTTTATGAGAGCTGGCGCGAGGGCTACGACCTGGCGGCCCTGGCGCGGGCGGGCGACTTCATCTCCCTCATGTCCTACGACCAGCAGACACGGCGCACGCCGCCCGGCCCGGTCGCCGGGCTCCCCTGGATGCGCGCGAATGTCGAGTATTTCCTCCGGTTCGTGCCGCCCGACAAGCTCTCGCTCGGGATCCCGCTGTGGAGTGAGCACTGGTTCAGCCGCTACGACCCCTCGATCCCGGAGCGCGCCCGCTCGTGGTCCGAGACGGTGAGCTGGGCGTGGGGCGCGGGCCTCGCGGAGCGCAATGGCGCTCAAGTCGAGTGGGACTCCGTCGAAGCCGTGCCCTGGGCCATGTTCGAGAACGGCGGCGTGTTCGAGTGGGTATTCCTGAACGACGTGCGGAGCTTCAGCGCCGAATTGGCACTGGCGCGGGAGAAGAAGCTCCGGGGCTTCTCGGCGTGGGTGCTCGGCCCGGAGGACGAGCGGATTTGGGACGTGCTCCGGACCGAGAAGCGCTAGCAGCCCGCCGCCGGGTTCGCGTCGCACTCTTGCAGCGGAATCGGCAGCACCGCCAGCGTCGGCGTCGTCGTGATGGCGCTGCCGAGCCGCCGCGTGTCCTCCCACCGCAGGCCCTGCTCGAACAGCTCGTAGCGTCGCTCGTAGGCGATCTGGGCCAACAGCTGGGCCGGGGTCCCAAGCTGCGTCGCGGGGTCGAGCGCCGGGAGGTTCGCCACCGGCTCGTCCACGGGCGAGCTGGATTGCGTCCGCACCGCGTTCACGTAGAACGCCGCCGAGTCGAGTTGTCCGAGTTGGGTGAAGGCTTCCGCCTTGATCAACACCATCTCGTCCGGCAGATACACCGGGTACGGGTCGTTCTGGCCGCTGTACTTCCTGAGCGGCAGGAGGAGCGAGTCCGGATTGCCGGTGATGGGCGCCGCCGTGGTATCGACCCAGTAGCTCACGCGAGCGTCCCCCGGCTCGGCCTGGTCCTTGAAGCTCTTGAGCGCCGCCACGTACCCCGTGCGAATTGACAGGTCGTAGATCGGGTTCACGGCGGGCGACGTGTACTTGAACACCGAGAGCACGTTCGCCTTGACCGAGTCGGCTGCGTCGATCGCTTGCTGGTACTGGCCCGCGATCAGGTAGTAACGCGCGCGCATCGCGTCGATCGTGTTGAGCACGTTGAAGCCGGTGCCGAGGACGCGCGTGTTGAAGCCCGTCAAGGCAGCGGCGGGCACGCTGGTGAAATCGACGCGGGCGGACTCGAGTAGCGCGAGGACCGTGTCGAGGACTGCCGTACGCGGCTGCGGCACCGGGAAGGGGACGGAGACGTCGATGGGGACGCTCTGATACTCGAGAATGATCGTGCCGAGCGCCATCGCCCGATAAAGCTTCGCGAGCGAAACGATCCCGGTTTCGAGGCCGGAGCCCAGCCCGGGAACCTGTGGCGCGTGGGCCAGGAGGTTGTTCGCCGACTTGATCGTGCGGTAGGCATCGGCCCACGGCGCGAGCACCACGGCGTACGAGGGGTCGAAGTTCTGGCCGGTGAGGAGCGACTGGTACGCGATGAGGGACTTCGACGTGGTGCCCCATTCGTCCGTCATGAGCGAGGGAGGGACGAGGAAATCCGCCACCGCGCCGGCGTACTGGCTCTGCATCCCAACGGCGAGGGCCACGAGGCCGTCCGGGGTGTTCAGCACGGTCTGCTCGGGCGGCGCGTTGGGGTTGGTGAGCGTGAGGTCGCAGGCTGCGCCCGCCAGGGTGGCGAGCACCGGGAGCAGCCACGTGCGGCGAAGGTCGCGGTGCGTCATGTCGCCTCCCTCAGAACGCGAAGTTCAGGCTGAGGGTGTAGGTGCGCGGGATCGGTGTGTTCGCGAAGTCCACCCCGCGTGACACGGTGCTCGCCGAGAACAGATTGACCTCGGGATCGAGGCCGCGATAGCTGGTCCACGTGTGGAGGTTGCGTGCCGCGAACCGCAGGTCCATTGCCTCGGCGCCGAACCGCCTTGCCAACGCCTGGTCGAAGTGGAGAGACAACGCGATCTCCCGCAGCTTCACGAAGCTGCCGTCCTCGATGTACTCCTCGTAGATCAGGCTCCGCCCCGCGGGGTTCAGACTGAATGTCCGCGGCACCGTATCGCCCGTGATTTCCCGCTCTACCTCTTTGTCCACACCGAATAGCTCGGTGATGCGGCGCGTGAAGTTCGCGACTTTGTTGCCGAAGCGTCCGTCGAGCAGGACGGAGAGCTGCACGCGTCGGCCCAGGTCGAACGTGTTGCTCAATGAGGCAGTGAGCGACGGATTGGGGTCACCAATCACCTTGCGGCCGTTCACGATCACGCCACCGGGCAGCGTGTCTCTCGCGCGCACGGGCAGGAGCAGCGTATACGGCTTCCCCTGCATCGTCACGCTGACCGGCGCGTACGCGATGCTCCCGTCGGGATTGCGCGCGTAATAGCCGCCGAAGAAGACGCCGATCGGCTGGCCGGGGATGACGGCGTTCAGGTAGTCGAACACCAGCGTGTCCGTCGCGGTGACCAGCCGGTCCACCCGGTTCCGGTCGTGGGCGAGAGAGAGCCGGGTGCGCCAGGAGAAGCTCGGCTTGTCCACGTTCACCGTGGTGAACGCCGCTTCCCAACCGCGGTCCGACACTACGCCGACGTTTTGCAGCTGCGAGGCCTGACCGCGACTCGGCGGCAGCGGCACCGACAGCACGAGGTCAGAAGTGCGCCGGTGGTAATAGGTGAGCTCGGCGAGCGCTCGGTCGTTCCAGAGCCCGACATCCATCCCGCCTTCGATCTCGCGCTGCCGCTCTGGACGCAGCGCGGGGTTGCCGGCAGTGGTGCTGGCCACCAGCCCCGGTTGCCCGCTGAACGAGACGTTCACGTAGTTGTCGAACTGGGCGTACTGGTTCGGTGGTTGCCCGCCAGTCTCGCCGTAGGCGAGCCGCAGCCGCAGCGCGCTGACGCGGTTCGCGAGGCCGCTGTTGCGGAAGAAGGGCTCGTCGTTCACGACCCAGGAGGCGCTCGCGCGTGGGTACGCCTGCCACCGCTCGTCGGGTCCGAATGCCGACGCGCCTTCGACGTTGAGCCCGCCCGTGACGAACAGACGGTCGGCGACCGCTACGCGCTCCTCCGCGAACCCGCCGAGGGTGCGCAGCTCTGCGATCCCCTGGGAGGCGGTCGGCGTAGCGCCGTTCAGGTCGGTCTGCCCGACCGCCAGATTGGTCGCCCCGGCCGCCAAGATGTCGCTGCGCGTGGACGTATAGCGGTAGCCGAGGGTGGACGTCAGGCCGAGAGTGGGGGAGAGTTGCGCCACCTGGGTAGCGGTGAGGTCGGTATTGACGTTCCGCTGCATCTTGATGGGATTCGAGATGCTGCCGGTGAAGCTCGCTCCGGTGGAGAACGGCGGCTGGAGGTACTTGTCCTCCTCGCGGTAGTCGTCCAGACCCACGAGGGCGCGCACGGTCAGGCTCGGCACGGGTCGGAACGACGCCTCGGCGCTCCCGACGAAGCGGGTCACGTCCTGCGGGGCCTGAAACGTGTAGAGCACAGTGAACGGATTCGCGCCGAGCACCGGGTTGTAGGGGTAGCGGCCGAGGTTCGGATCGTAGAACGGTTTCACGGTGGTGGGCGTGAAGACGAGGCTCGTGAGCACGCCCTGCGTCTGCTCGCCTTCGGGAAGGAAGTCGCTGTGGGTCTGGATGAAGCTGCCCCGCAGACGCACGTCGACGTTCGGGCGCAGCTGCTGGGAAATGGTCGCGCTCACGCTCGTGCGGTGGCGCCCCTCGGCCTGGACGATCGCCTGCTGCGCGTCGTAGGCGCCCGACAGATAGTAGCTGGTGCCGCCGCTCCCGCCCGACACCGACACGCGGCTCACCGTGGAGAACGCAGTCCGCCAGACCGAGTCCTGGATGTCGTAACGCTGCACGAGAGCGCCGAGCGAGTCGGCGCCACCGTACACGACGTCGGTCCAGCCCGCGTTCGGCGCCATGTTGAAAGCGAACTTCTTCGGCGTCTCGCTCAGCCCCACTTCGCTGCTGACCGTCACCCGCGCCGGGCCCGGACCGCCGCGCTTGGTGAAGATCTGGATCACGCCGCTGTTGGCGCGTGAGCCGTACAGGGCCGCCGCCGCGGCGCCCTTCAGGACCTCTACTCGCTCGATGTCCCCGGGCGCGATGTCCGACAGGCGGTTGGACAAGGCCGCATTGCCGCGTCCCGCGTTGGCGCCGAGGCTGACGAGCGCCTGCGCGCTGTTGTCCACGATCACGCCGTCCACCACCCACAGCGGCTCGGCGTTGCCGAGGACGGTACTGGTGCCGCGCAGCCGCACGCTGACCTCGCCGCCCGGCACGCCGCTGCTCTGCGAGATCACGGCGCCCGTAATCTTTCCTTCGAGGGCCTGATCAACCGTGGTGGCGCCCGGCGCCTGGTTCAGCGCGTCCCCCGGGACGCTCTCGATCGTATTCCCGAGCACCCGCCGTTCGGCGGGGGCGCCGGTGCCGGTCACCACGATCGCGTCGAGCGCGACCGCGGCGGCGCGCAGCGCCACGTTGACCTCCGTCGTGTCCGCAACCGGCACGTCGACGTCCTGACGTGCGATCGCGTACCCGACGCGGCGCACGAGGAGCACATGATGCCCGGCTGGCACGCCGCCGAGCGCGTATTGGCCGTTGGGAAGGCTCGTCGTGGCGAGGGTCGTCTGCTCGATCGTGACGCGGGCGTCCGTGACCGGTTGGTCGGTTGCGGCGTCGCTGACACGGCCGCGGATCGCGCCCGTCTGCTGGGCGGCGAGGGCGAGTGGGGTGAGGAGCGACAGCACGGACCACAACCTGTGCACATAGGGGGATCGCATGCGCATCCTCCGGTGGCGACAAAAAAACAGCGCGGCTCAGCAGGGGCCTACGCTGAACCGCGCGAAAAGGCGTGTCAAGATGGCCGCGAGACTTGCGCGGCCTGCTATTGCACCGTCACCGAGCCGATCATCCCGTTCGCGAAGCTCGTCGAGTGAACCGTGCAGCGATACGCGTAGCCACCAGTCGCGGAGAACACGCGCTTATACGTGTTCGGCGGGCCTTGGGTCGGCGACCCCATGAACCCATCCTGCCACGTGACGTTGTGCGGGCTACCGTTCCACGTCCACTTCACTGTGTCTCCGATGCCGACGGTTACGCTACTTGGCATGAAGAAGTTGTCGTTCACCGTGACGTTCACCGTCACCGGCTGCCGTCCCGTGGCGGTGAACCCGACCGGCGATCCGCTCAGCGGGAGCGTCGACCGCGCCGTGTCGGTCTGCGTCCCCACCGTCGGGCCGAGGGTGCGCGTCGTGCTTGCGACGCCGTTTGAACCGGTCTGAGTGCTCGTGGGACTCACCGAGCCACCCCCGTCGCCCACGGCCCACGTGACGGGCACCATGGGCACCACGTTGCCATGGCTGTCGTGCACGATGACGCTGTGCGGCGTGGGCAGCGGCGCGTTGATCGCGCCGGTCTGGTTGTCGCCGCCGTTCTTCGCGATCTGGGTCGGGAAGCCCGGGAGTGCGGTCGACGTAAACGTCACGGGCGACCCGATCAAACCCGTGACCGAAGCTTGCACCGACTGGCCGCCGGCGGTAGAGCCGAAGGTGTGGGTGATGACCGCGATCCCGTTCAGGTCGGTGTTGCTCGTCCCGGAGGACACCGAGCCCCCGCCCGTCGTCGCCGCCCAGTGGACGACCACGTTCGGCACGGGGGCGCCGTCCTGGTCCTCCGCGATGACCCGATACGGGGTGGGGAGCGTGGCCAGCACGGTGTCCGTCTGGCCGTCGCCCGAATTCATAAGCGCCTTCAGGAGCTGCGTGGCGCCCTGAATCTGGGCGACCGCGTGAAAGGTGATGGGTGATCCCGCCAGGCCCGTCTTCGTCCCCGTCGCCGTCTGATTGCCGGCGTTGGGCCCGAGGGTCCACTTGGTCGTGGCGATACCGCTCGGATCGGTGCCGGACGTCACGGGATTGACCGAGCCGCCGTTCGCCGCTGACCAGGCGATGGTGACCCCTTGGACTGCCACCCCGTTCTGGTCTTTCGCAATGATCGACACCGCCGTCGGGAGGGCCTGCGTCGCGGGGCCGACCTGACTGTCCCCGCCGTTCAAGGCCATCTGCGTGGCGCCCTGGATCTGGGCCGTAGCGTTGAAGGTGACGGGCGAGCCGGTCAGCCCCGTCTTCGAGGCGGTCGCGGTCTGAGCACCGGCGTTCGCCCCCAGCGTCCACGTCGCGGTGGCGATGCCGTTGGCGTTGCTCGTGCCCAACGACCCGACCGAGCCGCTGCCCGTCCCCGCCGTCCACGTGACCGTCACGCCCGCGACGGGGTTGTCGCTGGCGTCGCGCACAATCACGGCCAGCGGCGTGGCCAGCGCCTGGCCGGCCGTGCCGACCTGATTGTCACCGTCGTTCGAGGGCGCCTTGGCGATCTGGGTCGGTGTCGGGCCGGGGCCGCCGCCCCCGCCACCCCCGCAGGCGATGCCGATCAGTGATGTCGCGAGTGCCAGCGCGCGGGACCGACGGAAGAGGGCCATGCCGAACCTCCGGCTCAGGCAAGGGGGAAACGCAATATACCCCCGGCCGACCGCTCGGTTGCTTGACTGGGCGGCAAGGGCGTCGCATATGTAGTACGCGCCCCCCACTTTCCACGGATGCACCGTCCGGACCGGCGGCCGCCTTTGGCCGGCCGCCGGGTGGGAGTGTCCCGAGGAGCCGCGGTGACGCGACCGGAGACGTACGTCGAGGGCAGACGGGAAGTGCTGCGGCAGGCGAGCCAAGCCCTCGGCGGCCGAGCCGTGACAGTGTGGGAGGTCTCGGGGCGTGCCGAGCTCGAGCCCCAAGCCACGAGCGAGCAGGCGCCTTCTCACCACGCCACCAAGCTCGACGTCGACACGACGCTGCGGCGCTGGAACATCGCCATCGTGCAGGGGAGCCGCTGGGTCGGCTGCCAGGCGGCGCCCGGCGGCGCCTGGGTCATCGCGCCGGTGCGGCTGCGGCCGCCGGCGCCGCCTCCGAACGGGCGGGAGCGCCGCAGCCGCGAGCGGCTCACCTTGGAGCTGGCCGGTCTGTGCCTCGGCCTGCTCGACCGGCGCGAGCTCGCACAGGGCGCTCCGGCCGCCACGCGGCGTCTCGACCCCCTGCAGGACGTGACCACGCTGCCCGGCATCATCGCCCACGAGCTGTCGAACCCGCTCACCGCGGCCCGTGCAGGCCTCCAGCTGGTGATGGAGGCGGTGGGCCGCTGGACCGAGGTGGCGGCGGGGCGGCGCCTCGAGCTGCTGGACGAGCTCGGCCAGGTGATCGAGGACATCGATCGGTCGGTGAACTTCCTGCGGGCCGTCAAGGATCGGGCGCGGGGCACGCTGGCCCGCTCCGAGCGGTTCGACGCGGTGCGCGTAGTGCGCTCCTGTTGCACCCTCGAAGCCCGCGTCCTCAAGGAGAAGCGCATCCCCCTCGAGTTCGACTCCACCGTCGAAAGCGTCTATCTGCGGGGCGATCCCAACGCGCTGTACGACCTGCTCGTCAACCTGATCCGCAATGCGGCGGACGCGAGCAGCGCGCGGCCGGCGCCCATCCGGGTGGGCCTCGCGCAGGAGGTCAACACCCTGCATCTCACCGTCCAAGACGAAGGATCGGGCATTGGCGCGCAGGACCTGGAGCGCATTTTCGAGCCAGGCTTCACCACCAAGGAGTTCGGTGAGGGGAGCGGTATGGGGCTCGTCGCGGTGCAGAGTGTCGTGCGGAACATGTTCGCCGGGAGCATCACGGTGGACTCGAAGGTCGGCGCCGGGACGACCATGAGCGTGAGGCTGCCGATCCCGGCGCAGCGCTCGGCGGATCAGCACGCGGAGAGGGAAGCCGCGCCCTAACGATGCTCCCTTCTCCCCTGCAAGCGAGGACCCCGGTGATTCGGATCCGTTGTGCCGCGGCCAGTGTTGCGCTGGCCGCGCTCCTTTCCCGCCCCGCCCCCGCCCCCGCTCAGCAACTCACCGTGGACACGACGGGGGCCGGCGCGCTCATCGACCAGGCGCTCACGCACTCCGAGGTAATGGAGAACTTGCAGCATCTGTCCGACGTCATTGGGCCGCGCCTCACGGGCTCGCCCGCCGCGCGGGAGGCGAACGACTGGACGTTGCAGCGCTTCAAGGCGTACGGCCTCGACGCCCACCTCGAGATGTGGAGGTTCGGGGGGACGTGGACGCGCGGCCCGATGTGGGCCCGGATGCTCGCGCCGCGGGCGCACCCCGTGGCGGCAGCGAGCTGGGCTTGGGCGCCCGGGACGCTCGGTCGCGCCGTACGTGGGCCGGTGGTGCGGATCGACGGGACGACGCCGGACAGCTTCGCGGCCTACCGCGGTAAGGTCCGCGGAGCGTGGGTCATGCTGCGGCCGCCGACGTTCGTGTGGAACAACGACGGCCCGCCCATGAGCGCCGCCGATTCGCAGCACCAGCGCGACTTCTTCCGCAACGTCTTCGCGCCGTTCCGCGACGCCGATTCGACCACGCGGGCTCGGATGCAGCAGTTCGGCAACGACCTTCCGTACCTGCTGCGCCGCGCCGGCGCACTCGGCATCCTGCTCGACGCGGGGAAGGAGCATGCCCTGCTCAATATGAGCGGCTCACCGAACCGCGTGCTGCCGCTCCCCCAGATCGTAGTGGCGCACGAGGACTACGCGATGTTCGATCGCCTGCTCGCCTCGGGCGTCGCGCCGCGACTCGAGGCGAGTGTCCAGAACACCCTGACCACCGATTCGGTTCCGCAGTGGAACACCGTCGCCGAGATTCGCGGTAGCGAGCAACCGGACCAAGTCGTCATCGTCGGTGCGCACCTCGACTCCTGGGACTTGGGGACGGGTGCCACCGACAACGGCACCGGCGCGATGTGCACGCTCGAAACGGCACGCGTCATCGCGCAGTCGGGGTTGAAGCCCAAGCGGACCATCCGCTTCGTGCTGTTCACCGGGGAAGAGCAAGGCCTGATCGGCTCGCACAAGTACGCCGAATCGCACGCCGCCGAAGCCGACTCGATTCAGGCGGTCATCGTGCTCGACAACGGCACCGGCGCGATCACCGGACAGGCGCTGCAGGGCCGCACCGACCTGGAGACCCTGTGGCGCGCGATCCTCGCGCCCGTGGCCCATCTCGGCGCGGACTCGGTCGTGAACCGCAACAAGGGCGGCACCGACCACCTGTCGTTTCTGCCCTATGGGGTGCCCGGGTTCAACTTCAACCAGATCGAGCGGGGCTATAACCACACGCACCACTCGCAATCCGACACCTACGATATGGCGCTCGCGGGCGATCTGATACAGGCGGCCGCGGTGATGGCGGTGTCGGCCTACGAGCTCGCCAACCTGCCGGGGATGATCCCGCGCGGCGAGAAATCCACGCCGCAGCCGGTGCAGGCGGTGAAGGTGAGCGACAGCTTGTTGGTGAAACGGACGCGCTAACTACTTGAGTTCAGCCAGCAGCTTCTCGAGATCCAGCGGCTCCGTTCGCATCGCGAGCGTGCCATCGGGCGCGCGCGGCCACTCGCTTGCCGGACGGTCGCGGTACAGCTCCACGCCGTTGCCGTCGGGGTCGCGCAGGTAGACGGCCTCACTCACCCCGTGGTCGGCCGCGCCCTCGAGCGGCACCCCCGCCTCGAGCACCCGCTTCAGCGCCGCCGCGAGCGACCGGCGGTCGGGATAGAGGATCGCGAAGTGGTACAGGCCCGTCGTCCCCGCCGCGGGCCGCGGTGCCCCGCGCCCCGCCCAAGTGTTCAGCCCGATATGATGGTGATACCCGCCAGCGGAAAGAAACACCGCCTCCCGGCCGTGTGTCGTCGTCACCTCGAAGCCCAGCACGTCGCGGTAGAACCGCAGGGCGCGCTCGAGATCGGACACTGTGAGGTGAATGTGACCGATGCGGGTATCCGGATGAGTAGCCATCATAATCTTAACGTTTGAGAGTTCCACCCCATCGGGTAACGTGCCGTCATGCCGTCGTGCAACGGCTTAAATTTGAGCTCCATGAACTCCATACCCAGGATCCCCCAGCCGGTCAACGAACCGGTGCTCAGCTACGCTCCCGGCACGCCCGAGCGCGCCGAGCTCAAGCGCACCGTCAAGGACTTGGCGTCGCGGCAGATCGAGATCCCCCTGGTCATCGGCGGCAAGGAAGTGCGGACGGGGAAGACCGTGGACGCGGTGATGCCTCACTGTCACCGCCACGTGCTCGCGAAGGTGCAGCAGGCGGGGACGGCGGAGATCGAAGCCGCCATCGCCGCGGCGCGCGCGGCCTGGCGCGAGTGGGCGGCGTGGGGTCTGGAGCAGCGCGCCGCCGTCTTCCTCAAGGCGGCCGATCTACTCGCCACTCGCTACCGCCCGATCGTGAACGCGGCCACGATGCTGGGGCAGTCGAAGACGGCCCATCAGGCGGAGATCGACGCCGCGTGCGAGCTGATCGATTTCTTTCGCTTCAACGTGCACTACGCCGAGCGCCTGTACGGCGAGCAGCCGCTGTCGCCGCCCGGAGTCTGGAATGCCATGGACTACCGGCCGCTCGAGGGCTTCGTCTACGCGATCACGCCGTTCAACTTCACGTCCATCGGCGGCAACCTGCCCACGTCGCCCGCGATCATGGGCAACACCGTCGTGTGGAAGCCGGCAGCCGCGGCCGTCCTCTCCAACTATTTCGTCATGAAGCTGCTCGAGGAGGCGGGGCTGCCGCCGGGTGTCGTCAACTTCGTGCCCGGGCCGGCGGCGCGGGTCTCGGAGCGTGTCGTGGCGGACCGCGCGTTCGCTGGCATCCACTTCACCGGTTCGACCGAGGTGTTCCAGGCGCTGTGGCAGCAGGTGTCGGCGAACCTCGCGTCCTACGCGGGCTACCCCCGGCTGGTGGGGGAGACCGGCGGCAAGGATTTCATCGTCGCCCACGCGAGCGCCGACGTCGACGCGCTGGCGACGGCGCTGGTGCGCGGCGCGTTTGAGTACCAGGGACAGAAATGCAGCGCGGCGTCGCGCGCCTATCTCCCCGACGGCCTCTGGCCCCGCGTGCGCGAGCGCGTGCTCGAGATGCTCGCGGACGTCAAGGTCGGGGATCCGGCGGACTTCCGGAACTTCATGGGCGCGGTGATCGACCGGAAGGCGTTCGACAAGATCAAGGGCTACCTCGAGGCGGCGAAGCAGGCGTCCGGTGTGACGATCCTGTGCGGCGGGGGCGCGAGCGACGCGGACGGCTACTTCATCGAGCCGACCCTCATTCAGACGGAGGATCCGCGGTACCGCACCATGTGTGAGGAGATTTTCGGGCCGGTGCTGTCGCTGTATGTCTACCCCGAGGCACGATGGTCCGAGACCCTGCGCCTCGTGGACGAGACGTCGCCCTACGCGCTCACCGGCGCGATCTTCGCGCAGGACCGCCGCGCGGTGGAGCAGGCCAAGGGCGCGCTCCGCTACGCCGCCGGCAACTTCTACGTGAATGACAAGCCGACCGGCGCCGTCGTGGGCCAGCAGCCGTTCGGCGGGGCGCGCGCCAGCGGCACCGACGACAAGGCGGGCAGCCTGCTGAACCTGATCCGCTGGGTCAGCCCCCGGGCGGTGAAGGAGACCTTCGTGCCGCCGCGGAACTTCTCCTATCCGTTCATGGCCGAGTCGTGAGCCACGGCGGCGCGCGCCCGCCCATCCTGGTGCTCGTGATGGGCGCGGCCTTCGCGCTGCTCGTGGTGTCTCTCCTCATCGGGTCGCTCACCCAGCCGGAGCTCCCGGCCTACACGCCGACGGTGCCCGCTCCCGTGCGGATCGGGGACTCGCTCGTCGGTCCCGCGACCTACACCATCGACGCCTCCGGGACCGAGCAATGGCGCCACTTCGACTTCCGGCGCAACTCGGCCGTCGACTCGGGACCGTGGGACCTCGCGTTCCGGCGGTTTCACGTGATCGCGGCCACGGGTGGCGGGATCGTCGACCTGGGCGTCGTGCCGTTCGATTCGGTGCGTGAGCTCCCCGCCGCGGGGTACCTGCCAAACGGCGCCGGGCCCGACACGACCAACCCGGGCATGGGGAAGTGGTACGACTACAGCATGCTGAGCCACCTGCTCACGTCGCGGCATCACGTGTACGGCGTGCGGACCGCGACGGGACGCTATGCGAAGCTCGAGCTGCTCGCGTACTATTGCCGGGAGGCCGGCACCGCGTGCATCACTTTTCGCTACGCCTACCAGGGGAACGGCACGCCGCGGGTCGCTCGCTGAGCCAAGCGAAGAAAGAGCCCCCGGTCGGCGCGCGACCGGGGGCTCAGGTTTGTCGGCTGCTATGGGTCGGCTTACTTGGGCGGCAGGATCTTGAACATCCCCGTACCGCACACCGGGCACACGCCCTTCAGGGCGGGCCGGCCGTTCGCCATCTTCACCTGCTGCGCGTTGGAGATCTTGCGCTTGGCCTTGCACTTCACACAGTACCCTTCGTCCGCGGCCATCGGGCTCTTTCCACCCTTCGCCATTTGGCTCCTCCGTTCGGGGGCAGGGGGGGCAGGAACGGTGACAACATAATACCCCCTGCTTACGCCGTGGGAGCGGGGCTCCCGGGGGCGGGGTCGGAGAAGCCGTTCCGTTTGTGAGTTCCGTCACAAAACGGTTTGGTCGCTGAGCCCCCACAACGGCACAGGACAACGACTTCCGCCGGTCGCCCGTCCTTTCGAGGGGGCACCGGTAGCTCCCGCCCGTCGGCCGTGACGATCCGCACCGGCCCCTGAACGACGAGCGGTCCGTTGGGCTTCGGGGTGATGGTGATGGTGTCGGTCATACCCCAATAATAACCGTCCCCCCTCTTGAAAACCGCTTGAGGCCCGGATCGCAGCGTGCCTGCTCACGCACGGCCCTCGGGGGGAATCATGCGAACCTTCGGCTTTGGTCTCGTCCTCGTCACCAGCCTGGCCTGTGCCGCCCCGTGCTCCGCCGTCGCGCAGCAGGCGATGTCCTTCGACCTCGGCGTGCTCGGCCCGGCGAACTCGTTCCAGACGAATCCGGCCCTCGTGCAGGTCGGGCTGCGGGTCGCGACAGTGCGGCCCGAGACGGTCGGCGTCGACTTCGCGCTCGCGACCCTGCCGGTGGCCGCGACGTACGGCGTGCTGCTGCTCGGTGCCGACCTCGATGCGAGTTGGACGGTCGCGCTGAGCGACGGCGTTCGACTGATGCCGCGGGTCGGCGCGAGCAGCGCCTTCGGCGTGGCCCTCGGGGAGGACGGTGGTGCCGGCGGGGCACTGGGCTACAACGTGGGGATCGGCCTGTTACAGCGCACTAGTCCCACGACAGCGGTGCGGCTGGACTACACCTACCGCCGGTTCGGAATCGATCGAGAGAGCCTAGCGCTGTCGAGCCTCACGATCGGTTTTGTCTGGATGCATTGAGGGGGAACGGGCCGGGGCGGGACAGGGTATCTTCCAGCCGCCCCATGCGTACGCTGTCGTCGCTCTTCTTCGGCGTCTTCGCCGTCGCCTGCGTTTCCGAGCACGGCCCACTCACTAATCGTATGGCGCAGTCGACGACGCCGTATTTGGCGCGCGCCGCGCGCCAACCCGTGAGCTGGCAGCAGTGGGGACGCGACGCGTTCTCGCTCGCGGCCCGGCTCGATCGGCCGATTCTCCTGTACGTCGGGGCCGACGACTGCCGCTGGTGCGGCGTGATGGATCGCGAGGTGTACGGCGACGCCGTGCTCGGCGCCATGATCGATTCGTTGTTCATCCCGGTGCGCGTGGACCGCGACGAGCGACCCGACGTCGCGGACCGCTACGCGGCGGCGGTGCGGCTGCTCGCCGGCCTGGGTGGCTATCCCATCACCGTGTTCCTCACGCCCGACGGCTCGGCCTTCTTTGGCGGCACGTACTTCCCCCTCGACGACCCCGTGACGGGGCGGGGGCTGCGACAGCTCCTCCCCGAAGTGGCCAAGACCTACCGGGAGCAACGCGGGTCCGTCGTCCAGCGCGCCGCACTGGTGCGGCAGCTGTCGCTGAGCCGTGGCGGCGTTTCGCACGGCGTGCTGAAGCCGGCCGCCGTGCGGCTCCAGATCGAGGCGGTCCGTGCGGCGCTCATGGCCGCGGGCCGCAGCGGTGCCGCGCTCGGCCTCATGCAGGCACGGGCGGCCGGCTTGATGCTCGCGACCTATGCTCGCACCGGGGACTCGAGCTACCTCGAGCCGGCGCGCATCGTGCTCGACGGTCTCGTCGACTCGGCCGAAGCCGCGCTGGCGGAGAGCACGCGCGACGACCCGCCAGGGCTGGTGCGGGCCGCCTTGCTGCGTAACCTCGCATCGGGCTGGGCGGCGACGGGCGACCTGCGATACCGGCAGGAAGCGCAGCAGCTGCTGCGGCGGTTGGCCAGCGAGGTCGGCCGGACCGAAGATCGCGCTGTCTTCGCGGATCGCGAGGCGTACGTGATCAGCGCGATCCTCGACGCGGCCCCCGCCTTGGGCGATTCGGCGACGGCGACGCGCGCGCGCGCCGCGCTCGACACGCTGCTCAAGCGGGCGTACGCGCGGGGGCGTGGGGTGCGCCATGTCGCCGGCGCCGGCGGCCCAGTGCGCCCACTGCTCCAGGACCAGGTGCAGGTGGCCTGGGCCTGCCTCGCTGCATACAACGCCTCGCCGGCGAACGGGCGCTACCTCGCGATCGCTCGCGACCTCGTCACCGTGTTGGAGCGCGACTTCAGCGACCCCGTCGGGGGTGGCTACTTCGACGTCGCCGCGTCCGATCCCGCCGCGCCCGCGCTGGCGGACCGCGCCAAGCCGGTGCTGGACGAGCTCCTCCCCGGAGCCAACGCGTGGCTGGCCCGCGTGCTGCTCCGCCTCGCCGATGCGACGCGGGATGCGCGCTACCGGCGGCGTGCGGAAGCGACGCTCGAAGCGTTCGCCGGTGTAACGTCGGGCGAAGCGATGCGGGCGTCGACGTATCTCGCGGCCGCACAGGACGCCCTGGCGGCGCGCTAGCCCTTACCCCTGGCGCCCCGCACCGCACCGGTGGTAGCGTGACGCCCTAATCTCCATGCAGGTCATATGGATGTGAGGGGGGACCCCTCCGATCCGGAGGTGGTAGCCCGCGTGCTCGGCGGCGATGCCGAGGCGTTCGGCCTCGTGATTCGCCGCCACGAGGCGGGGCTCGTGCGGTTCGCCACACGGATGCTGGGCAGCCGCGACGCCGCCGTCGACGCGGTGGCGGAGAGCTTCATGCGGGCGTACCGCCATCTGGCGAGTTGTCGTGACCCGGCGCGGTTGCGCACCTGGCTGTATCGCATCGTCGCGAACCGCTGCAAGAGCCACCTGGCCCGGCGACCGATCGCCGACGTGCCGCTGGACGACGCGCCCCCCGTGGCGGATCCCGCGGACTCCGAAGGCGCCCTGGAGCGCGCCGAGCAAGTGGCCATCGTCGAGCGGGCGCTGGCGCAGCTGTCTCCCGAGAAGCGGGAGGCGTTTGTGCTGAAACACGTGGAGGGACTGAGTTATCAAGAGATGGCCGCCGTGACGGGCGAGCGCATCCCGACGCTCAAGATGCGCGTGCACCGCGCCCGGGAAGCACTGTTGCGAGTACTGGAGGACCACGCATGAACCCGATCGATTCGAGGATCCATCAGGCGCTCGACGGCGAGATCGCTCGAGATGCCCTGCCGCCGGCGCTGCGACGCACGGTGGAGCGCCTGGAGGCCGCGGCCGGCCTGCTCGCCGCGGCCGCGCCGGTCCCAGGCCTCGAGGCGCGGGTGATGGCGGTCATCCGGCAGCCCGCCCCGTCCCGCACGTGGCGCGTGGTGCGCTGGTTGGCGACGCCCCATACGGTGATGGTCCGCATCCGACCGGCCTGGAGCTTGGCCCTCGCGGCGGTATTGGTGCTGCTCGCGCTGTTCCCCCTGGGGGACCGGGGCCCGATGCTGGGCGAGCACGAGGGCATCGCTCAGTTCGTCGGTCGGTTCCCGGGCGCCCGTTCGGTCCACGTCGTGGGATCGTTCAACGATTGGCGCACCGGCACGATCGCGCTGGAGGATCGTGACCACGACGGCGTGTGGCGTGGCGTCGTCGTGCTTCCCGCCGGCACGTACGAGTACATGTTCGTCGTGGATGGGGAGCTCTGGGTCCCGGACCACCTGGCGGAGCGCCAAGTGGCCGACAATTTCGGCCGGGAAAACTCGATCGTGATCGTGCGAGCCGTCAGGCGATGAGATTCGTGCTGCTCGTCCTCGCGCTCCTCGCCACGCCGCTCGCCGCGCAGTCGGTGCGCGATCGGCTCGAAGGTCGAGTGCCTGCGGAGGCGATCCCCGCCGTCGACTCGCTGGTGCAGGTCGCGGCGCAGGAAAACCTGCCCACCGAGCCGCTGGTGCAGAAGGCGCTCGAGGGCGGAGCGAAGCAGGTGGTGGCGCTGCGGGTCGTGGCTGCCGTGCAGGTGAGCCTGACCCAGTTGCGCGACGCCCGCGATCTCCTCGTCCGGGCCGGTGACCTACCGCCCGTCACACCGGGGGAGGTCACGACGGTGGCCTGGGCGTTGCGACGCGGTCTTCCCGCCGTCGTGGTCGGGCGCATCGTCGGGGCGCTGCCGCGTCCGCCGCGAGCCGCCGCGGTGCACGCGGTGGCTGATCTCGTGGCGCACCGCTTCGATCCCGATTCCGGCGCCGATCTGATCATCGACGCCATCCACCAGGGGCTGCACGAGGCTCGGCTGCTCGACGTGTCTACGGCGGCGATCCAGGAGCTGCAGCGCGGTCGCAGCCACGCGGAGGCGCTCGCGCTGGTGCGCCAGGAGCTGCCCAACGTGCCGGCCGCCCCCAAGCCGACGCGCGCCGCGGTGGTACGGGCGCGGCGGCCGCCGGGCCAGCAGCCGCCCTGACGGCACTTGTTGCATGCTGGAACGTCTCGAGCCCGCGTGACGCGCGGAGGACGTCCCGGGTCTCAACGGTGAAGCGGGCCAGGGTGGTCCGCCCTATCCTCCTGGAGGTATCACGACATGATTCGTCGCACGCTCCTCGCGCTGGCGCTGCTCGCCGCTCCCGCGATCATGGTGGCCCAGCAGCCGTCCCCGATGCAGGGTCAGGCGCCAGCGGCCGACACGTCCAAGGCGAAGACGACGGCCAAGAAGGGCAAGAAGCACGCCGGGAAGAAGCCCGCTGCCAAGCCCGCGGCGGCCAAGGACACCAGCAAGTCGAAGATGTAAGCAGCAGCTACGAGGTGTAGTCGGCGTTGATCCGGACATAGTCCGGCGTCAGATCGCAGGTCCACACCACCGCCTCCGCGCGACCGAGCCCAAGGTCGATGCGGAGGCGGATCGTCTTTTGTTGGAAGATGGCGCGGGCGCGGGCGGCGTCGGGATGGGCGGTGGCCCCGCCCGTGGCGAGGGTGAGCCACCCGCCGTCACCGTCCCCCTCGCCCGCCGCCTCCAGGGTGAGACGCTCCACCGCGAGCGCCACGCCCGCCGCGCCGGCGGCGGCGAGGATCCGTCCCCAGTTCGGGTCGGCGCCGTAGATCGCGGTCTTCACGAGCGCGGAGCGGGCGATGGCGCGGCCCACGTCGCGCGCCGACGCCTCGCTCACCGCGCCCACGACGTGAATCTCCACCAGCTTCGACGCGCCCTCGCCGTCCGTCACGATGGCGAGGGCGAGCGTCCGCGCGACCGCGAGCACGGCGTCCTCGAACTGCCGGGCCAACGCCCCGTCGCGCGCCGGGTCGATTCCCGCCGCGGCGTTCGCGAGGAGCAGGGCGGTGTCGTTAGTGCTGGTGTCGCCGTCGATCGAAATGGCGTTGAACGTGCGGTCCACCACGCGGCGGAACAGCGGCTGGAGCAGAGCGGGCTCACCCACGGCATCGGTGGTCAGCACCGCGAGGAGCGTGGCCATGTCGGGGTGGATCATCCCGGCGCCCTTGGCGATCCCGCCTACCGTGATCATTCCCGCCGGCGTCTCGATCCGCACGGCGCAGTGCTTCGGTCGCGTGTCGGTGGTCATGATGGCCCGGGCGGCGTCCGGCCCGCCCTCCGGGGTGAGCCCCGCGGCGGCGGTGCGCAGGCCGTCCGCGATCTGCGCGACCGGCAGGGGCACACCGATCACCCCGGTCGACAACACGAGCGCCGTGCGCGGCGGGAGGCCGGCTGCCTGCTCGGCGGCCTGGGCCATGGCCCGCGCCGCCGCGAGCCCGTCGGCGCCGGTGCAGGCGTTGGCGACCCGGGCGTTCATCGCCACCGCCCGCATCCGGCCGGGGCGCTCGGACAACAGATCTGCGTCGTAGACGACGGGCGCGGCGCGGAGCGCGTTTTTCGTGAACACGCCGGCCGTGGCGCAGCTCGTGGCGCTCACGAGCAGCGCCACGTCGGGCGCGCCGTCGGCCTTGAGGCCGGCGTGCACCGCAGCGGCGGTGAAGCCGCGGGGGGAGGTGACGGAGCCGTTCGGGATCTCGGATGTGGCGGAGGACATCGGCGGGGAAGATAGCCCCCGTCCGTCGCTTGTGAAACCGCCCGGGGTTTCTTATCATAGCACAACCTTCCCCGGAGGCCCGTTCGATGTCGGAACCGTTCCTGAGCTCCGACGACTACGACGAACGTGCACATCAACTCTACAACGAAGCACAATACGACGAAGCAGTCGAGACCCTGCGCGAAGGCCTGGGGCTCTATCCGCACGCCGTCGAGCTGCATGTCGGCATGGGGTACGCACGCCTCGCGCGCGAGGAATACGCCTGGGCGCGTCGTGCCTTCGACGAAGCCGTAGGGCTCGACCCGGAGCACGAGGACGCCCTGGCCGGGCTAGGCGAGGTGCTGCTCAAGTTCGGCGACCGCCCCGGCGCGGGGGCATGCTTCGACCGGATCCTCGCGCTCGGCTTCCGCGAAGACCACGACTTGATGCTGCAGATCGGGCGGGCGCTGTTCCGCGAGGCCGTGCTCGACCAGGCACGGCGGTTCTTCGAGGTCGCCATCACGGTGCATCCCGACTCGGCGGAGGCGGCCGCGTGCGTGGGCTACGCCGCCCACCGCCTCAGCGACGAGGGCGGCGCGCTGTACTGGCTGCGGCGCGCCCTCGAGCTCGACGCCGCCCACGCCGAGGCGCGCATCTACCTCGCCAACCTGCTGTACGATCGGGGCGAGTACGAGGCGGCCCTGTTCCACCTCGAGCGGACCGAGCCCACGGACCACTACGACGGGCTCGCCATCTGGCGGCTCGTCGAGCTCAAGCGGAGTGTGTACCGGCTGGCCGAGGGCGATCCCGAGCTCGTGCCCTGGCACCGGCGTCTGGACGAGCTCACGGCGGACGCGGCGCCGGAAGACCTGTTGCTCGCCCAGCTCGAGGCGATGGGGCCGGACGGGCAGGTGCGCGATCCGCGCCAGCTCGAGCTGTTCGGCACCCTGCTCACCGAGCTGCAAGGGATGAAGGCCCGCTCGACGCCGGCGGAAATCATCCATCGCGTGAGCATGCTCAACGGGGCGACCTACGTCGGCACGTGGGAGGAGATCGTCCGGCAGATGAAGAACGATGCCGCGGAGTGGGGGGGGGGCCGCGGGTCGCTCGAGCAGTACATGGCGGCCGTAGCGCACCGTGGGCGCAAGGAGACGGGCGTCGCCATCCCCGCGACGGACCCGGAGAGCTTCATCCGCGGCAGTGCGGACGCGGGGCTGCTTCGGATCCTGCACTAGCGCCGGACGGCCGGGTCTCCCTGCGCGACAAAAATACGCAGTCGCTCCGGGAGACCCGGCCGTCGGCTGTCTAGGTCCCGTGTTTCAGCTTGACCGCCACCGAGAGCGGGCCATCGCCTAACGCCACGAGTGTCACCGCGCCCGCGAACAGCAGGCCTTCCAGCTCGAAGTTGCCATGGTGCGGCAGCCGCACGACGAGGATCGCCACCAGCATCTCGACGGCCATGCACGCCGCCCAGAAGCGTGTGTAGAAGCCGGCCACGACGCACAGCGCGCCCACGGTCTCCACGGCGATGAGGATCACCGCCCAGAAGCTGGCGAAGGGAAAGCCCACGCCGTGCAGGAAGCCGGCGACCGCGGGAATGCCGTTGTGGAACTTCACCAACCCGTGCTCGAAGAAGATTAACCCCACCGCGAGGCGCATGAAGAAGGCCGCGTAAGGGGTGAGTCGGTTCATGAGGCCTCCGGATGGGTGGTTTGCGTAACGGGGCCACGCCGGCGGGCGTCGGTTCGCACCTCGCGGGCGCCGAGCCGCTTCACGATCACGTCGAGGCCGCGCTGTGGCAGCGCGCCACCCAGGCCCGCGACGTCCGCGAAGCAGAGCCCGGCCTCGGGCAGGCCGTGGAGCGCGACGAGCCCGCCGTGGCACAGCAGCGCCGCCGACACGCCGCGCGGGCCCGTCTTGACGACGGGCGGGCTCGCCGGGTTCAAGCCCGCCGCGTTCGCCGCCGCGAGCAGCAGCCCGGCCAGCCCCTGGGGGTCGGTGAGGCGGTTGGCCGGAATGCCGCCCAGGTCGGCGAGAACGTGCTCGAAGGTCACGACGGGCAGAGGGTGGTGTTCGAGCCGAGCGGTGCCACGAAGGTCCCCCGGATCGTCTCGATCCCGAGGGTGTCGTAGTACAGATCGGTCCGCTGCGCGGTGAACAGGAAACGCCCGCTGATCGCGTGCCCGCTGGGCAGCGTCACGTACTGCGTTACGCCGAGCTGTCCAGCAACCAAGGCGCTCTTGTGCGCTGTGTTGGAGAAGGCACTGAACGGGTAGATCGGCAGGATGTGGGACCATACGGCCCAGGGGCGAAGCGGCCTGCAAAACGCGTCGATTGTCCGGACGGACGAGCTCGCTTCGTTGGGATTCAAGGTATCGATCTCGAAGGGCCCAGTCCCGATCACCGAGTCCGGCAGCGTGATCTGCAGCTTCTCGTAGAACGTCGTGTCGGCGTTGAACAGCGAGTCCGTCAGGCGGAACCCCCGATGAAGGCCATCCGCTTTGAGGTAGTTCATCGCGCGGGCCGCGCCGCCCTCGTGCCGGATCGCGGTCCCGAGGATCGTCATGTAGAACCGCCCGCCGGTGGTGTCGGTCAATTGCATCACGCGGACCATGCCCGTGTCCACGACCGTATCGGTGCTCGTCGCCACGTGCGCCACGTACGGGATGTATCCCCCCAACCCCAGCGCCGTCACGAAGCCGCTATCCGTGGTGATGGTATAGACGTTCGGCTGAGGCGACGGGTCGAACCACACTGTGTCCATGGCCGCGGGAGCTTTCTGCTTGATCGCGAGCGGGATGGTGAAGGTGTCCTGCGGCATCAGGTACACCGTGTCCAAGAGGAGCGTCAGGTCGAGCCGGCGCGAAACGATCACGAGCGCCGGGGCCGTGAGCCCGGCCGCGTGGGCCGTGATCACTGCCGCGCCCTTCTGAAGACCATGGATCTTCCCGGTCGTGTCGATCGTGGCAACGGTGTTCGGATCGATGCTCCAGGTGACCCGGCCCGGGTTCTGCGGGTTGAGATTCGCGTCGTACAGCGTGACCATCCGGGGTGGGAGCGAGTCTCCCACGAACACCGAGTCGAGGACGGGGGTCGCAGTAAGGATCGGTGGAACGGGGTTCGAAGGCGACAGGTCGCACGCCGCGATGGCCGCGGCGGCGACGGTTAACGCGAACAGGTGTGGTCTCATAGTGGCTCGGTGGTGGTGGCTAAGTGTACGACGGCCCGGCCGGGGGTCGCCAGCGCGGGCAGGTATGCTAGTGGAACACCGCTGCCGAAAGAGTGGTCCGGCGGGCGGAGGCGCCGCTAGAACATCGACATCGCGAGGAACGACCGGAGGTTGTCGTTCGTCACGCGGAGCCGGGCCGACAAGAGCCGCACCACGGACCACAACACCTTGTAGGCGATGTCCCGGTTGAAATCGAGCAGCAGCTCGAAGTCGGAGCGGGCGATGGTGAGCAGGGTGCACGCGGTGTTGGCGATCGCGTCCGTGGACCGCTCCGAGCGGTCGAAGATCGCCATCTCGCCGAAGCACGCGCCGGGTTTCAGCACCGCGAGCGCCTCCTCGCCCGACCCGGGGATCGTGCGGGAAATCCTGACCTCGCCGTCCAGGATCAAAAACAGCCGGTTGCCGGGCTCGCCTTCCTTGAACACGTGTTGCGCGACGGCGAACTTCTGCTCCCGACACACTTCGGCGACCCGGGCCAACTCTCCGTCGTCGAGGTCTTGGAAGATGGCGGCCTGCTTGAGCAGATTGAGATCCACGCGGACGAAGCTACGGCGCACGGGAGGGAGGGGCAAGTGAAACCGTGGGTGACGTGGGCGGATCTGCTTACGGTGCTTCGCGTTCCTCTGGCCGTGGCGTTTCCGTTCGTGCCCTCGCCCGCGTGGCAGCTGGCGCTCGTCGCGGCAGCCGCCGTGTCCGACTTCTTCGACGGCATGCTGGCGCGGCGCTTCGGTGGCTCGCGCGCGGGCGCCGTGCTCGATCCCGTCGCCGACAAGCTGTTCATGGCCGCCGCGTTCCTCACCGTGGCGCGGTCGGGGCTGCTACATCCGCTGGAGATCGTCGCCGTGCTGGCCCGGGACATTGTCGCCGCGCTGGGGTACGCGGGGTCGTGGCTGAGGCGACGGCCCACGGCGCTGCCCGCTCGGGCAGGAGGCAAGGTCGTCACCGTGCTGCAGCTGCTCACGCTGGCGGCGTGCATCACGGCCTCGCCGTTCGCGCGCCGGCTCGCCTGGGCCACGGCGGGCGTGGGGCTGTACGCGATCTGGGACTATGCTCGCGCCGCCGCGCGGGCTCGAGCGCAGCGCGCGCCGGGGACGCTGGGGACGCGGGGGGCGCGGGGGGCGCGGGGGACGCAACGCCAAATCGGAGGGGTGTGATGCGGAGCCCGTGGACGAGGACGCTGCTGGTGGCGCTGGCCGCGGCGATGCCGCTCTCGGCGCAGGAGTTCCATCCGCCGGCGGTGCGCCGCTCGGGCGACCAGGGCACGCGCATTGGGCTCTTCGGGTTCGGCGTGCGCGGTGGGATCGACCTGTCGGGGAAGAGCCAGCTCGTGCTCGGTGTCACGCTCGACGCGGGCAACCTGGTCAGCAACCGGCTGCGCTTGCGGCCCTCGGGTGAGATCGGCGTCTTCAACGGCGACAACACCTACGTCGGCAACTTTGAGGCGCTGTACCGCTTCACGAGCGACGATCAAGCCGCGACGCCGTACACCGGCGGGGGCTTGAGCGTCGCGGGACGCGACCGCTGCGGCAACTACGCGGACTGTCCCGCCCTCTGGATCAACGCGGTCGTCGGCGTCGAGATCCATTACCGCTCCACCTTCAACTGGTTGCTCGAGTACCACGCGATGGACGCGTTTCGGCACAACCGCCTGTACGCGGGACTCACCACGCGGCGCGGGAGCTGAGGGTGGGGGACGTGCGCGAGATCACCATGCGGTGGCGCGAGCAGCTGCTGTTCGAGGGCGGCGCGCCGGGGCGGCCCGTCATTGTGGTGGACGGCGACGGGGCCGCCGCGACGTCGCCCGTCGAGCTGCTGCTACTCGCCGCGGCGACGTGCTCCGCGGCGGACGTCGTCACGATCTTGCGGAAGCAGCGCGTCGTGCTGCGCGCGCTCGACGTGCGCGTGAGCGGCACGCGCCGCGAGGCGGAGCCGCGCCGCTACACGGCGCTCCACATGGTTTTCACCGTGTCGGGCGACGGGGCCGACGAGGCCAAGGCGCGGCGCGCGATCGATCTCTCGCTCGAGAAGTACTGCTCGGTGGTGGCATCCCTCGCTCCCGATATCCCCGTCACCTACGACCTCGCGCTTCGCTAGCCCGTTCGTGGGCGCCGCCGCTCTTGCGCTCGCCGCCGCGGGTCCGGCGCACCCTCAGGGGCGCGCGCTGGTGGTGACCGAAGCAGGGGCGGGCGCGATGGCGGTGCTGGCGCGTCGCGGCTTCTGGGGGCCGGAGCTGAGCGTCGCGCGGCGGGGGGGCGCGGGCGGCGAGGGGCGGTTCGCGCTCAGCGCGGCAGGCGGCGATTACGACGGCGTGGTGGGGATGCGCCTGCAGGCGACGGCGCAACTGCTGCTCCGACCCGGCGACCGCACCGGGCTCGGCCCCTACGCGGGGCTGGGCCTCGCGTTCGTCGGGGCGGAGGCGACCCACGGCGCCGGGTACCTCACGGCGGTGCTGGGCGTCGACGCGGCGCCGGGACGCGGGGCTGGGTGGTACGCGGAGCTGGGGCTCGGTGGCGGCGTGCGGCTGGCGGCGGGGCGGCACTGGCGCCGGTTCCCGCCGTGGTGGTAGGCGGCAGCTCAGCCCGCGGCGCCGGCGCCCACCGCCGCCGGACGCCCTACCACGGGACGGCAGTAACGCTCACCCAGAACCCGCAGCTCGGCGAGCTGCGGCTCGTCCAGCCCCTCGTAGCGCTCCCCGAGGTACAGCATCGTGTCGTCGAACCACTCCTTCTGGTGCTCGGGGCTCGCTTCCAGCACGCCGCACCGCAGGATGTGGGAGAACAATTCGTCGCGGGCTTGCTCGAACGGAGTAGGGGTGGACGGGCGTCGCGGTTCCGAACGTTTCTTGGCCATGCGCAAGGCGCTCCTGTCTGCTCGAACTGGCGTTGGGTGCGGGGAAATCAGCGCCGCAATGTAATAAGGCGCTGGAGGGGGCGCAAAGGTTCCGACGCCTCGAGCCGGGCCGTGGTATAATGAGAGGGAGCAGGGAGCAGGGTTGGGGGCGGGGGACTCCGGGCGGGAAGCCGGCACAACTGGACGAACGGTCAGGGAAGGCGGCTGCATGGGCGATAACTCGGAAGAGGTCTACGGGCCGGATCGCGCCGAGCGATTGCTCGCCATGCTGCGCGCCCTGGCGGAGCGCATCCGGGAGCTGGACCGGACAGGTCAGCTACTCGAGCGCGGGCCCGAGCTACAGAAGCTGCTGGGGAACGCGCGCAGCGAGCTGTTCCATTATGAGGTGCGGCTCACCTACGACACGCCGGAGATCGCCGAGAGCCGGCGGATCGTAGAAGAGGCGGAGCGACTTGCCCGCGAGGCAGGGGGCGGGGGGGGCCAGTTCGACGACGACGAGGAAGACGAACCGTGGCGGAGGTTCGGTGACGCATGAAGGGTTTCTATACGCTGCTCGTGACGGTGGCGGTGATCGGGGCGGGAGCGCTGTGGTACGGGTCGCGGCAGCGACCGGCCCCGCTCGCGAGCGCGCCGCCGACCCCGGTGGCCGCCGCGGACGGGTTCCGGGGCTACACGCTGGGCTCCGATGCGGCGCGGGTCGAGGTCACCGAGTACTCCGATTTCGAGTGCCCCTACTGCGCCTCGTTCGCGACGGTCCAGATGCCGGTGATCCGCGAGCAGCTGATCGCCACCGGCAAGGCGCGGTGGCGCTACCGCGACTTCCCGCTGCCGGTGCACCAGTACTCGCGCTACGCCGCGCTCGCCGCGCAGTGCGGGGGTGAGCAAGGCAAGTTCTGGGAGATGCACGACCAGCTGTTTCAGCACCACGAGTGGGCGCAGACGGGGAAGAACCCCCGCTCGCTGTTGCGGGACTTCGCGAAGAACATCGGGCTGGACCTCGAGAAGTACGACGCGTGCACGGATGGCCAGCGCTACGCCGGCCGCATCGAGGCGAGCCTCGAGGAGGGCCAGCGCGCGGGCGTGCAGGGAACGCCGACCTTCTTCGTCAACGGCAAGCGGTTCGACGGGCGGCCCACGTCGGACGGCTTCAAGGCTCTCGTCGACAGCCTGACGCGCTCGCGCCAGTGATCCGGCGCCAGGCCATCGTGCTCCTCGCGCTCGTGGGGCTGTTGGTCGCGACGTACCTCTGGCTGTACAAGATCGGCGTGATCGGCGAGCTGCAGTGCGGGACCGGCGGCTGCGAGGCGGTGCAGACGAGCCGCTATGCCGAGCTGCTCGGCACCCCGGTGGCGTTCTATGGAGTGGCGGGCTACGCGGTTCTGTTGGTCCTCGGGCTCGCGGCGCTGCGCCCCGCCCGGGCCGGCGACCGGCGCCTCGCGGTGCTGGTCGCGGCGCTCGCGACGGCGGGCTTCGCGTTCACGCTCTACCTCACGTCGGTCGAGCTGTTCGTGCTGCACGCCATCTGCCGCTGGTGCGTCGCCTCGGCGGTGATCATGACGGTGATCTGGGTGCTGGCCGTCGCGGGCTTGCGGCACACCTCATGACCGCGCCTTCGGCACCCGGCGCCTCCACTGCCTCCCCCGCGCCGCGCGGCGGCTACCTCGGCACGCTCGCCCTCGCGGCGCTGGGCGTGGTGTACGGCGACATCGGCACGAGCCCGCTGTACGCCATCCGCGAGTCTTTTTACGGGACCCATGGCATCCCCGTGAGCCCGGGCAACGTGCTCGGTGTCCTCTCCCTCGTGTTCTGGTCGCTGATCCTCGTCGTCACGATCAAGTATCACATCGTGATCATCCGCGCGGACAACAAGGGGGAAGGGGGCGTGCTCGCCCTCATGGCCCTCGTCAACGGGAGCCGTCTCGCCCGGGGGCTTACGCCCCGACGCATCATGATCGTCTTGGGCATCTTCGGGTCGGCGTTGCTGTACGCGGACGGCGCGCTCACCCCGGCGATCTCCGTGTTGAGCGCCGTCGAGGGACTCGAGGTGGCGACCCCGGCGCTCGCCTCGTGGGTGATCCCGGTGACGCTCGGCATCTTGATCGGCCTGTTTCTGGTGCAGAGCCGCGGCACCGCCCGGATCGGCGCGGTGTTCGGGCCGGTGATGGTCATCTGGTTTGCCACGCTGGGCGTGCTCGGCTTGAGCGAGATCCTCCACCAACCCGGGGTGCTTGCCGCGGTCTCTCCGGGTCACGCCGTACGTTTCTTCGCGCAAGATGTGGGGCGGGGCTTCCTCGTGTTGGGCGCCGTGTTCCTCGTGGTCACGGGCGGTGAGGCGCTGTACGCGGACCTCGGCCATTTCGGCCACCGCGCCATCCAGATCGCGTGGTTCGGCGTCGCGCTTCCGTGCCTGTTGCTGAATTACTTCGGGCAGGGGGCACTGCTGCTGCGCGACCCGGCCGCCGCGGCGAACCCGTTCTACCATCTCGCCCCGAGCTGGGGTCTCTACCCCTTGATCGCGCTCGCGACCGCGGCGACGATCATCGCCTCCCAGGCGGTGATCTCGGGCGCGTTCTCCCTGACGCACCAGGCGGTGCAGCTGGGCTACAGCCCGCGCCTGCGGATCGAGCATACCTCGTCGCGCGAGATCGGCCAGATCTACGTCCCCGCCGTCAACTGGGGCCTCATGCTCCTCACGTGTGCGCTGGTGTTGGGCTTCCGTACCTCGAGCAACATCGCGGGCGCGTACGGCGTGGCCCTGTCCACGCTGATGCTCATTACGACGCTCATGTTCTACGTGATGAGTCGCGAGGTGTGGCGCTGGAGCATCCCGCGCGCCGTGCTCGTCGTGGGGCTGTTTCTCCTGATGGACGTCCCGTTCTTCGCGGCCAACGCGCTGAAGATCCGCTTCGGCGGCTGGGTGCCGCTCGTCATCGCCGCGGTCGTCTTCACGTTGATGACCACCTGGAAGCGGGGGCGCGAGATCCTCGGCAAGCGGATGCTCGAGAAGACGGTGCCACTCAAGATGTTGCTCGCCGATCTGGCGGCTGAGCCGCCGATCCGGGTGCCGGGCACGGCCGTTTTCATGTACGGCACGGCCGACGGCACGCCGCCGGCGCTCATCCATAATCTGGCCCATAACAAGGTGCTACACGAAAAAATCGTGTTCCTGACCGTGGTCACGCACGACGTTCCTCACGTCGCGCTCGCGGAGCGGGTCACCGTAAAGCGCATCGGCAAGGGATTTCACAGCGTGATCGCGAGCTACGGCTTCATGGACGATCCCGACATCGGGGACGTCCTGGCGGCCTGCCGGGTGAAGGCGCTCGACATCCGGATCGAAGGAACGACGTTCTTCCTCGGGCGCGAGACGCTGGTCAGTTCGGAGCGGCACGGCATGGCCGAGTGGCGCGAGTCGCTGTTCGCGTTCATGTCGCGCAACGCGCTGCGGGCGACCGCCTTTTTCAAGATCCCGGCGAACCAGGTGTTCGAAGTGGGAGCCCAGGTGGAGCTGTAGGGGTCGAATGGCAGGGGCCCCACGGCGCGACTGCGTGTTTTTGTCGCGAAGTGGGGCCCCTGCCACTCGACCTGTCTACTCGACCTGGCCGAACTTCGCGATGTCCTCCGGCAATTCCTCTTGTTGCGCCACACGCGCCTCTTTGCCTTGAACCATCACGCGGATCTGCTCGACCACATCCGGGTTCGCCAGCGTCGTGACGTCACCGACGTCACGGCGATTCGAGATCGCCGCGAGCACGCGGCGCATGATCTTCCCGGAGCGCGTCTTGGGCATGTCCGGCACGATGTAGACGTGCTTGGGTCGCGCGATCTTGCCGATCACCTCTTCGTTCGCCTTGATCACGCGGTCGATCACGTCCTGGCTGGGCGGCACGCCTGGCTTCACGGCGATGTAGACTTCCGGTACGCGTCCCTTTAACTCGTCTTGGACCGGAACGACGGCGGCCTCGGCGACTTCCGGGACCGTGAGACAGGCGGACTCGATCTCCTTGGTGCCGAGGCGGTGACCGGCGACGTTGATCACGTCGTCGATACGGCCGAGCACGCGGTAATAGCCATCGGCGGCTTGCACGGCGCCATCACCACACAGGAAGGGCCAGTCGCGCCAGTCTTTGCTGCGGGGGCTCTTGTTGTACTTGGCGAAATAAGTCTTGACGTAGCGGTCACGGTCGCCCCAGATCGTCTGCATGATGCCGGGCCACGGATTGCGGATGCAGATGTTGCCCGCCTTGCCTGAGCCCTTGGGGACTTCCGCGCCCGTCTCGTCGTAGATCACCGGATGGATCCCCGGCGCTCCGGGACCGCAGCTGCCCGGCTTCATGGCGTGAATCGCCGGGACGGTAGTCCCGAGAAAGCCGCCGGTTTCGGTCATCCACCACGTATCGGTAATGACCGCTTCGCGCTTGCCGACCTCATCGTAGTACCAGCGCCACGCCTCCGGCTCGATGGGCTCGCCCACCGTCGTCATCGACTTGAAATGGTACTTGTACTTGCGGGGTTCTTGGGGACCGAGCTTCCGCAGCATGCGAATGGCCGTCGGCGCGGTGTGGAAGATGTTCACGTGCAGCCGCTCGGCGACGCGCCACGGCCGCCCCGCGTCGGGAAAGGTCGGCACGCCTTCGTACAGCACGCTCGTCGCCGCGTTCGCCAGGGGACCATACACGATGTAGGAGTGCCCGGTGATCCAGCCGATGTCCGCCATGCACCAATAGATGTCTTCTGGATGAATGTCGAGAATCCACTTGGACGTGGCGGTGACGTACGCCAAATAGCCCGCGATGCCGTGCTGCGCGCCCTTGGGCTTGCCCGTGGTGCCGCTCGAGTACATCAAGAACAGCGGCCCCTCCGACGCGAGGGCGACGGGTTCTACTTTCTGGCCGCGGTACTGCTTGAGGAGGTCGTTCACGAAGAAATCGCGACCGGGAACCATCGGCGTCTTGGCGGAATATTTTCCGGGATGGCGCTGCCACACCAAAACCTTATCGACGTCCTGTCCCAACTCTTTCGCGGTCCGCACCGCGATGTCGGCGTTCGCCTTGTGATCAACGAGCGTACCATTGCGCCAGTAGCTGTCCATCGTGATCAGCATGCGGCTGCCAGAATCCTGAATGCGCGATCCACACGCCTGACCGCTGAAGCCGCCGAACACCTGGGAATGGATGATGCCTAGGCGCGCACACGCCAGCATCGTGATCGGCAGCTCCGGGACCATCGGCATGTGGAACGTGACGCGATCTCCCGCCTTGAGTCCCAAGCCGCGCAGCAGCGCCGCCACTTCATTTACGCGGGTGAACAGCTCCCGATACGTGATGGCCACATCCGGCTCTGCTTCCGGTTCGGGCACGAAGATGAACGCGGCTTTGTTCCCGTATGTCTCCAGATGGCGGTCCACGCAGTTGTAGCAGGCGTTGATCTTGCCGCCCACGAACCATTTCCAGAACGGCGCGTCGCTGCTGTCGAGCACGGTGTGATACGGCTCGAACCAGGTGAGCATCGCCGCGTATTCCTTGAAGCAGTCGGGAAACTTGTCGAGGCCGAACCGCTCGAAGACGCGTGGGTCTCGCAGATTCGCTTGCGCCTTGAATTTCTCGGAAGGTTGGTAGTACTCCTCTTCCTTCCAATGGACCGCGATTTGCGCTTCACTGACCTCGGTCAGTTCGTTCTGTTCAATTGCCTTTGACATGTGATGGACCTCCCAGCAAGCTCGACTCCCCGGCCGCCTGCGGAAGCGCTGCGCGCGGCCGCCCTGCTCAACGAACGCTGCGCCGGGCCCGAGGCCCGGTCAAGGTGTGTGGCGGCCTTGCAATATGCGCCCGCGCGGCTCGCTCTGCGGCAACGCAGCACGTGAGGCGCCTCACGCCGTTTTGACAACCGGTTGACGGCCCGCAGGTTAGCGGGGTGGCACCGGAGTCGCACAAGCGGTCGGCCGGCATTCACGGGAGCCGACTGTGGAGGAGATGATGACGATGTCCGCGCGTCCGACCGAAAAGGTGCTTGCTGCTCCAGAGGAGCTGGGGCTCGAATCGCGCACGGCGTTCCGCCGCGCCGCGGGCGAGTTGCTCGAGCAGCTCTCCGAGGGAGCCGGGCGCCTGGTGATCGACCTCTCGGGGACCCGGCAGGTGGATTCCGCCGGTCTCGGGGCGCTCATGCTGATTCAGCGCAAGGCGGCCGAGCGTCGCCTCAGCGTGAGCCTGCGTGGGGCGAACGAGGAACTGCGTTTCTTGCTGGTGTTGACCAAGCTCGACGACCTGTTCGAGTTGGAGAGCGGCGCGAGCTGATCCGTCCCGTAGACGCGGCTGGGGCCCGGCGTATATTGCGCCCCACCTATGGGTTCCCCCCCAACGCCGCGACGCAAGGTGCTGTTCGTCGAGGATGAATCGGCGCTGCGGCGCACCTATAAGCGCTTCTTCGCACCGCGCTACGACCTGGCGTTCGCGGCGAGCGGGACGGAAGCCCGCCGCCAGCTCGAGGAGTTCGAGCCCCAAGTGCTGGTCCTGGACCTGCGCCTGCCGGACACCGACGGCGTCACGCTGCTCCAGGAGATCCGCCGATCCCGCCCCACGCTCCCGGTCATCGTCACCACCTCCTATGTCAGCATGGAGCCGCTGATCAACGTGCTGGATCTCGGCCACTCGGGATACCTCGTCAAGCCGTTCGACCTGGAAGAGCTGGCAGCTCGCATTGATGCTGTTGGCTGACGGGCTGCGCCACACGTTCGGGGGAGGGCGTGTAGTGGCGCTCGACGGCATCTCGTTCAGCCTCGCCCCCGGGCGGACGCTCGCGATCTTCGGGCCCAACGGGGCGGGGAAGACCACCCTCCTCAAGGTCCTCGCCGGGCTGATCCGCCCGCAGGCCGGATCGGCTCGAGTGGACGGCGGCCGGCGGGCGATCGGCTGGATCGGCCATCAGTCCCACTTGTACGGGCACCTCACGGTGCGCGAGAACCTGCTGTTCTGGGGGTCGCTGTATGGGCTGGACGCGGCACGCCGCAGCGCGCGCGCCGCCGACGTGCTCGCCCGGCTCGACCTGAGCGACCGCGCCGACCAGCCGGTGTGGTCGCTGTCGCGCGGGCTGCTGCAGCGGGCGGCGATCGCGAAGGCGCTGGTACACGATCCCACCGTGTTGCTGCTCGACGAGCCGTTCACGGGGCTCGACCTCGCGGCGGCGGAACAGCTGCGCGCGCTGCTGGGCGAGCTGCGCGGCGGAGGGGGAGGGGGGGGAGGGGGGGGGCGCACGCTGGTGCTCGCGACGCACAACGTGGATGAGGGAGTCGAGCTCGCCACGGACGTCGCGTTCCAGCGACGCGGGCGGTTCGTGCACTTCGCGCCGCGCGGTACGCGCAGTGCCGCCGAGGTCGCCGCCGCCTACCGGCGTGCCACGGCCGATGCTTGAGCTGCTGCGGCAGGCGTGGACGGTGGCGCGCAAAGACCTGCTGCTCGAGTTCCGCACCCGCACCGCCATCGTCTCGGCCGTCGTGTTCACCGCCCTCGTGCTCACCGTGTTCAACTTCGGACGCGACCCCACCGCGGTGTCGGTGATCGACCTCGGGCCGACGATTCTCTGGGTGACCTTCACCTTCGCCGCCATGCTCGCGTTGAACCGCGCGTTTCAGCTCGAGCTCGAGAATCAGGCGCTCGAGGGCTTGCTCGTCTCGCCTGTGAGTCGCACCAGCCTGTACTGGGGCAAGCTGCTCGCGAACCTGGCGTTCGTGGCCGTCGTGGAGAGCGTCGGTCTGCCGCTGTTCGTCTTGTTCTTCAACGTGCCGGTCGGCCGGGTACTGCTGCCGCTCGTCGGGGTCATCGCGCTGGCCACGCTCGGGTTCGTCGCAGTCGGTACGTTGTTCTCCGCCCTCGTGATCAGAACCCGATTCGCCGAGCTGCTGCTGGTGGTGCTCCTGCTGCCGTTCCTGGTCCCTCCCCTGATCGCGGCCGTTCAGGTGACGGCGCGCCTGCTCGGCGGGCGTCCCTTGAGCGAGGCGGTGGGGTACCTTAAGTTGCTCGCCGCCTACGACATCGTCTTTGTATCGCTCGCGAGCCTCCTGTTTCGTTTCACGGTGGACGAATGAGTCTCCTGCACAAAGGCCGGTGGCTGACGCTGGTCGGCTTGGCGCTGCTCGCGGGCGTGTACATGCGGGCGTTGGCGTTCACGCCCGTGGAGCGGCTGCAAGGACCGGCGCAGAAGATCTATTACCTCCACGTCCCCGCCGCGATTTGGGCCGAGATGGCGATGGTGCTGGTGGGACTGGCGAGCGTCTTCTATCTGTTCTTGAAGGACCCCCGCCTCGACCGCTTCGCCGCCGCGTCCGCCGAGGTGGGGACCGTGTTCGCCGCGATCGTGCTCACCACCGGTCCGCTGTGGGGGAAGCCGATCTGGGGGACGTGGTGGACGTGGGACGCGCGGCTCACGTCCACCCTGCTGCTGTTCTTCCTCTATATAGGGTACCTGCTGCTGCGCGACGCGGTGCGGGACCCCGCCCTCGGCGCGCGCTACGCGGCGGTCCTGGGCATTTGCGGGATGTTCCTGGTGCCCTTCATCCACCTCAGCGTATACCTGTTCCGCACGCTTCATCCCCAACCGATCGTCCTGAAGCCGAGCGCGCCGTCGCTGCCGGGCAGCATGCTCGAGACGTGGCTGTTCTCGCTCGGGGTATTCACGCTGCTGTACGTCGGGTTCGTGAGCCAACGCTACGCGCTGTCATTGCTGCGGGAGCACGAAGACCATGCCTGAGGTGCCGCACAACGCCGGCTACATGGCGGCGGCCTACATCGTGACGGCCGTCATCCTGCTCGGCTATGCCTTCTCCCTCTACCGCCGCTCGACCAGGCGTTAGCTTCCGGGCTTCTCAACGAAAAGCTCAGCCCGCGCCTCCGAGAGTCGCTCCTGCCCGCCGGGGACCTGAGTGGCCCAGAGGTGGAGTGCTTCCTCCGCGGCTCGGACGTCGCCTGCCTGGAACAGTGCCTGCGCGTTGAGCCACAGCGCCTCGGCGCCACCCCCGGCGGCGTAGGCTCGGGCGAACCGCGCCGCCGCTTCCGCGTACCGGCCGGCGCGGCGGTACAGATCGCCCGCGGCCAGCGCGGCGTCGGGCCGCTCCTCGAGCGCGAGGGCCTGCTCGTAGGCGACGAGCGCCTCCTGTTGCCGGAACACCATCTGGTACGCCTCGCCAAGCAGCAGCCACGCGTCGGGGTTTTCGGGAAAGCGCTCGACCGCCTCCTGGGCGGCGGCGAGGGCCCCCCAGCGGTCTTCGATGGCCCGCCGCAGGCGCACCAGTGCGGGGTAGGGGTCTGCGAACACCGGCGTGAGGGCGCAGCCGAGCTCGAGCCACCAGGCCGCGCGTTTGGGAGCGTGGCGCTGGCAGGCCGCCGCCCGCCGGACGGCGAAGCGAGCGAGCGCGGAACGCGGGGAGCGAAACATTGCTTGATAATGCTTTTGGTGCTGGAGAGATTGCAACAACATATGTCACAACTGCCGCGTCCGCTGCTTGGCCGGCGCATTGCGGTGACGCGCGCCCGCGAGCAGGCGGACGAGCTGGTGCGGGCACTCGAGGCGCTCGGCGCCGACGTCGTCGCCGCGCCCATGATCCGCGTCCAGCCGCTCCCCGACCTCGCGCCGCTCGGTGCCGCGCTCGCCCGGCTGTCGCGCTACGCCTGGGTGATCTTCACGAGCCAGAACACGGTGACCGTCGTGTGCGACCATCTCCCCGACTGGGGACTCGCGCCGCGGGACCTCGCGCAGGTGGGCGTCGCGGCCATCGGGCCGGCCACGGCGGCCGCGTTGGCCCGATACGGCGTCACGGCGAACCTGGTCCCAACTCACTACGTCGCCGAAGCGGTCCTCGAGGCGCTCGCCGCGCATGGCGACCTGCGCGGCAAGCGCATCCTCCTGCCCCGGGCCCGGGAAGCACGCGACGTGCTCCCCGACGGGCTGCGGGCGCTCGGCGCGGTGGTGGACACGCTCCCTGTGTACGAGACCGTGGGGGCGACAGGAGACGGGAGCGAGCTCGCGCGCGACGTCGCCGCGGGCACGATCGACGCGATCACCTTCACGTCCTCGTCCACGGTGCGCTATTTCGTCGCGCTGGTGGGACGGGAGGCCGCGACGTCGGGCCGCTTCGCCGCCGCGGCGATCGGGCCGGTCACCGCCGCGACGCTGCGGGAGCTGGGGATCCCCGTGGCGGTCGAATCCGATGAATACACGGTGCCCGGGCTGGTGCGGGCGTTGGTGCGGTACTTCACACGGGAAGCGGGAAGCGGGAAGCGGGAAACGTGAGCGCCGTATTGAGGCTCGGGACACGTGGCTCGCAGCTCGCATTGTGGCAGGCGGAGTGGGTGCAGGCCGAGCTGGCGCGCCGCGGGGTGGCGGTCGAGCTGGTGATTGTGAAGACGCGCGGCGACGCCGACGTGGACCGGCCGCTGCACGAGCTCGAGGGGAAGGGATTCTTCACCAAGGAGATCGAGGACGCGCTGCTCGCGGGGCGGATCGACGTCGCCGTGCATTCGCTCAAGGATCTGCCGACGCGACTGCCGGACGGGCTCGCGCTGGGAGCGGTGCCGCCCCGCGCCGATCCGGCGGAAGCGCTGGTGACGCGGGCGGTGGGCGTCACGACGATCCCAGGGCTGGCCCCCGGGGCCCGGATCGGGACGTCGAGCCTGCGGCGCGCGGCCCAGATCCGGTATCTGCGTCCCGATCTCGACATCGTCCCGCTGCGCGGTAACGTGCCGACGCGAGTCCATAAGGTAAAGGAAGGACGCGACGGGCTCGACGCGGCGCTCCTCGCGCGCGCAGGGCTCGAGCGGCTCGCGCTCGAGGGTGAGGTCGCCGCACGGCTCGATCCGCTGGAGGTCATGCCGGCGCCGGGCCAGGGCGCGCTCGGGCTCGAGGTGCGCTCGGGTGATGCCCGCGCCCGCGCCGCGCTGGCACCGCTCGAGCACCCGGAGAGCGGGCGGCAGGTGGCGGCGGAGCGAAGTCTCTTGGCGGCGCTCGAGGGCGGCTGTCAAGCGCCGGTGGCGGCGTACTGCGGGAGCACGGAGCAGGGAGCGGGGAGCAGGCTGTTCGGGCGAGTGACGGCGCAAGATGGAACGGTGCAGATCACCGCGTCCGCCGAGATCGACGAGGGCGATCCCGCCGCTGCGGGAGCAGCGGTGGCGGGCTTGCTGCGCGCTCAGGGCGCATCGAGATTGCTCGGCCGATGAGTCCCGCCCCCCTGTCCGCCAACGCCCAGTTCCCGATCCGCCGGATGCGGCGGCTGCGCCGCACCGCGGCGCTGCGTCGGCTGGTGCAGGAGACGCACGTCGTCCCCCCGCAGCTCGTGTGGCCGCTGTTCGTGTGCCACGGCGAGGGTGTGCGGCGGGAGGTGACGGCGCTCCCCGGCGTCTACCAGACCTCGGTGGACGAGCTCGTGAAGGACGCGGAGCGGGCCCACCGCCTCGGGCTCGGCGGGATCATTCTGTTCGGCCTCCCGGCCGGCAAGGACGCGACCGGCTCCGAGGCGTACGACGAGCAGGGCATCGTGCAGCAGGCCGCGCGCGCGGTGAAGCGGGCGGTGCCGGACCTGCTCGTGGCGGGCGACGTCTGCCTGTGCGAGTACACCGACCACGGCCACTGCGGCGTGATCCAGGACGGTGAGGTGGAGAACGACGCGACGGTGTACCTGCTCGGCAAGGTGGCGGTGACGCAGGCGCGCGCCGGCGTCGACCTCGTGGCGCCGAGCGACATGATGGACGGCCGGGTCGCGGGCATCCGCAAGGCGCTCGACGCGGCCGGACTGTTCCGGGTGCCGATCATGTCCTACGCCGCGAAGACCGCGTCGGCGTTCTACGGGCCGTTCCGCGAGGCGGCGGGCTCGACGCCGCAATTCGGCGACCGGCAGTCCTACCAGATGCAGGGCACCAACGCCGACGAGGCAATGCAGGAGATCCGGCTCGACGTGGCCGAGGGCGCCGACATCATTCTGGTCAAGCCGGCGCTGCCCTGTCTCGATCTGATCCGCCGCGCCAAGGCCGAGTTCGGCTCACCGCTCGCCGCCTATCAGGTGAGCGGCGAATACGCGATGATCAAGGCCGCCGCGCAGCGCGGCATGCTGGACGAGACCCGGGCCATGTGGGAGACGCTGTACGCCATCCGGCGTGCCGGCGCCGACATCATCCTGACCTACTTCGCGCCGACGGTCGCCGAATTGCTGTAGGGCACGGCACTGCCGTGCCCCTACACCGATGCCCCCCCTTACGATCGGGGTAGCAGCAGCGCTTTCCACAGGGCGCCCGCGACCGCCGCGCCCAGCAGCGGACCGATCCAGTACACGGCGTGCCCGTTCCACTGCCACGCAACGAGCGCCGGCCCGAACGCGCGCGCGGGATTCATCGCCGCGCCCGTGAGGTTGCCGCCCACCAGCGCGTCCACGAAGATCGCGAGGCCGATGCCGAAGCCCGCGATTTTCGGCGCTTGGGACGAGACCGCCGTCCCGAACACGGCGCTCACCAGGAAGAACGTGAGCAGCGCCTCGATCCAGACGCCCTGCGCGAAGGTCACGTCGTTCGCGAGCCGCGGCGTGCCGCCGAGCGCGACACTCACCGGTATCTTGGGCAGCACACCCTTGACGAGCGCCGCGCCCACCACCGCGCCCAACAGCTGGGCCATGATGTACTTCCCGGCGAGCAGCCCGTCGATCTTGTTCGCGATCCACAGTCCGACGGTGACGGCGGGATTGATGTGACCGCCGGAGATGCTCATGGTCATCGAGACGATGACCGCCATGCCGACGCCGTGGGCCAGCGCGACGCCGAGCGGGCCGATGCTGCTCCCGCTGAGGCTGGGACCGGCGCTGACGGCGACCACGCTCCCCGCGCCGAGAAACACGAACAGCAGCATGCCGACGAACTCGGCCGTGAGCGGCCGCAGGTTCTTGAACATGACGGGTGGGCCTCGGGTTGAAGGCGACGGCAATCTAGGGCGCGGGCTAGGCGCGCCGCAACACCAAGGAGGCGTTGATCCCACCAAACCCGAACGAGTTCGACACGACGAGCTCGGGGGTCGCGGCCCGCCCCTCGTGGGGGAGGCAGTCGAGGTCGCAGGCGGGATCGGCGCGCTCGAGGTTGATGGTGGGAGGCAGCCAGCGCCGCTCGATCGCGAGCGCGCAGATCCCCGCCTCGATCGCGCCGCTCGCGCCCAGCGCGTGGCCGTAATACCCCTTGGTGCCGCTCACCGCGAGGCGGTAGGCGTGCTCCGCGAACACCTGCTTGATGGCGGCGGTCTCGGTGGCGTCGTTGAGCGGGGTCGAGGAGCCGTGCGCGTTGATGTAGCCCACCGCGGTCGGCTCGACGTGCCCGTCGGCGAGTGCGAGGCGCATGGCGCGCGCCGCCTGCCGGCCGTCCGGCCGTGGCGCGGTCATGTGGTGGGCGTCGTTGGTGCAGCCGTAGCCCACGATCTCCGCGTAGACCTTCGCGCCGCGGGCGAGCGCGCGCTCGCGCTCCTCGAGCACCAGCACTGCCGCGCCCTCACCCATCACGAACCCGTCGCGCGCGGCGTCGAACGGCCGCGACGCGTGGGCCGGGTCGTCATTGCGCGTGCTCATCGCGCGGATCACGCTGAACGCGGCATAGGTCATCGGCGCGAGCGGCGCCTCCGCGCCGCCCGCGAGCATCACGTCGGCTTGGCCGGCACGGATCGCGTGGAACGCGTCGCCCACCGCGATGGTGCCGGACGCGCAGCTCATGGCGTTCGTCGAATTGGGGCCGGTGAACCCGAACTCGATGGCGATGTTGCAGCTCGCCGCGCCGGGGAACACCGCCAGGGCGAGCGCCGGGTCGAGCCCGCGCGGCCCGTCGCTCGTGAACCCCGCCACCTGCGACTCGGCGAACGCCACACCGCCCAGCGCGGAGCCCATCATCGCGCCGACGCGGTCGCCGTCCTCCCGGGCCGCGTCCAGCTCGGCGTCCGCGAGGGCGAAGCGCGCGCTCGTCACGGCGAGCTGCGAGAAGCGGTCGAGCCGCTTCGCCCGTTTCGCGTCGAGGTGATCCTGCGGCCGGAAATCGGGGATCTCGGCGGCGATGCGACTCCGAAACGGAGTCGGGTCGAAGCGGGTGAGCTCTCGCACGGCCGAGCGGCGGCCGGCGAGCCCGGCCCAGAGACCGTCCGCACCCATGCCGATCGGGGTGACGGCGCCGACGCCCGTGATGACCACCCGGCGCTGCCCGTTCTTCATGTGATGCCCTCCGAAAATCGTTTAATCCCGGCAAGCGTCCGCGCAGCGATCCCGTGGATGAACACCGGCCCGATCACGAGCTCGGCCGTCAGCCTGCCGAGCGGCCACCGAGGACCGGTCCAGTCGTGCTCGATCGTCACCTCGGTGCCCGGCCCGCCTGGGGCTATTCGCCACACCACGTCCATGCCCCGCGTGATACCCCGCACATGTCGATAGCGGATTTCCCGCGCCCGCCGGTCGACGGTCATGTCCGACACCCACCAGGTCGGGTAGCGGAGCGGGCCGAACGGCCGCCACGCGGCCATCTCGACGGTGCCGCCGCCGTCACGGCGCTCGAGGAACCGCACCCAGCGATAGTGGGCCAGGATCTCAGGCCAGCGCTCGACGTCCGAGGCGGCCGCAAACACGCGCTCGACAGATGCACGGATCAAGACCCGATCCACGGTCAGCACTGGCCCCTGTCCCCGGGTGACCACGCCGCCACTATCCGAAACCCAGGCCGGTATTGTGCGGCCGCGGGCACGCCGGCTTCCCGCAGCATGGCGTCGAACTCCCGCTTCGTATACCCGCGCTTGAGGGACACGATCGCGTCGTGCCGTGTCACCCGGCTCATCCGCAGCCCGCGCACCGCCGCCCAGACACCCACGATCGCGAGCGCCGAGCGCCGCAGATCGGCGAGCACCACCGCCCGTCGCGCCAGCCCGTCGAACGTCGCGATCCACCGCACCGCGCGCTCGCGCGAGAGGTGGTGCAACACCTGGCTCGCGATCACGACGTCCACCGACTTCGCTGCAAACGGCAGCGCGCTCCCGTCACCGAGCACCGCGCGCATCCCGTTGCTCCGCGCGAGCCGCGCCGCGGTGGGATTCAGCTCGATCCCGACCGGCCGCAGCTCGATGCCGTAGCGGCGCGCCGCGCCGGCCGCCGCCCGTGGGATGTCGCCGAGGCCGGTCCCGACGTCGAGCAGGGTCCATGACACGTTGCACGTTGCCGGTTCCACGTTGCCCGAGCGTCGAAAGACGGGCTCGAGGGCCTCGAGCACGGCGCGCGTCCCGCCGAACAGCGTGTTGAGCCGGCCGATGTCGCGCAGCTCCGCACGGACGGCGCTGGGGTCGGCCCCGGGGTCGTCGAGCAGCTCCCGCCCGATCATCCGCCCTGCAGGCCGGCGTACCCGCCGCGGTAGTAGAGCAGGGGGCTGCGGTCGGTCACCGCACCGCCCGTCACGAGCCCGAAGAATACGGTGTGGTCCCCGCCCGGTGCCTCCCCCTGCTTCTCGCACTCGATGCTGGCGAGCACGCCCTCGAGCACCGGCATACCGTGCTTCGTCTCACGGTAGCTGATCCCCTCGAACCGGTCCGGGTGATCGAGCGCGAAGCGGCGGGAAAGCGCTTCCTGGTCGGCCGCCAGCACGTTCAGGACGAAGCGCTGTGCCGTCCGGAGCGCTCCGTGCATGTCGTTGGCCTTGTCGACCGACACCAGCACGAGCGGCGGCCGGAGCGACACCGATGCCACCGAGCTGGCGGTCATCCCGATCGGCCGTCCGTCGGGGTCGCGCGTCGTGAGGACCGTCACGCCGGTGGCGAAGCGGCCCAGGAGCTGCCGGAACTGCGCGGGGTCGACGCCGTGCATGGTCACGATACGAGTTGGGCGACGAAGCCGGGAGCAAGGACCCGGGCCGCGGGCACGATATTCCCCGCGGCCCCCACGACAAGATCCGCGAGGTCGGGCCGCACCGCCAGCCGCCGCACGACCCTGTTGGTGAGCGCCGGGCACCCGACAGCGAGGGCGATCAGACGCTCGAACAACCACTTGCCACGGAACTCGCGCCGACGGGCGGCGGCGTAGGGCGCCAGCGCCCCGTGCGACAGGGAGTCGGTCTCGCTCGCGTCGGCCAGGGCGGGGACGAGTGTCGCAGCGGCGAGCTCGGCACCGCGCAGCGCCGCATAGATGCCCTGCCCGGTGAACGGGTCGTAGAAGTCCGCCGCGTCGCCCACCAGGAGGGCCCCGGCGGCGTAGGGCCGTCTCGCCCACTGCGCGAACGGCCCCGTGGCCAGCACGCCGCGCACCAGCCGCCGCGGGTCGAACCGGCCGGCCAGTCCCGGGAAGCGCTCCAGCTCGGCGAACAATCCGGCCCGATAATCCCGCTCGCCCGCCCGCACGGCACGCAGCGGCAGGACCAGTGCCACCGTGGTCACCCCCTCGCCCACGGGCCCGAGCCCCACGTACCCCGCGTCGCCCACGTGCAGCTCGCCCACCCCATCCACTCCGGCCACGTCGGCGACGTGCGCGGTGAACGCGACCCGCCGTGGCGCCGACGACCGCAGCAGCCCGAGCCGTCGCGCCACGACAGAGTGGAGCCCGTCGGCACCCACGACAACGCGGGCGCTGCACGTTACACGTTGCCCGTTACCCGATCTCAAGACCACGCCCGCCACCGCTCTCCGATCCCACACGAGATCCTCGACGGTCACGCTCTCGCGCACCACGGCGCCGGCGCGCTCCGCCGCGCGGAGCAGGATCGTGTCGAACGTGGCGCGCGGCAGGGCGAAGCTGTACCGGCCGGCGAAGCGACCGCACATCGCGGCGCCATTCGGCGCGACGACCTTCATCCCGTACACCTTGGCATGAGGCGCGCGTTCCACGGCTTCGAGGACACCGTCGAGCCGCCCGAGGATCGCGGTGGTCGCGGGGCTGAGATACTCGGAGCAGGGCTTGTGGCGGGGGAAGCGCGCGCGATCGAGCAGCGCCACGCGGGCGCCGGCGCGCGACAGCAGCAAGGCCGTGGCCGCGCCGGCTGGCCCGGCGCCCACCACGATGGCGTCCCAGCGATCGGTCACACGATGCGTGGTGGGGGAGCTACGAGGGCGAGAGGCGCGCGCCCAGCGCGGCCACCGCCGCACCGCACAGCGTCGCCGCGAGATTCACCGCGTCGTTGTCGAGCCATCGCAAGCCTCGGATTTGCCGCACCGGCTGGTGGCACACGGTATTGCCGCGCTCGAACCGCGCGTCGCACTCGGGGCATTCGTACTTGCCCTGGACCGTTGCCCCGAGCAGGGAGTCCGTAACCATCCCGGCGACGCCGGCGCCGGCGATCAAGGCGGCTGAGCTGGGGGCGGCGCCCCGGGGTCGGAAGGCTTCGGCCAACAGGGCAATGACCAGTGCTCCCGCTACACCACCGACCGTGCCCAAGACGGTGATACCCCCGGACGCGCCGCGCGGGACCCGCCGGCCGCTCGTGATCAGCCGCGGCGCGAAGGGGGAGAAGGCGCCGATCTCCGTCGCCCACGTATCGGCGGCGGCGGCGGCGAGCGCACCGGCCGCGACCGTCCACGCGCTGAACAGGGCCGCGATGGCGGCGATGCCTCCGTTGGCCAGCACCTGCCGCGCCGTGCGCCGCGGCGCGCGCCGCTCGGCCAGTTGGGTGAGGAGACTACCGGAGAGCAAAAAGACGAAGAGCAGCGCCACGCCGCGCCACGAAAGACCCCACGCGACCGCGCCCCCTACGGCGAGCGCGGCCACGACGCCGTCCGGGGTGAGCCACCTCACTCGTCGAACAGCTCGCGCAGAATCCGATGCTTCAGCTCGGGGGGGGCGCCCTGGGCGCGGCAGCGGGCGCGCAAGAAGTCGAGGAACAGCTTCTCGAAGTCGAAGTGCTCGCCGCAGGGAGGGCACTCCACGAGATGCTGACGGATCTCCCGCTCCAACTCCGGCGTCAGCTCGCGGTCGAGATACTCGTAGAGATGCTCGGCGCACTCGCGGCAATTCATCCCGTTGAGCTCCCCTTGATGTATCCCATCCCTACGGCGTAGTCATACAACTGTTGTTGCAGTAGACGACGCGCCCGAAACAGCCGCGACTTCACGGTGCCGACCGGCACCTCCAACACCCGGGCGATCTCCTCATACGACAATCCCTCAACGTCACTCAACACCACCGTCTCCCGAAATTGTTCCGGGAGCTGGTCAATGGCCCGCAGCACCTCGTCGTCCACGATACGATCGAAGAACGTCCCCTGGGGATCCTCGTCCTGGAGCTCCTCGAACACCGAGAACGGCTCGATCGCGTCCAGGTCCACCGTCTCCGGGTGGCGCGTGCGGCGCCGGTATTCATTAATGAAGGCGTGGCGCAGGATGGTCAGCAGCCATCCCTTCGCGTTGGTGCCCTTCTGGTACTGATCCCAGGCGCGGTAGGCCTTGAGCATCGTCTCCTGCACCAGGTCGTCCGCCTCCGCGGAGTTGCCGGTGAGGCGGAGGGCGACGCGGTACAAGCTGTCGAGGTGGACCAGTGCCTCGCGCTCGAAGCTCGCGCGCTTGTCCGCTTCGCCCGCAGGACTCGGCGGGGGCGGGGCGGGCGGGGTGGACGGAGACCGGGGGGGCGTGGGCGTCGCCATAGCGTGCCTTAACCTCTCCTCGCACAACCGGGTTCCGCAATGGGGGCCCGAGGTGCTAGGTTTCGCGCGCCGTGGTCCACAGCATCCTCCCACTCGCGGTCCTGGAAGCGGTCAAGAACCTCGACACCCCCGTCGAGGACGGTCTTTCGGAGTTCGCCGAAGAGCTACTCTCCAAGCGACTGGGACTGTCGCCCACGGTGGCGATGCAGTTGCGCGAGTACGAGGTGATGGTGCGGCGCGACGCTGCGGCGGACCCGGCCCACGTCGAGGCGCTGCTGCGGCTCGTGGGGCGCCGGCCGGACGCCGATTTGGTGTTCGCGGACGCGGGCCGGCGCGCGGCGCGGCGGGCCGTGCGGCGGCTGTTCCCGCTTTCGCGGCTCGCGGCCCGGGCGGTGCCGCGGCTGTTCGGATACGGGGCGGCACGCCGCGCGGCGCGCGCGGTGTTCGGGGGCGACCTGCGGCGCGACGGCCACGTGCCCGTCGCACGCGTGAGCGACGCGATGGCCGTGCATGCCACGCCGGACGGCGCCGCCTGCGCCCTGTTCGGCGCCGGCTTCACCGAGCTGCTGCGGCTGCTCGTCGGTTTCGAGGGCGCCATGCTGCACGCTTCCTGCCGCGCGACGGGCGGCGACAGTTGCACCTGGCGGGCGGCGCCGCCGGATCCGCGGCACCACTGATGCCATCCCCCCCTCCGTTGCTCGACGGCTTCGACTTCGCCGGCCTGGCCGACGCGCTCGGCGCGTTCGGCGCGGATGCCTGGCTGCTGTACGACTTCCGCAAAGTGAACCCCATCGCCGAGCGCATTCTCGGACCCACCGGGATGGGTACACGGCGTCTGTTCGTGTTCCTGCCGCGCCGCGGCCGGCCGGTGGCGGTGGCGCATCGCATCGAGCTGCAAGCGCTGGCCGGCTTCCCTGGCGACGTGCGGCCGTACGCCTCCTGGCGCGAGCTGCACGATCACCTGGCGGCGCTGGTGCGCGACCGCACCGTCGCACTCGAGATCTCGCCGCAGGACGCGGTGCCGTACCTGGACCGCGTGCCGCACGGTGTGGTGCAGCTGCTCGAGACGCTGGGCGCGCGCGTGGTCTCGTCCGCCCCGCTCGTCAGCCGGTTCGCGGCGCGCTGGTCCGCGGCCGAGCTCGCCGGTCACCGGCGCGCCGCGCGCGCGCTCGCCGACATCGCGCGCGAAGCGGTTGCGTGGGCGGGGAGCGAGACGGCGCGCGGCGCCGAGGTGCGCGAGACGGCGCTGCAGCAGCGCGTGCTCGAGGCGATCGGGCGGGCCGGGCTGTACCGGAGCGACGGACCGATCGCCGCGTTCGGGCCGAACTCCGCCATGCCGCACTACGAGCCGCACCCCAGTGCGGATCGGCGACTTCAGGCGGGCGAGGTGCTGTTGCTCGATCTCTGGGCGGGGCCCAGCGCGGGGTCGGTGTTCGCCGATCAGACGTGGATGGCCTTCGCCGGGCGCTCGCCGGACGCGGAGGTGCGGCGCGTGTGGCAGGCGGTCAAGACGGCGCGGGACACGGCAGTGAGCACGATTCGCAGCCGGTGGGTGGGAAGCGTCCTGACCGGAGCGGATGTGGACGACGCGGCCCGCGCCGTAATCCGCGAGGCGGGCTTCGCCGAATACTTTGTCCACCGTACAGGACACTCGATCGACCGCGACCTGCACGGCTCGGGGCCCCACATTGACAACTTCGAGACGCAGGACGCCCGCACGCTCGTAGCGGGCGTCGGCTTCTCGATCGAGCCCGGCGTCTATCTCCCGGGGCGCTTCGGGATGCGCAGCGAAGTCAACGTCTATCTCGACCCGGCCGGCCCCGAGGTGAACCCCCCCGTCCCCCAGGAGGAATTGCTTCTGATCTGAGGCTTCCTGGGCGTCTTGGCGGGGTGGTGGGGGGTCTTGCGGGTTGTCACAACGGGCGACATTTTCGCCCGCGTTTCCGAGAATCGGCCGGTCTCGCCCACAGGCGGGATACCTGCAGCCCGTTGGCCGGTTTGAGTCGCGCCGTCGTACGTGCGGCACAACGCGATCCCTAGATCAACGCCGCTCTCAGCCCTGGGAGGTGATGGCGTGCCATCGCTGTTTCCGTCGGTCTCTTGCCGCGCATTCACGCCCCTGGAGGAACATTCCATGACTCGTCGTGTGCGAAGCGCCTTCGGACGTTTCCTCGCGTTGAGCTGCGCGTCCCTGCTGACGCTGCTCGTCGTCGCGTCATCGCTCGCCGCGCAACAGACGACCGGGAAGCTCGAGGGCACGGTGACGGATGACAAGGGCGCTCCCATCGCGAGCGCGCAAGTCACCATCGTCGGCACGTCGTTCGGCGCGCTGACGGACAACAAGGGGTACTACTTCATCAACAACGTGCCCGTCGGCAGCTACACCCTGCGGGCCAAGTTCATCGGCTACACGGCTGCCGAAGTGCCGGGCGTGCGCTTGCAGGGCGGCTTCACGGTGACTCAGAACATCAAGCTCACACAATCCGCCGTGGCCATCGGGCCCGTGACCGTCGAGGCGGCGGCCAACCCGATCGTGCCGCGCGATAAGGTGACGTCGGGCGCGACGATCTCCGGCGACCTGGTCGCCAAGCTTCCCATCGACGACGTGCGCCAGGTGCTGACGTTCCAGCCGGGCGTGGTGGAGTCCGGGTCGGCGCGAGGCGTCTCGATCCGCGGCGGCCGGCCGGGCGAGGCCAACGTCTACATCGACGGCGCGCCGGTGCGTGGCACCAACACCGGCGTGCAGTACGTGACGCCCGGCCCGAACAGCCTGGAAGAAGCGTCGGTGACGACGGGCGCCCTGGGTGTGGAGTTCTCCGACGCGCAGGCGGGCGTCATCTCTTACACGACGAAGGCGGGCGGCGAGAAGCTGCAGGGCTCCATCTCGACCGAGTCCGACGCGCCGTTCGGCAATGCGATCAGCGTCGGCTACAACCGTCTGGAGGCCAACGTCGGCGGACCGATACCCCAGGTCAACAATCTGCGGTGGTTCGCTTCGGCCGTCGTGCAGGGACAGCTGACCCACGACATCGACTTCTCGACCACCAACACCGGCAATCTGATCCACGTCAGCACCCTGCCCCCGCGGGACGCCGACTCGGTCCCGTATTTCGCCATCGCCAGCACGGACACCGTGGTGAACCAGTTGAACTCGGACGGCACGGTGACGCGAACCGCGTTGCCGCAATTCGTGCAGTACACCGGGCAGTGCGGCAACTACGGCTCCACCGCCAGTGCGGCGGCCCGAGCGATCCAGAGCAATTACGGCTACGAGTGCCAGGGCCGCCGCCGCCCGATGGACTGGGCCAGTCAGATGCAGTTTCAGGGCAAGCTGCAATACACCTACGGCACGGGCTCGAGCATTTCGCTCACCGGGCTCACGTCCGGCAACCAGGAGCGGTTTTTCCCGGGGCAGCAAATCACCGATCCCGGGCTGTATCAGGGGCTGCATGAGTGGTCGCGGCTCGCCGTGCTGAATCTGAACCATCAGGTGTCGCGCTCGAGCGAGCGCGCGCTGTCGGTGAACCTGAACCTGTCGTGGGCCCGGGACCGTGGCATCCGCGCGCCGCTCGATCCGCAGTCCGAGATCGAAACGCGGGATCCGAACCTGGGGGTCGAGCTCAAGACGCTGAAGTTCGCCGGGCTCGACGGCTTCCCCTTCCCGATCGACGACCGGCTCATCCGGAACATTCGGTCGAATCAGGGACTGCGCACGCCGCTCCTCTGTCCCCCGCTCACGGTCGACTGCACCAATGGACAGGACAGTCGCGCCAACCCCTACGGGTTGCTGACCCAGGGGTGGTACACCCATGGCTTCCGCCAGACCGCGGCCCTGAACGCCGAAACGCGCTACACCGGCCGGCTGGTGGTGGACTGGCAGGCGAACCGGTACCACCGGTTCACGCTGGGCG